>Ga0307515_10023428_pt1 | contig 10819 bp, 12 predicted proteins | sample 17_EM_MG_FD_194513 | JGI IMG/M metagenome (GOLD analysis project Ga0307515, IMG submission 194513) | Populus trichocarpa ectomycorrhiza microbial communities from riparian zone in the Pacific Northwest, United States - 17_EM | ecosystem: Host-associated > Plants > Roots > Unclassified | place...
CGAGCAGAGGGACCGGTGGAGGGCAGGAAAGGATTGGTTGTCAAGAAGGGTCCAAGACGCTGGGATCCACGAAGCTAGGAGTCTACTTGAGAAAGTTCCTTGGGGACTGAGGCTGTGGTCGCTTGTGGGTCACGACAAGGAGACCCGCGTTGGGTATCTGGCTGGGCTCCTCTCAAACGAATGGCTCGGAGAAAGACATATCAATACTATTTCTTCGTACCTGAACTCTCGGGCGCAGAGAGAGCCGGGATTGGAACCTACAAACCTGGTTGCGGATCTCGACCTCTATGTGTACCTCTTGAACAACTCAAGGTCAACCGCGGAAATCATACGAGCCCACGAAGGGTTCAAGGCGTATACAAAGCGGATCCTCGATCGCAAGTGTTCGCGCCTCTTCATCCCTGCGCATGTCGGAGGCAACCACTGGATTGTCTTTTCCGTGGATTTTGAAAAACATACATTTGAATACGGTGAGTTGACATGATTATATGCAAACTCGTTGCTTACCTGATGGGGGTACAAAGGGAATTCACTCCAGGATAACGGGTATGGCCAGGATATAAATAAGATTTCCCGTGGTATAGAGAGGTGGGGACAGGTGATGTTCAAGAAATCCTTCTGCGGTACCGGGAAGACGTTGGAAATTGGACGTCAACAGGACAGCAATTCGTGCGGCATCTATGTCGTTAACTCCATTGAACATCACATGTTCGGAACTCCCCTGTTTACCCACGACGAACGAAACGCCCTCCGTGCTTATTATTTCACAAAAGCGATTGAATATTTACTCGACGGTGTAAGAATAAAGTCTTCCCCAACAAATGAGCAATACTCACCACCAGTTATCAGCCCACACAGTTCAATACAAATCACAGCATCCCCAAAGAACCGCCTGCCGTGACGCATATGTTACAGGACAGTGATCCTAACGCAGAGGCCGGGCCAGACGGGGCAGACATGGAGGGTGCCGACTTGCGTGAGGTCCATATGAGGAGCACTCCGCCAAGCCCGGCCTCTAGCATCTCCCTTGACGGTGACACATGCCCGCCTTCCTCAGACTTTGAAGGTGATGGAGACCATCCACCAGAGCCAACCTTGAAACGGAAGCACTGCAACGATCCTGATATGGGGGGGAAACCGCGATACAGGGTGGAGAAGCGGAAGAGGATTGGCGAACTGGAGATAGGAACGGATGATGAAGAAAGCTGTGAAGAGCGTGGGGAAAGTCGATCGGCAACGGCAAGCAGGAAGTTGAAGGAGTCGCTCAAGTCTGGTCAATTTGTGATCGACAAACGGAAAAGGGTGGTCTTTGAGGAGAAGTGCACGCGGATGAGTAACGGTGTCAGGTTCCGCTATGGAGAGAAGTGGGAAGTGTTACATCAGAAGTGTGGAAAGTGGTCCACCATGACCGAACCGTACAACACCACCAGGTTCAAAACGCACCTAAACACCTGCAAGTCCAACGGCGCGAAAGGCCATAACGGTTGCATCGTTGACTTCTTTCACCCTCAGGCGAATTCAGCAGGTATTGGAGCGTTGGCAAAGAGCGCGAGGCGACCGAACGTGACGGTGCGGAGGCAGGTTGTCATTGGCGGTCGCACTAGGGTCAGGCCTCACCTGGAAACTCCGCCTGTCATCGCAGAATTCCTACCGTGTCTGGGGCTCAGAGAGAATCACAGCAACCAGATCCCGAAATACATCTCTCGTGCCCTCACCGAGGGCGCTGGCTCACGGTCAGAGTCGCACATTGCTACCAAACTTTTCGGAGATGGCACGAGGTATTCCGAACTTGGGGACAAAGGCAAGCAGCTCGTACAAGCTGCGCAGGTTCATTCTCGGGCGTGGGTGATCAACCGCGAGCTGCAGGCGATATACTCGACAAGTTGCAGGAAGGTTGTTATTGCGACAGCCATGGAAAGCACCTGCTCCGAATGTCTGGGTGTCCTGAGGATGGAGGTGTTCAAGAAGGCATTGAGTGTTGAGCCCGCTCCATTAGCATCAAGGAAGTACATCCCGCATCGATGGCGCACCGCCGCCACAGACTTGGCTATCAGTATTGCAGATATAAATGGCCTTTCAGGGTTACTCGAAGCCGTGAGTCCATTGCCTCCTACCTTTCCTTGCACACCAGTTGACAATTTACCGGATAAATCTGTTAGGACTCTGACCAATCCGAATGGATCAGATTTGTTTCGGATGTCCTCGCAGGCAAACACAAGGACCAGAAGCTGCTGCTGGGACTTGTTGCTGCCGCGAACGAGAACCTCAGGCGCAAGGAACGCCAAGTCGGCCTCCAGAATTTCAATTACACGTCGTTCCTTCTACAGTTCTCAAGTGCACTTTCAGTCATTACTCCAGAGGGCTACCGTCTATTGGCAACGCAATTACAACTTCCAACAATCCGTCACCACCAGTGAGTGTCATTACTGGTATCACAGCACTCCTGTCTGACGCCACTCACAGAATGGTTCGGGCTCGATCCCCAGCATTTCCGATGTTCATCACCGATGACTGCTTCATCCGTGTTCGGGCATACATGACTTCCATCAATTATAAAGGACCAGTGGCACTTGGATGTGACGATTCAAAGCTCCATCCATCCTTACAAGTTTACTGGGACGATTCTATTTCGGAGCACATTTTAATCGGGACAACAGTTCAGAAGAAGGTCGTTGTGACAAACCCTGAAGAACTACGAGCCCTGCTCGCTCAATACAAGGAGGATGTAGCAACCAAGGTGTGTGTGATGTCTCTGTGCATATCATGGTATTGACTGTGTTTCCTAAAGCTACGCCTCTGGTGCATAGTCATCCCGTTAATTGGGATTCCAACAATTGTCGTGGCCGCTGAAGCAATTGCGAACGACCTCTCTGCCGACGAATTGTATTCCAAGTCAAAACAGGTGATCGAAGGATTGCAAAGCCATGGGGTCAACATTGTATCATATGCCTCCGATGGTGCCGCGGTCGAACGGGCCGTACAGGATCTATTTGTTTCAAAAGCAAATGCAGTTCTCTCTATCAAAGTCCCTGACCCCGAGCAACAAGAATATACACTCCGAATTCCGCTGTTTGGTCCTTCCCGCTCACCCGTTGTGATGGTGCAAGACTCGAAACACGCCTTGAAAACCTTACGAAATAACCTGTTCTCAGGTGCAAGACTGTTGGTCCTCGGAAATCATACCGCAATGTACTCTCAAGTGAGGGATATTGCGTTCAGTGATCATCCGGAGAGCCCCCTATATCGCCGCGATGTTGAAAAGATGGACCGACAGGACGACAACGCTGCAACCCGCCTCTTCTCTGCCGCAACGCTGAATTTTCTCACAGAACGCCACCCCGACCGCGTCGGACTTGCGGTATACCTGTTTGTGATGGGAGAGGCTGTCGATGCGTACCAAAGCCGTACAATTGGTCACCTGGAACGGGTCAAGATGGTGTTGCGGTGTCGATACTTCCTTCGGTTGTGGAAGCGGTTCCTACAAGCTGCGGGTTACAACGAAGCAAAGTACTACATTTCCAAGGAGGCTGACGATATTCTCAACAAACTTATTGACGGCCTTCTCGCCCTCGTCTACGTATACCGTGACAACCTTGGTGGAGAGTACCCCCTTCTCCTGCATCGGAAAAACCCCTTGAACCTCACGAGGCCGTCGTATGTCATCGCAATGGTCGAAATATATCAAAATGTGCGAAATCCGTCAAAATGCACTTATAAGACTTGGTTCAAATTGCGACGCTATTATAGTACCCTTACTATGGGTGTATGAGACACGTACAATACCGTCATAATGACCTCAAGGCACCATTTTGAGACCGTTTCGAGGACATTGCAAGGCACCCACAAGGCGCCGTAAACCAATGGAAAAGCTGCAACAAATGGGGGGATAATTGCAGTCAGGCGAACAGATAATAATAACCCGATAATATTCGTCAATAGTAGTGTAGTACAGGAAACACCAATGTACCATAGGATGTGGGTAGAAGGGTGAAGAACGAAACACGCTATTGTACCAAGTTCAGGAGCCGCCTTCTTGTTGTCGTCGCATGAGCTCAGCTGCGGAGCCGGGTCGGGGATGATCCAATTGGGATGTCATGCGAGAAGTTCCCCGCAGGCGTGACAATACCCGACTGCAGGGTAGGGAACATGGGGGAAGGGCAAATGTTGGAAAGCACGAGGGGAGAGTGTGGAAGGGAGGTTGAGGAGGAACGGATGAATGTAAAGTGAGTTGGAAGCGTAAGTTTGATTCATAAAAACGAACCGGATTGCGAGGGGTTTTGAGAGGACGTACCCGTTCCACCATCCAATCAGTTGTGTTTGCTCCGCCTGTGACCATCCCGAAACTGTCTTGATTATCGTGTGGTAGAAACGAAGGTAGCTGAATTTTGTTCCACCGGTAGCCCATATGAACTTGCGGTCCGTGGTTAATGCGTGGCGGGCCTGTGTGAAGGGATTAGTTAGCAGTTCCATCCCAAATATACGTGGCCGAGGAACTCACCATGGCTGCCGCAAAGGCGATGGCGGGGATGGTGATAGATCGCATGTTGAACAAGTCTGCATATCCACCTGCACCACTGCCCTCACCCGTCTCTGCAACGGCAGGCCCAAGTAAGATGGCCAGCATAGTCTATAAGGCATGGGTGAGCATACAGAGGGTAGGTCAAGCTGGGTTACCAACACGAACGACAATTTCTCCACGGAGAAAGCCTTTTTTGAGGTCCTGCATATTCGCTGTTTCCCCCTCCCAAAGAAAACAGGGGAAGTCGTCCGCTTCGAAAACGATGTCATGGTTCCGGATATTCTCGCAGACGCTGTAACTATCTCGTCAGATTTTTCGGGTGTGTGGGGAAATGGAAAAGAGGATTCACAGGGGGTCGTTCCAATCGTGTGAAGGAGGGCAGAGTAGCCCACCGCAAATGTCGTCGTTAATCCCTCTCAGATCTTTCGATGCAGGGATCTTGTAGCCCGTGGGCCACAAGGGGATCACCTTCGCGATTGAAAAGACCTCCGAGTTACGAAAACTATCTCTCCCCTGTGTGAGGAGTTTCGCCGCCTCATCAATCGGCTTACGGGACAAAACGTCGGCAAGCCGGGGGTCAACTGAGAGGAGATTCAGGTAATCCTCTCTCAGTTCACGGTCCCTGTTCAACACTTCATTGCACAACTCGGGTGAGGGAAGGGGTGAGTCGCTTGCCTTTCACTGAGGTAATTGGGGTTCGCAACTCCAGCAAGAGTGGGACCATCAACCAGAATATTGAAGAATTTCTTCCAGTGGGAAAACAAGACGCCATATGCTTTGCCAGCGAGAAGGAGGACAGAGTTGTCCGGAGAGCTGGGAGGGAGGCACTTGGTGTTCAGTGCGAAGGTCCAGAGATTATGCAAGTCTCACGAAGGGGTGTGTGATTTTGGCATCTCAGTGGCTTGTGGGTAGCGAAGAAGAGGCGCGGTGTTGGGTGGAAACCAACATGTCGATGGGATCTCAGAAACAATTTATGCGGGCAGAAGTGTGGGTCTGGGCTGTGGATCTTGCGTCATGTGCACGTCAGGTGGTCACAAAGGGGCTTGTTAGATATATATTTGGTAGGCAGAAAAAGGGGGAAATTTTTATTTATCTATGGATCTGAGTCATTGTCGTCTTGATCGATCTTGTAACACCCGTCAAATAGACTATCATCGAATTCGCTTGTGGCCACATCTGCAGGGGCAGGGGCAGGGGTGGGAGGATTTGGCCCAACAACTACTTCAAGGATACGAGCGGCTTGTAGCCGTTGACAACCGATCCCAATTCCTGAGAATCTCGCAAATGCATCACGGTCGACAAATCTGTACGCATGTGAAAGAGATAAGTGTAGCCAAGAAATACACGCGCAGGATAGTTCATACCTATTTGCATAGAATGCTTGCCAATCCCCCTTGGAGTCCCGAGCCATTGATGGGCCAAGCCGATCACGGGTTCGTTGGAGATCAAAGGCGGGTATGAGGTGGCATCCCCGAATAACATGTGAGGGGTCCACAAATCCAAAAACATCCCCCGGAATGCCTGAGTGTGGAGCGAAGGAGACACGAGTGTACTGACTTGCATTCGGTCCGCTTAGTTGTGATGGATCCCGTTGCATCCACCTGACCCATAGCAACTCGAGACGTTTGGGTTCCGGATCAGTTGCGGTGCACACAAACAAGTGGTAAACAGCAATGATGTGCGCATACAACCATGGTTCAGGATCCTGAGAGGTTGGGGAATATACTATGACTGCCTGGTTTCCAAAGTTCAGGTGAATCGAGTCTTTCTCCCTCTTGAGATCGTAGGTCGTGTAGTTGATTGCCAGGAGTGGGTGCGTGTATAAGGTGTCCTCTTTTATGAACACCCTCTCGACCACATCGGTATCAGCAAAGAGCCGTTCGTGGAGGTGGGCATGTAGGAGGTCCATGAAGCCCTAGCAGAAGTGTGCGTGAGTTCCCGAGACACACCGCGACAACGAATGAGCTTACCATCAAAGCGGGATCATCACGGTGATCACGTATCCAGTGCGGGAGATAGACTGTGGACTTGTGGCCTTGGGCCACACTGAACTCGGTCTCGTGATGTGGCTCGTTGGTGGTAGCGGGTGTGGAATCATTGCCAGGGATGGAAACACCGGCCCTCTGGAGTTCATCTGCGATGCGGCGAACATGGAAATCAATGTAATCCATCTCACCAAGTTGTTGCGCTGCCTCCTTGTTGTTGCACCTTGACTGAGAATTGAGCTTAACCCGGTGGTGACAGTTCTCTCCCTAGCCTCAATCAGCTGCGATTGTAAGGACGGGGTGGAAACTTAGCTCACAAGAGCACTGTTATAGTTGTCTGTCGTCCCAAATGTCTTGATACAGGAAACGTAATCCCCGAGAAAATGAAGCTTGATGGTCTTGAGACTGAACGTTCGGTGTTGGCGGCCAGTCGAGGTCGCCGCAGCACTCGATACCGATGATGTGGTGGCCGCTTGTTGGCGTTGACGCTTGGTGTACTCGGTGCTTGTCTCGAAGGTGTTGAACTCAGGGCAGGTGACTTGGGCAAAGTACCGTAAAGCGTTGCCCAAGGCGGTTGTTGCCGTGTCTAAGAGCCTCAGTGATACGTCCGTGTGAATGTGGAGTTTTGCTAGGGCGTGCCATGTGGCAAAAATGAACAGGAGCTCAATCACGGAGGTATTGTGTGGCTCGGGCAACAGGCCTTCGATGCAGGGGATGATACACTAAGGTGTCGTGATCAGTATACTATCCTTAACACCATCGCGATCACATACCTGAAGTATGTCTTCAAAATCATGACCAGCAAGCCGTTTCATTTCCGAAACGTTCCCCTCAAAGCGGCGTATTTTGTCGCTGAATGCGGCAACCATTCGAAAACTGGTCCAAGGTGAGTGCGGTTCAAGTTCTATATTGGGTGACCTGTACCGTTCATCAAACTTGTGGACTTTGTCTGCCCCGCAGGCATGGAGTATTCGGATAAGGTGTGCCAACAGTGCCTTCCACACGCCAAGTTCAACCTCGTGTAAGAGGTCAACAGTCAACATTCTGTGGAAGTCAAAGCCGAATGGAGAGAGTGCCACCGAGAACGCATTCTGAGAAATCAATGTTGAGAATTGTGAACAGCGTGAACAGATACAAATACCTTCGTCGGGACAAGTGATTCACCCTTCAAAAGACCATCGACGTGGTCCCCAGCAATCGCATAGCCTTCGTCGTAAAGACTCTTGCGTGCACTATCAACCTTCTTTCTACGTTCGACATCATCTTGACGACGTGACTCTTCACGCCGTTTTCGATCATCCTCTTGGCCAAGGGTGTAAATTTGATCAATCGAAACCAAGCACCGAGGACATGGGTGCGTCCCGAAGTCTTTGATGGTAGCTATTAATGTCCTGGGAATTCTCAGCATGCGCAATTTGGAACGGTGAGAAAGAAGGCATACTTTTCTGGGTAATCCGCTGAGTACGTGAAGAACCGTGGGAAGACCCGTCGACGTACACCGTCAATACAATCGACAATCATCCCGTTCACATATGCATCGAGGAACTCTGGGTCTTGGATCAGGATTAACCAAGCCGCTTGGAAAATTTCGCGTCGACAATGAGTGAGGAGTGCCCTGGAAGCGGCCTTGCCTATCGCGTCCCTGATCTTGTCTTGAATTCTATCGGGTAGCTGTTGTGGCGTTGAGGATTCATAAGAAAATACCAATCGTGAAAAAAGGGTCACCTGGGGAAGGTATGCAAGGTGACGTCCTCCACCCGCGGTGGGTTTAGCCCGCTCAGATTTTGGCTGATTCCCAAAGAAAAGATACACTGGCCAAGCTTTGTTCTGCCCGAAAGGGTTGAGGACAGTCTCGTCAGACCAGAGCATCATGGCGGCAATGACACGGGGAAGGTCCTGCTTGGGTTTTGAGGGGTCAATGCGGGCCATCTGAATCTTTGCGTCTTCACGGAGCCAGGCGTCCGAAGTGAAAACCTCATCGTAGACCCGTTCGGTGGGGAGGGTGGGGTCCAGCAGAGAGTGATAGGTTTGTTCGTATGGGTGGTAGTGGAATGTGCGAGCCGCAGGGTCCTGAGAGAACGTCTCCTGTATGACCTCGCATATCGACCGGTGCCAGAATCCAGGGACCCTTATCTGAGCCCCAGGGAGAGGAGTCGCTTTCGAGGGAGGGGGTTCTGGTGCACCCTGACGACGCCTCGCATCCTGTGCTGCCTCGTCACGCCGAACAGCTGCCGTCCTCTTGATCCCCTTCGGAACACCGATGACCAAATCGGATGTTCGCCAGCCCCGTGTCTGTTCCCATTGACCACGAGACGGGCGACCTCTCAACTCCTCTTCAATTGCACCAAGGTTCACCCCCTCAAGGTCGCTTGCTTTGAAATCTTCTCGAGTCAGTAACTCCTGGGTGGAGTCCCGATCGCGCCGCGACTTTGTCGGACCTGACGTCCAGAAGTGATGATCGAAGAGGAAGCTGGAGAGGTTTGGATAGGGGGAGATGATTTCCTCGATCGTTTTCGGTTCCTGAGGTGGGGTGGGGTGGTTGTAGGATGGAATGTAGGTGGTGCCATTCGGTTGGTCGGGGATGGATGAAGGAACACCTTTATAAGTCCGTGCAAGGCCGAACGAATTTCGTGCGCCATGGAAACTTTCTCGTACAAGGAGGACTACGCGGCGGCCTGGGGCGGGAGGCGTCTCAACGTGCACGGTTGGAGGTTCCAGTCTCGACTCGATGACCTTCCAGGTAGGGCGAACGATGCGTCCACTGCGCCGTGGAAGACCACCGGGTCCACTGGTGGGTGGGTCCTCAGTCTGGCTACTTTCCTCCGATCCGTTGTCTGCGCCTCCATCCAAAATGAGCGAGTCCAGTGCCTGGAGGAACTGGTTCTCCTGTGCATCGGCCTGGTGATCAATCAGCGTTGAAGAAACCCGATACAATGATTCTGCCATGACTCACGCCAACTGAATCCTCCTGCATTCCGCTGTCGTCCACTTGGAAGGAGTTGTGTAGATCTTCAAAATCTCCGTTTAGCGACTGACATCCACATTAGCATACTGATTGAGGGTGGGAAATATGTTGTACCTCCGCGACGTCCAAATGCCGCCGTTTCCATAGTGGCTGGATGGTAGGTTTCCAACCCTGCCCCCTGAGCTCTTGGAAGGCTTCCGTCGTCTCTCTCGCTTTCTGCTTTGCGGCCTCGCACTTATTCAAATGAGCTTGCATTCGAACGAATGGTCCACGCCCACACCACGTGCAAATCCAGGGTTCGTCCATACTTTCACAGCGCGCTCGGTCAGTTGAGGGGGTGATGGGGGAGGAGATGCATCGAGCGAAACACTCCTAGTCGAAATTTGAAAACGTAGGGCCCCAAGCATTATGAGGATCGAAAAGAGATTGTGAGAACGTTATGAGGCGCGATAATAATTTTCGTCCATCATAAGGACAAAATATGCCAAAATAGACCATTTATTTTTCCGATGGGTGCTCGCCCTGGGTTCACCCCCTTCCCCTTGCGATTGGGGGGCACACAGGTAAGTCAGGGCTTAGCCCTTTTGTTTATTTGCTATACTAACATGTATCTAGGATCTGACACCACTTTGGTGTCACCCGGCGCGAGTCCGGTTACCCTTACCCCCGGGGGGTGGGGGTGGAAATTCCTTTATTGTGCGCCCTACAGGTAAGTCTTTGTTTGCAGACTCTATATGTCTATTCTACTGATATAACTGAAGTGGAATTAGCCCACCCGGGCCCGTTTTATGCGATTTTTGACCTCCACTGCTGGGGGGGTCAAAATCGAAAAAAATCGCGATTGCGCCGGAACGCGGTGCGCGGTTGCCCCGCGATTTGTGGCACTTATTTTAGTGCCTATCTTTGTGGGATTAGCGTTCCTCCCGCTCTACCGCGTCTCTCTCTTCTGCCTCAGCAGATGTGGACGTGCCGGGGTGAAACTCCCCGATTGCGATTCAAAAATGTAAGTAAATGTTCCACCGTTGTATTCCCTTGTTTTACTGACATATACCTCCAAGTTGCTATATTTTTTAACCTCAAAAGCACGGGTCCGCTACTTCTACACCCACATTGAGATTTCGGTGTAGATCTGCATCTGGGCCAGGTCCCCTTGCAGATCTCGCTTATTCCAGGTATTTACTGGGTCCCAGGTGGGTCTATTATATGTCTGCAAGAGATATAAATATCGGGTTTTACCCCTCCTTCACAATTCGCATTTTTAGGTTTTATCACCCCACCCCCAGCTGTGGGGTTAATATTGCTTCCCGTGGTCCAGGATCTTGGGAAATCGTTTTAATGTATAAGTATTTA
>Ga0307515_10023429_pt1 | contig 10819 bp, 9 predicted proteins | sample 17_EM_MG_FD_194513 | JGI IMG/M metagenome (GOLD analysis project Ga0307515, IMG submission 194513) | Populus trichocarpa ectomycorrhiza microbial communities from riparian zone in the Pacific Northwest, United States - 17_EM | ecosystem: Host-associated > Plants > Roots > Unclassified | place...
AAATTCTTAATCAGCTCAATATTACAAAAAATCGATAGAGACAATTTTAGAAAAAAAAAAAAACAAAACAAACACTAAAAAAAGGAAAAAAAATCATGTTGGAAACACTGTAGCAATTCACAGTGTTTTGTGATGAAAGCTATAGTGCTTCCCCACATGATTTAGCCTTATTTGTAATAACTTGTAATTGTAATTCACAAACAACTCAATATTAAAAAAATAAAATTAAAAAAGATAATTTGAAAAAAATTATAACAAAAAAAAAACCATGCGGAAAGACACTGTAGCAATCCACAATGTTTTATGAGCAAAGCTACAATGCTTTCCCCACATGATTAAGCTTTATTAAAAAGTTAAATTCTAACCAACTCAATATTAAAAAAAATAAAATCGACGAAGATAATTTTGGAAAAGAATATTACAAAAAAAGAAAACACAAAAGAAACTGGAAAAAAACCATGTGAGGAAAAACTGTTGTAATCCACAGTGTTTTGTGTGTGGGGGAAGGGGAACAGTGATTCCCCCACACCATTTAGAATATTGTATAATAAAATATTTGGAGATGTAAGGTAGTTACATGAGTTCCATATGACAATTACAACATGCTGACTCATAAATACAATCTATCACTTTTATTTCATATTTTTTATTTACAACACGCAAGTCATATATAATTTTACAATATTATTTAAAATTTATACTCAAGATTTTTTTTTCTCTTTCTTTCCTCTTCACTCTCTCTCCCCATAGCCACCGACCTCTCCCTTCTTACCACCATCCTCTCTCTCTCTCTCTCTCTCTCTCTCTCTCTCTCTCTCTCTCCGCCATGAAAAACAACCTAACAACATAAGATCACTTATCTCTCTCTCTAGCCTTGGATTGCCAACCATTTCTTTCTCTCTCCATCGCGACTCATCCATTTTCAGCCAAAATAGCCACCACGGGTCATCACCACCACCCACATTCTATATTTAAATGTATATTAAACACTTACTCTCTATCAATTTGATGTAATTTATGTTTATGTGTTTTAATTTGATTGTATAGAATGTTAGGGTTTTGAATTAGAGATTATGTTAGTTAGATATAAAATGAGTTGATAATTATGTTATTTTGTAAAATAATCAATTATTTTGGGTTGTTGTTGATTGTGAACTAACAAAATTATTCTGCAAGAGTTATTGCTGATTTAGGTTAAATTATGGATTATACCGAATTTCATATACAATAATAATAGTAGCTATGAAATACATGAATTTGATTAATAATTTTATTATGATAGTGAAATTTGATGAATGTAGGTGTTCGGCAATTAATTTGATGACTTTAGATTTTGGTCGATTATATTACTGTTATGGTTTTGTTAATAAATTATGCACTTTAATTAATCCTAAGATATTAATAAATTAGAATTGTGTTTTGTTGTGTTATTTGACAGAACGTTTGGTAATTTAGAAATATTATGCTTTCATGGTGGTATCATTGTTAATACCGACAATGATATCACTTATAATGGAGGAAGCCATGGATTCCTAATTGCTACATTAAACATGTCTTTTAATGAGCTATCCAGAGTGTTTTATGATTGACTTGGCTAAAATATGTTTGAAATAGAAGTTGAAATTACTTGGAGGATGTTACAAATCGAGGTCAGTCAAGATTGTTATGTTGGTGTACCCATTTGTAGTGATATGAGTGTGAATTCAACGTTTAGGTTTACGATGATTAATAAGAATATTATGTTGGAACTCTACTATAATAGTAAGCCTAGATTAGAAAACTCTTATAGTATGGAGTTAAACGGGTTCCAAGTAACTCATAGAGAATCACACGGGCATCATGAGCTGTTGGTCCATCTATGTTAAGTGGTAATGCAAGTAGATAAATATCGGTGCAAGAAATTTTTAATAGAGAACCTTAGTTAGGTATGACATCTGCTTCATATTGCTATGAACAACTCGAACCAAGTGACGACAAAGATGCTTGTCACATTGATAAAGTTGCGGTTGAGGAGGAAGTGGGTATGTTGATTTAGTTCAGCCTGTTAATTAATGCATGACTCCTTTTGATCTTGAATTTTAGGTTATGAGTGCGAATGACCAATACAGATGCAATGACTGGGCTAATAGTCATAAGCATCCGAGCTTATTAGTTAATGAATTAGAGGTTGGAAAATAATTCAGAGACAAGTCTAAATGTATTAATACAATAAAGTTATGGTATATAAAGAATTTATTGTAGTGCAAGGTCCATCATTCAAATAAAACTTATGTTCAGTTACAATGTGTTCAAGAACCAATTTGTAGATGGTATTTGTGTGGGGGATATCACCAAAGGTCTAATTTATAAGAAATTTCAAAATTGAAAGGGCCACACACATGTCAGAACTCTCGTGTTTTTCAACGCCATCATTCAATTTGTCTTAGATCTAATTATTGAGGTGATGTTATCAATTATGAAGAAGAATTTAAGTACAGGTGTTGCAACGATTCAAGGTATTGTGGAGAGGATTATGAGCACGAAGTCTTCTATTAGAAGGCCTGGCTAAATAGAAGATATTGGAGTGGTTATTTAGTACACATGAAGAGTTATTTCAAAACCTACATAGAATGCCACTAACTATCAGAGATTCAAATCTAGAAACAATTGTCACTTGGCATTATAAAAGGATTAATGACAACAAAGCAACATTTAGGAGGACATTTTGGGTATTTTATGCTTTAATTGATGGGTTTAAATATTGTCATCCTCTAACTAGTATTGATAATACTCATTTTTATGGTAAGTACAAGAAAAAGTTGTTGATTGCAATTGCTTATGATGTTGATAATGGAGTTTATCCGATGTGTTTTGTTATTTTCGAAGAAAAGATAAATAGTTATTAAAGTTGGTTTTTAGATTTTCTTTTGTCTATATATGATTGGCGGTCGTATCAAGTTGTGTATTATATCGGATAGACATATACGACAATTAAGAATTCTATGGCATAGATTTTTCTCGAGCATGTTGGATATCACCGATATTGTTCACGATACTTTGTGAGTAACTTCAAAACTAAGTTAAAAAATGTTACTTTGAAAAATATGTTACATAAGATGTGTACAAATCCTTCTAAACAGGAGTTTGATATTTTATATGAGAATTTAGTGGAGATTCATGAAGTGATCAAAGCATGGCTAAAATTGAACTTAAGAAAAATAAGCACTATCATATGATTTAAGTGGTCGTCCTTATGGCAATATAATCATGAATTTATCATAGGTTTTTCATAATGTTTTAAAAACTATATGTGAGTTACTTGTATTGGCTATAATGTAGATAATCTTTTTTTAGGTGTAATAAATATTTTATGTAACGCAAAGAAAAGGTTGAAAAATTTTATAGTCGTGATGTATTATGGTCTCCAAAGATCTTAACTGAAATACTTGCTGATATGACAATTTCTAAATCACACTTGATATCTCTATTTAATCTTAGATGTGTGATATTCCAATATGAGACACCTCTAACAGGTAGTGTTGCAAGAGAAGTGCGAGGAACATTTAACATCAATGAAGCAATTTATACTTATGACAAATGGAAATTGTCTCATAGAACATGTTCACACCTAATTGCATATTGCCTAATACATATAGTCCTTGTTTTCAACCCTTGCTTGATACGCCGTTATGGCCTACATATAATGGTTCAGATGTATATGGATGTCTAACTAGATGATGAACGGATAAGGGTTAAAGGAAATCCACTAGTCTACATAATAAGATGGATCCTTAAAGGGGGCACTCACTGAATAAATGTGACATATGCGATCAAAGTGGTCATAATAGAAAAACTTATGAAACTAGACAATATATGTTATGTTTTTTGTATTTGTTTTAAATTATGTAAACTTTAATTATTGTTTTTAATTCAATTATATGGATATTTAATTATATTGAAAAGTCTAATAATTTATTATACAGAACCTCGACGGATACATATTTCGGACTAGATAAGGTTTTACTACTTCTAAAAGTGCCAATAGGCAAGACCACCTGGTTGTTGAGGCAAGTTCTGATGATAGATAAGTTTTATATATGTAAGATCAACATTGTTCTAATGATATTTAGAGCGGAGAGATCTGATCTTTAGATTAATAACATTTTTAATTAAGCATTGTAAATTATTAAAATTTAACAATTTTAATTGTTTAAATAACAAAATTGCTTGATTTATAGGGCGATAATCGTGTAACACCTCGACAGAATACCATGATGAAGTTGCATGAGAGTGTACTTCTAATACGATCCGGGTAATAAAAAACAATTAAATTCATATTCTAATGTAAAATGCATAATTGTCTAGTTTCACGACAACAGTCATAATTCTCAATCCGACTGTTGGATGGGGCTGAAATTTACGTGGAGTCTCCAAACAAGTTGTCCTACCCTGGGTTAAAATTTCAGATCAATTAGAGTTCGGGAAGACACCACAAAACTGGTCAATAGAGGCTATATGAATTTTGTTATTTACTTCTCTTTGACTTGTGGACTTCCTATTTGGCTAGGATTCTTTTTCTAAAAGGATGTGGCAGCTTGTTTTGGGAATCTCTTACTTCTACAAAGATCTTTAATAGGTTTCAACATAGTTTCCAAATGTGGTAAGGATTTATAAATGTTTCAGAATCCTTTTCTTACAAGAATTCCTTATTCATCCTAGCTACAACAAGGAAAGAAGACTTCAGAATTAATTCTACTTTCAGATCAGATTTTCTAGTCTATTTAGGACTTCTTAATGGTGATAAATCTGATTCTAGCATATTTAGAATAATAATTTTTGGATTTTTATTATTTTCTTCTTAGTCTTTGGGTTATTATTACTTATTTGGATGAATTGTAAGTGGGCCTCATATAAGTCCACCTAAGGGAGGTGTATTAGGGTTTGAGTTAGTATAAATAAAGGCATAACTAGACATGTAAGTTAGACAATTCATATTAATAAAACTTCTTTTTTTGCAGCATTTTGTGTGTGTGTGTGTGTTGGTGAGATACTCTCCCTTCCTTGGTTCTATAAAGAACTAAAAAATAACTTATCGAAAAACAACTAACTTTGTGCCTCATCCTTATACTTCTCGTTCGCGAATCAATATTCGTTGGGTGGGGGTTTCCATTTCTAATAGTGTTGGTGCCTAGGTACAAGTTATTTTTGTGTCACACTCCTATCAAACCTGATTTACTTGGCTTTTAGGAAATTGATGTCTTTGCATGTGGGTTATGTAACCACGTGATCACGAGGTTCGCATCACCTTCCATTTTTTATCGACACTAGTTTTTATGAGATTAGTTAGTTGCATGTCATACATCTTGACCACACATTAATTGCAGCTTTAGTTGAGCAATGGAGGGATAAAACACACACATTTCATCTACGTGTTGGTGAGATGACACCCACACTCTAGGATGTCACCATATTGATCGGTCTTCTGATAGATGGAACCTCTATAATAGGACGTTAAGGGTCGATTGATAGAGATGCTTTATGTGATCGTCTATTAGGATGGATGCCTCCAACCAATATTTATAAGGGCGATTACATCAAATTGATATAGATGGACATAAGTTTTAAGACCCCCCAACAGATGTGATAGATGACCAAAATATTATGTTTACTCAGACATATATATTACATATGTTTGGAGGTCATATTTTCATAAGTATTGCTGGCAATGCAACATCGTTGTTCTTTCTAACATTGCTTGAGGATTTCTAAGCCATTCCTAATTACAATTATAGAGGTCATGCTTACATATCTTTACTAGCAATTATATAAATCATATCTAAAAAGAGAAGATAAATTGTCAAGTGTTTACTATTTCTTCAGGTATAATTATTTTAAATTCTTTGATTGTTAGAGTTAATGGCATTTTAAATACTAACATAAAATTGTCAATGTTGATAAATATAGCTCTGATCATGAGAGCATATTCATATCAGATGTCTAGAGAGTTGGGGGAATAATATATTTGACACTGTCACCTAGAAGCTACTATCCATTTGTTCTAAGTAATAATAAATAAAATTGATTTTAATCAACATGTTATTTATATAAATTGAATGAAAAAAATATAGTAACTTTTTGGCTTGTCATGTTAGATGGTGTGAGGCTAACATTTCATGGTAAATCCCACTCATATCTACGAGTTAACACAGGTCTCGTTACATTGCTTTAACATTGTTGAGATACATTGTCCAAATTGTGTAATGCGATAGTTTGGACTATCTCAACATATACTATATTATATTGATATCGGTGATAAGTTTCACAATATTAGTCATCAGGGTAAGTACAAGGGGGAATTGGTTGATGATTCATGCATCTTATATGGATCTTTAAGATGATAAAAGAGGTCATGTTTTTAGGAGCATTATCCGATGATTGATGTAGATATATATATGAGATTATATATGTCCATTACACATTATTTCATTACACCTATCTGGTCACATTTCTCAGGGTGTCCATGCAATTCGATGCATTATGCGTCATGATATTCAAGACAGAATTGATTACTATGCAATATTGTTTTACATCCAATATTTATTAAATACCAGATTACTATTATTATGGATGATAACTACTAATTGGTTTTTAATGTATGTATTCAAATTCATTACTTGGTACGGGAGGTTTGGAAAGCAGCAAAGACTATTCATAAAGGTGTCGATGATATGGAACATATTGTGGCCAAGATTACAATTAATTTATGTTGTGTTGGACTTCAAGAGGTTGGTGAGTCTGAGCATTTTGAAGTGGCATTAGCAAAAGTTGAGATTACTTATCGTGAGAGTGTTGGGGATAACGTCCATTCAAAAGTGTCTTAAGCCTATCCACGAGCATCCTAGGCTTGTTATCAAACATTTCAGGCTTTTTCATGAGCATTTTAGGTCCATCCATGAGCTTGGATGATATTAGTCCTCCTCACACTTACATAGATATTGCAGACCCGTCCTCGAGTTGGGGTGATGCTCCAGACTCATCCACAAGTGTTTCAGGTCTTTCTACGAGCTGAGACGATTATTAGATATAATTACATGTTATTATATGTTATGAGAATTATGAATAAATGTATAGTTAGTTTAATTTTAATAAAATGTTATGTTATGTTAATCGTGAGTTTAATTTTGTTCCTTATGATTGAAGATGTTATGTGCTGCTTATGTGAATTATGTTTTGATGCTGGAAAATTAGTTAATTGAATTGTGTGAATTGTGGTTTTTTAGGGATATAGTTAATTATAGAAGAAACTGCCCTAGGATGAGTCTCTTATTTGAGTCATAGATAACATTTGCGACTCGAGTGTCGCAATTAACATTTGCAACTCTCAAGTTGTAGATGAAGAATGCGATTATTGAGTCACATATGATATATGTGACTCTCATATCGCACATATTATATACGACTCGATCAAGTGTGCTAGATCCCTAAATATTTTTTCACATGAAAACCCATATTAACAAAAGTTAAAACTCTTAGAAAAACATTGTTTAGTCAAACTCAATTGCATTATTCATTGAAAAAGTTTAATGACAATATTAACCTTCCCACCAAAAGGCTCATTAAGTTCTTTTTATAAGGCTCATTAATCATTACAAAATTGATTAGGGATAAATAAGTCTTTTTATATGTTAAAAGTATAATGAAACAACCAAAATACTATTGAAAGCAAAAAACTAGAAACTAGAAATCCAAGGACTTTTTAGTATTTTCACATTGGTTTTCCTGTTATTATTAGGTTAATTGAAGGGGAATTCAGTATTTGAATAAATATAAAATATAATTAAAAAATATGGTTGGCGAGTAGGAGGCGTCCGAGCCCATTAGGCGACGTGTGCGGCACCTCCAAGCAGCCAAACAACAACTTTCACCATGTCATTAGAAGCTCTGCTCCACTCTTTTCTTGTTAAGGCATCATGTGTCGGAGTTGGTGTGACAATTCAATGCTAGTGGTGCTTTCTTTCCTTTTGTTTTCTCTATTTTCCCTCTCTTTTACCCAAAATTCATATTAGTATGCAAAATTTTAAAGTTATCCCTTTATTTACTAAGATTTCAACTTCGTTTCTTATTCTTTTAATTTTCAATTTTTATTCGTAACTTTTTTGTAAAATTTTGATTTATTTTTAATTTTATCTTTCAATTCTAATTTTTTATATGTTATTTTTTTAATTTAGTGCTCATTCTTTTGAATTTTTTTGGGTTCTTTTGTTAAATTAATTTTTCTTTTCAATTTCACTATTCAATCAAAACTTTTTGTTGTCCTCTAATTTATTTTATATTTCCATGTTGATCCTCATTATTTTAATTGTTATTTTTTATTTTTGATCTTTTTGTATAGTTTTCTTTTTCTAATTTCATCTTTTCAATATTTATTGGTTCAATTTCACCTTTCAATCATAAAAATTAAGTTATCCTTTAATTTATTTTTTATTTCAATGTTGATCATCATTCTTTTAATTTGTTTTATTTTTTTTGGATTCTTTTGCATAGTTTAATTTCTTTTCTAATTCCATACTTTACTATTTGATTGGTTGAGGATTGAGCTTCGTGGTTTCTTCAAGTGGGGTGTTTTCGGTCTAATGATCCAGACTACGAGTTTGGAAAGTTATTACAAGTTGACATTGTTTTCTCCAAATTGTAAACACATTAAAAAAAAGCCATGGCAAACCATTTTATAAACTTCAAGAAAATTACTCGTTTAAGTAATTAATTATCTAGTAACACTATATACAAAATCTTGATAGTAATTTTCTCATTAATATTGAAAGAGAAACAAATATCTATATTTCTCCTATTTCTTTTTATTTTTTTATTAAACTAAGAACCCATGACAAAAAAAAATATATGTTTTTCTTTTTTGTTGAAAACAATTATTAATAATAAAAGGAGGGGTTATACTAGATTTGTTTTTTCAATGAAATTTAAATTATTTATATTCTAATATTTTTTTATTGTATAATTAAATAAATTTTTTTAAGATCTTTTCAGCAATATAAGATTATATATTTTAATATGTATCTTTATTTTAGCTTTTCAATTTAATCTTTGATTGGAATTAACATATTTATTATTATTTATTGACACATATAATTCTTAATTTATTTTATTGAATACACATATCAACCATTTAGTTTATATTTTTTTAAAAAAATTAATGGTAAAAAATCATGAACAACACCAACATTTTTTTACATTGACTAAATTTTTTTTGCTTCGTATGCATGTGAAATCAAACTAATATTATTTTAATTTTATTTTAAGAAAAGACAAAACTTTAATTTTAGGATTTGTTTATTTATGCGGTGCATTACATAATGTATGTCGCACGTGTGTGGCGTCGCGGCGATTGTCCTCCACACTCATGTGTGTGGGTGTATCTTGAAAATATGGTGAGACAAGGAATTCTTTGTCTCTTAGCGGTGAAAAACGAGAATGGGAGTCGCCACCTAGTATTCTGGTCACTAGGAACCCTAACTGGTCTCAAAGATCGGGTACGGAGACTGGTTGCGTAAAGGGAAGGTATTAGCACCCCAAATACGCCCTACCTAAGGTAAGCTGCATTGTTTTATTGTCTGATAAAAATCTAAGGTCTCATCATGTTTTTTAATCGTTGGTCCGTCTATGGTTCAAGAAAAGCCCTTCTCAGTAAGGAGGTTCTTATCTTATGGGGCAAAGCCTAACCGTTCTAATGTCTATAAAAGAAAACTACCTTTTTTAATATCGGAAGTACGTTTTACGTATAAATTTATAATCCCTGATATTAAGAAAACAAAATAAATTTTTTTGGAATTTTTGAAATATTGGCCAATTTCTCGTGACTTTAATAAACGGGTTATTAAAGCCAAAATGCATGCTAAAACATTTTTTTTTTTTGAAGTTTTCTTTGTTGTATGAAAATATGATGTAATTTTTTTTGAGAGACTTGGCCGTATGCACAAAAATATTTTTTTTTTAATGTTTTTGTATTTTTTTAGAAGTTTTGACCAAAACCGGATATTTTAATATCGGATTTTGTATTTTTAGCAACATAAAAAATATTGCTTGATATTAATAAAAATGACATAAAAAAAATACGCGGAAACTTGTAAAATTACAAACAAATATTTTTGAATTTTTCTATTAACAAAAATTAAAAAAAATTAAAAAAAATGGGCCGGATCTGGCCCAACCATCCTGGGCTGGGCCTGACCCGGCCCATATACTGTGGGCTGGACTCAGCCCAGCCGCGTGGGCTGGGCTGATGTTCCAGCCCATAAGCAATTAGAGGGCTGGTTACTGTGCTGCACACAGTAACCAGCAAAATATAATTAGCTAGTTACTGTGCCCAGCACAGTAACTAGCTAATTAATCTTCATTTTGCTGCAGAACGTGAATTGCTCACGTTCTGCATGCAAAATGAAGATGAACAGCTAAAAACGACAGGGAGAGGGAAGAAATTTACCTGGAGCGGGAAAGCACGGTTGTGGTCGTCAGCGGTGGTGGAAGGCGGCGGTGACAGCAGCGGCGTTTTCCTTCCTTCTCTTCTCTCCTTTGTTTCTCTTCTCAGCCCCCTCTCCTCTGTGTTTTTTTCTGTTATCTTCTCCTTTTCTCCTCTGTCTCTTCGGGGCTGTCAGCTGCGGTCAGGTGGTGCGCTGTGGCGGTGGAGAGGAAGCACGGTGGCAGCTGTGGTAGGGGTGGTGGTGTAGGCGGCGACTGTTCTTTCCTTCTCTCCTCTGTTTCTCTCCTCAATCCCTTCTCTGTCTTTCGTTGTTCCCTCTCTCGGTTCTGCTCCTCTTCTTCCTCTTCA
>Ga0307515_10023430_pt1 | contig 10818 bp, 14 predicted proteins | sample 17_EM_MG_FD_194513 | JGI IMG/M metagenome (GOLD analysis project Ga0307515, IMG submission 194513) | Populus trichocarpa ectomycorrhiza microbial communities from riparian zone in the Pacific Northwest, United States - 17_EM | ecosystem: Host-associated > Plants > Roots > Unclassified | place...
AGACATCGGGGTTACATCACGAGGGGCGGGAGTAGATGTTGGAATGAGGGGTAGCACGGACGGGAATTCAGCTTCCGGGAGACTGATTATAAACCCACGTTGGGAATGCAGGGCGGCGCGCCTTCCAACCGAAAAAAACGCGGGCGATAGTAGGCGCATCAAAGACCCAAGTTCCGGCCAGTGGCTCCGCCGGGCTTGGATTTGGCGCCACTAAACCGGATCTGGGGGGCAGTGTGAACTGGGATCGCGATGGAGAAGGCAAGCGTACGTGTTTTCAAAGCCTTCATAACCCCGTCTCATCCCTGCAGGCGCATCAATCGCATGAAGGAAGCCGCCCCCCATAGCCGAGAATCCCATGACCTCCCGTGACATTCACCAGCCGCACTATGTGCCCCGACTTCGATTCGCGCAGGGATTTCAAGGAACCACAGGGCGAAAGGGCTAAACAACCCAGTGGAACGAGGAAGGTGTTCGGATATGTACCATATTGCTTGCTACCCACTCCAAACCCTCAATCTGTGATGGGTACCAACACTCAAGCGCCTCGTACACGCATCAACGACCGGTCTACTGTCAAGATACTAGCCCATCGCCCTGATTGACAGACGGAGCTCTGAGGGAAAGGCACATCACTGGGATTGCAAGGCAAGACCAGCTCGGGACATCTCATCATGTCGACTGTGCTCATCACAGTCGCGGTGATTATATTTGTACGCCAAAACCATACAGATGGATCTCAATAAAATGCAATCCCCCCAACTGGGTCGTGCCAACGGATCATGTTCCCAAACGAATCAGTCATGGAGCCACAACGCAGGATGAAGATCTTCATCCCGTTTCTACTAATACCACAAAGCGGCGTAGGAGGGGAGATGAGTCTGCAGCGGGACGGACGACCATATGAGAGCATCGCTACAACAACGCTGGAGACATTGCGATTATCGCCGACGGGCCGCTCTCTCCATACTCTGCTTTGTTCACGAAGCTCCTGGTTTGTGACTCGTGGAACGTCACCTTCGAAAAACAAAGCGCGGCCATCGTCAGGAAAACACCGGCCCAAGTCGTTTGCAGATAGACCCACCTTCGCGACGATACTGCTTCCCAAAAAAGCAGCATATCCCTCACCCTTCTCCCTATATTCGGAATAGAAATCTGGAATCTTGAGGGTGCGGATAGACTTTGGTTGGATCTCATTCATGAGGTGTTGTTCCGGGATCTGTACGATGTATCGACCAAGTAACACGGCGAAGAACGGACCCATGCCTACGTTAAAAAAACAAAGCCGGTCAAGATGCGACCATGATCCCAGAGCCACATGTCAACCAACCTTTGATATAGCTTGTCATATCACCGGCAGCCAACAAACCTCCAGCCGCGTTCGGGCTGCCTAGAATGTATTGTCGCTGATCGACTTCAACCCTACTGAGGACATGCCAGGCTGCCTCAGAGACGCTCAACACCGGATTTTGGTCCTTCTCCTTCTCACTGTGCCCGAACAACGTCGCCTCCGAACCTGGGACGTGTTTGAGCACCCTGGGGTCGAACAACGGGTCGCAGAACCGATGTCGCTCCTTTCCAACCGTGACTTCCTTGCCGTTAAACTCGAGTGTGATGAGATCGAGAGCCTCGATTTCCTTGAGTTTGGCTTGCTCTGCTATAGAGGCTTTCTGGTTTGCACGTTTTTTGATGTTTGCTTCGATTACGGCGCGTTCTTTACCGGCAATGAGGATAGAAGCGATGTCGGTGACACCTTCCTCCTCAGCTTCACCAGATGCCAACTGGGATGGGCCGAGGACGGGAGGTTTGATTAAACCTCTGTTGTAGAGGGTGTACGCGAGGTCTTGAAACGCCTGATGCAGTGCTTCGGGTGAGAGGGGGTTCTCTGGAGGTGAGAGGGTCGATATGATTGAAGTATTCGTCTTCAGCACCTGGGCCAAAAACGCTAAACACGCCTTGACGCCAACAGGCGTGCTCGTCCTAGCTTGTTTTAACAGGAAACCATCATACACGGCGGAAACATCCGTCCAATGATACCCTAAATCGATGATGAGTCCGTTCAGAGCACCGGAAGAGTATATCTGGGCCATAGGTCGTTCAAGGATGGAAAATCCAGCAACGTTGAAACGTTCAAAGAACATTTGACAGATGTGTTCGCAGGATGGGCGGGGTAAACCAGGGAAAATGGATAGTTGGACAGGAGATTCCATTTGAGTGCGGCGGAGACCAAGGGTGGTAAATAGGGCGTGTTTCCTGTTCCAAGAACGTGTAAGAATGCGGAGGGACACAGAAAGAAAAGGGACCTGCCATACTGCCTCCGCCTGTGTCCAATCCAAAATCTGAGCCCCGACAAAGGGCCAGGATACGATCAGGTCTTGCCCGGCCGCGAGAGCCTCATCCAACTGTGGCCCGACGAGATAATCAGAGACCTTTATCGTGGAAGGCCCGGGACCATCCTGCTCGGCGATGGTTTTCGGCAACCCGACGCGAGCGAAGAATTCCTACTTTCGACGCGTCAAGTCAGCTCAACTCTTTCTGTCGTTCGTGCTACGTACAAACGAAGGCGCCCTCAGAAACTCGTGGAGACCGATCCGTACGCGGATGGTGTCGCGGGATGTTTCGAGGATAACGACCTGGGTGTCGCGCAGACTCATGGAGGTCACTCGCACTTGCTGAGCGGCTTACGTAAGATGGACGCCTCTCTCACCCAGCGGGGTCCGGTCTCTGCTGAGCCTTGCAAAATGTAAAGCTGGCTTCACATTTGTCGTTTTCTCGACTCACGGAAATGCGCGTAGATGCAACAGACAATTCGCGAAATACGCATGTCCAAGGTGTAACATCCCCTACTGCTCCCTAACGTGTTTTCGATCAGAGGCGAGCTTTTTCGTCCTTGTATCAATCGCCGTTTCTCATCTTGTTTGCGTTTCTAGAAACACAACCAATGCTCGGAAGGTTTCTATCGCGACCAGGTTCAATCAGACATCAAGACTGCTCCTTCAGCGACCGCCCAAGAACGGCTCAAAATGATGGAGCTGCTTAAGCGATTCGAGGAGTCGGATGTCGGGGAAGCAGACCCGGGTGATGAAGACGAGGAAGAGGACGTTCTGGTCCAGAGACTGAAAGGAGTTGACCTTGGTACGCCACCGCTGGAATCACACCCCCGCCCTGGCTTGTCCAACTGATGAATTCTGGTGCTAGATTCCGTGTCTCCAGATGACCTGTGGAATCTGTTACCCGAAGAACAACGGGTCAAATTTCTCAAGACGATGGAGGACCCATCAAGCGATCTGACGAAGCAACTTCTCGCCGACGGTGGATCGCTTCACAAACAATTTACGCCATGGTGGAGGAGTCGTGAGGACCCGACGGTCAAATGCCCCGCCATGATAAGCATTCCCCGTGCCATGGTGGAAAGAATGCCGAACGATGGCCCTCCGTTGCTCTACAATATCTGCGCCGTCTGGTGAGGCCCTCTCAGTCCCCACCTGCTTTTCGGGACAACCCGTGTGACTGATGAATCCATCAAGTATCATATATGCCTACGTCTGTAGACATTTCCAAATCTCTCGCCTTTCTGATGCGTCCACGGAAGAGGCTGCGGGAATAAAAGACATCTTATCAAACATAGCGCATTTCATCACAGACCGCAGGTCAAAGATACTCCACACCAGCCTATCCGCAGTAATGACCGATATTTGGTCTCGTTTGGGAGAGGCAAGTGAACTGACAGCTCCACCCACGCACGTTTACTCAGAGTCCTGTAGAATCAAATATCTTCTGATGCGTTCTCCCTCATACTTCAAGACGCTAGTATAATTCTGCGACCACGAACGGTGACCAAGGTCAGGGCCGTGATGGAACCAGACGGATCGGGAAACACCACCCCAGATTCTCACCCGAACGAAACTCTACTTCTTGTGCTCTCTGATATGGTTAGGCTGTATGGTCACGGTGGTATTGACCAGCCCACGCCAAAGAGGAGATATGCGGCGACGAGCCACAAGCTTGGGTTTTATGCGGCACGCATTTTGTGCGTGCCGGTGATGACCTTGAGGGTACTCGCAGACGAGGCCTTGGCCCGGTCCAAACTGATAGTTTTGGAATCTGGTGGTAGTGACCAGTCGGAGGGTTCCTTTAGCCCTAGCACTCGTACTACACCTGTTCCACCTCGACCGATAATCGAAGAGTTGTGAATGGACAAAGATCACCTCGTGCCGGATCGCCGGGCTGAGGACCCTCACGGTCATGGACTGATGACGGCTACCTTCAGGGTCACACGGCTATTTCACTATGTCCAAGCCTAAATACCCCCCATCACGCCCTACAGCCTCTCTTCCACCCCTTCCTTCACGACTCCTGTCGAGACGATGTTCCAAGTTCGACAAGAGCTAAACTGCAGCCCCGGCGGTGGCGCTGACACCCACTTCCGCCTGAGGATCGGCTCCATTTTTATCATCCTCGTCGGCGCAGGTGGCGGTGCCCTCTTCCCCGTCCTCGTCAAGAGGAGCAAGAGGATAAACCTCCCCGGATATATCTTTGAGTGTGTTCATCTTCTTTCTTGCCTCTCCGTCTTCATATCTGATCGCATGCAGGTTTGCAAAGTACTTTGGATCCGGTGTAATCGTATGTTGAACTCCCATCCTGTTAAAGAATCCACGTAGTGACCATCCGCCAGTTTGCCACTTCTTTCATCCACCTGCTTGCACCAGCTCTTGATGCCCTGAGCTCCCCTTGTCTACCGGAATCATGGCGAAGCTACGTAAGTTGTTGTCCCACTCCAGGCGGCATTTTGCTCATCAACCCTCGGTCCAGCCCTATGCTCTTGCCTTGGCCATGTTCAGCCTTTTCTCCTTGTTCCTTGTCGAGCTCATCGCTTTCCGATGGGGTACCACACGTTTGGCTCGCCTCGGCGTCACGCAAGGTCCGTGTTTAATCACCAATCGTATCAGAGGCGGTCCACTCAGCGACCTTTACAGAGTGCGACACCACGAGTGGCCATCACCACGTTCACCACGAGAAAGGGGATGAAGAGAGCGCTTCCGCTGTCCCCGAGTCCGGTCCTGATTCAACACACGCTCAATTCATCAGCATTGCGATCTTGGAATTCGGCGTTGTTCTCCACTCTGTTCTCATCGGCTTGACCTTGGCCGTGGACGAGGAGTTTATTATCCTGTTCATCGTGCTTGTCTTCCACCGTCAGTTGCCATCACCACTCTTCTTGGGCCTACGTAACTCACCGGGCATGCAGAAACCTTTGAGGGTCTCGGGATTGGCTCCCGTCTCGCCCTCCTCAAAGTCGAAGAAAAACATAGCTGGATCCCAATTGCTGGTGCTGTAGTGTACGGCCTCACCACCCCGATTGGTATTGCCGCAGGTTTGGGTGTTCGGACGACTTACAATCCTGGAACCGCGACTGCTTCGGCCGTCAGCGGTATTATGGACGCGATCAGCGCTGGTATCTTGATCTACGCCAGTCTTGTAGAGGTAGGCCCTTTCCGTTTCATGGCTCATATCGGGCACTTTGCAAGATTACCGACTGACAATAAATGGCTTGTTTCTCCGTCTCTTCGCGACAGCTCATGGCCCATGACTTCTTATTCAACGAGGAGATGCTGGCCGCCTCCAATAGGAGAGTTTCCTTCGCTCTGGGTTCGATGGTACTTGGAGGTGCGTCTATGGCCCTGCTCGGTAAATGGGCCTAAGCGTACCTCCGGATCGCGTTTGTGCTACAATTTATTGTGTTATGACGAAGGTGCCGCTCCGACATTGCCACTGTATGCTTCATCATTGTTCCGCTATTGCATCGACGTTCTCATCGTTCTGCTTGCGATGCTCACTGCTTCATCGTTTGGTCCATTCGCCTTGCTATTCCGTTTAAACGCCCATCTTCGCAGACTCTTCACGGAAGACCTCATTAAGTCCTCGATTGTTAACCCGTTGGATACAGTGTTGTATTCCTTACCGACCGCCATTTAATCGGTGACGTGAGCGCAGTAGCATACAATCGACATCTGTTTCACCGGCGTCACCTCAAGGCTACAACCAGCGCGCAAACGGTCTCGCATTCGGGGTAACTCACCTAGAACGGTGTATCGATCCGGGTATATTTTCTAACTTTCCCGGGGGAACCGTCAATAATCTTTGACGAAAGCATCCTTCCCACAAAACCACGACCTGACCAAGTTCGAAGTGGCTAGTTTCCGACCGGGATGCTCCATGGGAATCGACTATTCCAATCTTCTCATAGCCCCGTTATCACAGCTTAGGTTTCGCGGACACGGGATGTCTCTGTGTGTTTACGTGGCCAGGCTGAGTTTGCCTCATGGCCACGATAATTCGAATTGTGTTTACCTTGGCGCTCGCTCTGACGCTGTCACGGGAGTGGCACAAACAAACACCTCGTGGTTTCGGTGCCTCATCTATAACCTCTTTCCTCCTTTCTTGAGATGTTGTACAACTCTCGGGCGAAAGCATTGGCTAAGAAACGAATGGAGAGACCGGTCTTGAGTGGGTACACCCGATTAAACCCAAGTTCGAAAGGCCTTGACAACCAGCAGACAAAAGGTCGTTAGAGGGCGTCAAGATACTTTTGGACATCGCGAAGGAGTCGTCTGACTGGTTTCCTCCCCTCAAGGCAGCTCTTGGTGGTGTTAACGCGCTCATCAAACATTGCGAAGTCGAGTCATTCCATACTGCTTCTTCTACCATTGACAGTTTCCTAGGAGCACAAAAGTGTCAGGGAGAAGGCCAGGCAGCTCGTCCCGTGGTTGAGGAAGCTGAAAGATGACTTCGTAACTGTTGCGGATGGCATTGATCCGGAGGAGGAACAGAGGCGCAAAGAACTCTCCAGGTAGACTCATCGTACTCGCTCTGTTTTCTGCCCTAATCTCGCGTTTAGCTCTTTGGAGGAAGTCGAAAAGCGGGCACAGGTAATATTAGGCAAGAGGGGCTGGGGGGGGTTCTTTGACAAACAGGTAGATGCTCAGGAAGTGATCAACCTCGTTGAGGAGATCCGGAACGCGATCGTGTATTACCAAGTGAGCGGAATCCACACGCTGTAAAGCAGAGTTAACAAGGATACAACAGCTCTCACTGCAACGGTCGACATACACTCAAATCAGAGAACTAACTGTAAGGTTGCCTGTCTACGTGTTTGATCGCGAGCTGACAAGGCGCTCGCTGGCTACACAAGTATTCCTTTGGCACGCTGCTGAAACTCCACGAGGTGCAATCCCACGTGTCTATCAAGATGCCCGCTTGACACGTCAACAGAAACCGCCTGCGACGAAAAAGAAGATTAACGCCATCCTCAAACGGTTGGACAGGCTGGGCTCGGCAAAGGGTATCGAGGACGGGGCTGATGCGCAGGGGTTTGTGCTACATACGGACCCGCTAAGGTCGGTTGCTTCGGCTCCTTGATCGATCTCGCACTGACTCCTTTCCAGTGCCCTCTATCGGATTAAGCACAAGCTTCAAGCGACGTTGGGTTGTGTCGAGGCTGCGGGCCACACAGGAAACGAAGAGGATGTCCCAATTCCGGGTGATCTCGTGGATGATATCCAAGATGCTGTTGTGGATTACCAGGTCAGTTGCGATCCCAAAAAGTTCCGTTCCGATGACCTTTGTTAAGACGGCCGGTGCAGATCGCGCAACAGCGAGTGATATACGATCTGAATCTCGAACTGATTGTGAGTCATCGAAACTGATACTTGCGAATATGCCTGATCGTTGAACAGGACGAAGGTCAGACTCCTTTCGAACGAAAGCGGAAAGAGCTAACTTTCATGTTTTAAAGTCGCGTCCTTGGTTCTGAATGCCTGTCCCCGTGCGAGGGGAGCAGAATATCGTCATGGAGATCGAAACGGTTGCCTGAAGGGAACGCGAGGAACCGTCTTGAACGAGATCGAGTGCTGGGCCAAGGATCCCCAGAAGCCTCCCGTCTTTTGGCTCAACGGGCTCGCCGGGACTGGGAAAACCACCATCGCTCAAACCGTCGCGGAAAGGATGTTCGCCGACGGCTGTTTGGGTGCCTCGTTCTTCTGCTCGAGAGGTTTCGAAGACCGTAGTAATCTCAAACTCATCATCTCGACGCTGGCGTTTCAGCTTGCGCAACAATACCCCGAATTCCGATCCTCGCTTGTCCCTCTCCTCCGATCCAATCCAGACATCGCGCACGAGTCGCTTCAATCCCAGATGCAAAAGTTACTCGTCGACCCGCTCCTGTATGCAGAAGTTTCAACCGTCATTGTAATCGACGCCCTCGATGAATGCAAGGATGAAGATCCTGAATCCGCCATCCTTGTCGCGCTGGGACGATCGGTTTCCGAAATTCCCGGAGTCAAGTTTTTCCTCACTGGTCGACCGGAAACACACATTATGGACGGTGTCCAACGCGCTCTGCCGGAGAAAAAAATATCCGTCTTCGTTCTCCACGAAGTCAGCCGTTGTGCCGTTGACAACGACATCCGTCGCTTTTTCGAATCTGAATTATCCAAACTCCCCCGCCGACCTCAGGGTTGGCCGACGGCTGTGCAGATTGACTCGCTTTGTCAAAGGGCGGCCGGGTTTTTCGTGTACGCTATTGCGACAGTCAATTTCCTCAAACACAAATTCAGATGTCCGTCGGAGCGACTTGATATCATCATGAAATCCCCGGAGAGCACAACATATGAAGGACAGGTGGGACTAAAGGCATATGGCAGCCTCGACTCCCTGTATATGTCAATTCTTCAGACAGCCTTCCTCGAAAACGACACGGACGATGACGCCATGGTCCGCTCCATCCTGAGCGCCGTAGTCCTTGTTATAAATCCCCTCTCACCATCCTTGATCGCCACACTGATGGGTGTTAAGCGTGACGAGGTCCTGTCCCTCCTCGAGTCAATTCAATCATTGCTGGCACTACGTGACAATGCTGACCACCCCATCCAACCATTCCACAAGTCCTTCCCTGACTTCATCACAGACCTCACCCGCTGCAAAGACCACCGGTTCTACATAGTATCCCCTGATCACCACACCAAACTTCTCCTGCACTGCCTTGAGCTTATGGGCAAGTCCTCAGAGGATAGTGTCTGTGGGGCACTGGAGTATGCATGCAGGTCATGGCATAAGCACCTCATTGCAACAGGGGACCAGGCTGTGAATGTGTTCCCTGTTCTGTGCCACTTTTTGGAGAAGAAATTCCACTTCTGGTCTGGGGTGATGAATAGTCTTGGTGCTGTAGGTGATGCTAAGCATGCATTAGGTGTCACTGTAAAGTGGCTGGATGAGGTATGCCCTGATTGCCTTTACTTGTAGGGCTATCAAACTTAACTTGAACTCAGGTCAAGGTCACTATTGATGTCACCTTTCTTCTTGACATTGCCACAGACTGCCTGCAATTTTTGACTGAATCCTCTGAGGTTACCAGAAAATCTGCATCCCATAACCACTACCCTATACTCCCACTTCACACCCAAACATCAATGATTCGAAAGTTATACTGCCAGGAAACCAATTTCATAGTGAGAAGAGTTGTAAATGGGATCCTGTAATCCTATGAATAGGGTTATGTTGACTTTTGTATTATATATTCCTTACATTCATCAATAGTGATACCCCCAACAAATACTGTCTGTTGTCCCCCCTGCTTGGTCCCTGCCCCATGTGATCCAGTTTGGTACATCCAGAAAATTGTACCAGCCCCTCCCAAAACACAATCAAGCCCTATTATGGACATGGCAACCATTTGGTGGAATATCTATATATAAAAAGGAAGGATGAGCATGGTGGCTACTTGTGATTGGGTGGTGTCCCCCTCTCATCATATCTGGGGCACCAAGCACCCTCATTCATCAGCAAAATGTCCATCAACTCATTTTAACCAACTTTCCCATTTGCCAAAAACAAGTGGATTCCCCACTGTAAATGACAGATCAGCTTATTAAAGTTGGGGACATAACTTATAGAAGCTAGAAAATAGTTGAAATGTTGCAGAAAGGTGGGGATAAGTGGAAATAAGGTGAGAAAAGCAAGAGAAAGTATTTTCTCTAGTTGCTGATGCCAGCCTTGGCCTGAGTCCCCGAGGGGTGAATCAAAAGAGACAACCCACCCCCTGATAACAACAAGTGGAGAGTCACGAGCCTCGCGGACACATTGCGCATACCCGGGACGGCAGGTCCCGGGCACAATGCCAACTGACACGGCCCGGCAAACTCAGATCAAATAAACACTGTCTGGCAAGAATGTTGCCCGGAAAGTTCACACCCAAAAGGTTCGCGAGTGGGCCCCTAGTTCTGCAAATAGGGCACACAGTATGATTTGCAGTAGTATGCTAACGGAGTCACAATCCAGTGGCTGGCGCTGCTTGTAGCCGGTGCTTTGGTCAGTTTCGTGGAAACCCCCCACATCAGGAAAAGTCACAATCACTTTTTACTTATGGTGCTTTTCTCGTGCTTTTTCTGATTTTACAGTGGTAACTTATTGGCTTTTTTGGGCGCTTATTCGTCGCGAGGGTACCATAGCTTAATAAGTGGTCACTTATTTACTTTTTTGTCACTTATTGCACTTATTTCCACTTAAAAAGTAAATTTTACGTTCACGGATGCAGGTGTTTCAGTTCTTGTCACGCTTGTGCAGAGTCAAGTATTTTGAAATATGCAGGGTTTCACTTTGGCGGGCGCAGGTTTTTAAACCCACGGAACTGACCAGGACCTAAGCAGGGTTCCCTCCCCTTCCCCATCATGTCGACTGCGGATCCTACGGGAATGACCAACGCTGCACAAGAGGAAGACAACGAGGACATTCTCCAAGAGTTCTCTGAGCTCGTATCGGCACTCG
>Ga0307515_10023431_pt1 | contig 10818 bp, 10 predicted proteins | sample 17_EM_MG_FD_194513 | JGI IMG/M metagenome (GOLD analysis project Ga0307515, IMG submission 194513) | Populus trichocarpa ectomycorrhiza microbial communities from riparian zone in the Pacific Northwest, United States - 17_EM | ecosystem: Host-associated > Plants > Roots > Unclassified | place...
CCAAAATATCCTTCAAGCTTAGTGCTAAGGACATGCTCTGAAGTCCCAATATCATTGCACACAAAGAATTCCATCTGCAATGTGCCTGAGAGTTGAGGCTCAGAGGGAGGATACCAATACCCATTGCACAGCTCTCATAGTGAACAAGGCCAAAACCCACTTTGTCAAACATCAAAGAGGGCATATCTTTACCCCTCAGCCAGAGCTGGAGTTGCAGGCAATTTTAAGTACACCTTGAGAAGGGAAAGTAGCTGGGATGGTGGCTTTACCAGCAGGAAAGCCCAGCCAGAAATACCAAATCTCCACCCAAACTTTGCTAAGCATGTTCAAAATGCAAGTAACAGTGGTGTCTCAATAATGAAAGGCATTGTTTTGTGGAATTCAATCACCTGTAAAGGAGAAAGGTGGGTAGTGGTGCATAGACATGGGGTGGGTTGCCAGTTCAGAGAGCAAATTTTGGTGGGGCAGTAAGACTTACAAAGTCACATCACATAAAATTTAAAATTCACTTTGACAGAAAGTTTTATTTGCTACTAAAGAAGACTTGATAAAAAGGACGGCCTTTGATGACCATTTTTGGACGTGTGGTGAGGTGGTTGCGCGGGCGGCCCGTATGGGCCGGGAACCGTTACGATCCAGGGGATAGCGAGATTCACGAAGTGAAAAGCCGATTGGTCGAAATTGCGGGTATTGGGTAACTAGGTTCCCTTCACAATCAAGAAAACCACGTTTCGATTGCATTTCCTGTGGGGACGGATTTGAGTGCGGTCATCACGTGGGTTGGTTTAAGATTGAGTGCATGCACTTTACTTCTTGTGTACGTGTCAATTAGACTTAGAGAGAAGTAAGTGAGTTCCGTCAAGAGAGATTCAGCACAACAGACCCGTCACAACATTTCCAATTCTAGACTACTCAACCTGCAAATTCTGCTTCCTCCGGCGCCGAACAAATACTGACCTGCTATTGCTACTACTACTGACCACAGGTGTCCCTCATCCACTAAAACCCATATTCACAAAACCACGTGCCCTGACCTCATCTCAAACCGTCTCCCTGCGGCGAAGAAACGGTTCTCGCACCTCCACCCCCCCTACGAGTGTTGCCCTCGAGACGGAATGCATATCCAAATCTATCTCAGCAGCGTCATGCACATCAGCTGTCGACGCTCCTTCTCTTATATCTGTGATCTCCCAGCGACCGAATCTCTCAATTTCCAGACGTCTGACCAAAATCCATGTAAGGATTTGCAAGACAGAAAACAGACTTCTACGGCAGTTTAGCCTAGGGTGATAGATCGCGATTGCGTGAGGGTTTCTTACGTGAGCAACCCTCCGATTGGATAGTCTGGCTCACGATTGTAACAGCCGACCTCCTTGTTCGAGGCATACATAAATTCCACCACCAGACCATATATCCCGGTGTAAAGTCCCCTTGACAATTAGCTGTGAACAAAAACTTCTACCACGTACGTGAGAAATCTATGTGTAATACGTACCACACAGCTCCAAAAATAACCTCTACAGTTTCCGCCTTGTGGAGGAAAAAGATGCTCCGAGTAATTCGCATGGGCGAGTATCCAGTCACCCGAGTAAAAGCGAAGTACTTCATGGGTGGCTCAAGAATAGTGATTACAGCCTATGTCGCCCCGTCAGTAGAAACTCAGCAAAGCCGGCTGCATCCGATTCTGTACTAGAATGGCGGTAGCGACTCCCATTGGGTTGATATTTAGTTTGTGGCTCCCACAATATGTTGTTATACCGCCTAGTCGCTGAATGATGAGTCCCTTGGCTGTCACCACAAAACCCAATAGGGATACGGCAAAGATTGCAAAATCGAAAAATACTCTCGCATAGAAGAGGTGCATATTGCTAATATAACGCATTGGCCGTTGCATGTTGAGTGTGGTGCATTGGATTAAACTTGACAGTTGACATGCATTTTATAATATTTCGAAAGCCATTCATCTAGCTCAAGTGGTAAGTAATAGTGGGGCTCAATGGGCGACTATGGAGCAACCACAAGGCAGTGTTGTCACACGTTAATCATTGTGTACAAATCTGCAGTTTGCCTTGGCTGGAGTTATCAAGTCATGGGTAACTTTTTCCGGAACGCCTGAAAGCGCACATATTACTTGGACCAAACATATTTAAGGTAGTCCTTCTCGTGATGGAGACTCGGCTTGATTTCGGATTTCTTTAACCTAGGCAATCATGTGATCGGCGATCTCCGGCCAACCTTGCTCTCGTTCCCAGACTTCTTGTCGCTCGCAAGCTGCTGGCCGGAGGCCAAAAGAAGCGGCTGGATTTCGAGTACAGGCCAGCCTAATATTCTGTTAAATATATCCCACTTAGCTAGGAAATCTCAACTTCTATTCTAGTAATAACTCATGCGAAGGAATGGTGAAATTCAATCTGTGTAAAATCGAAAAACTCTCTGAGCTTTTTTCCATAGAGATGTACAATCAAGCAGTAATAAACTTCCTAGCAGCCACAGAGGTCGGAATGTTCCCACACCGTTGAGAAGAGTATATTTAGCAGTCCTTTTCTCTCTTTCCATTTCTATTGTTTTGTGTGCTACGATTCATTTTGCTTTTGTTTCGTTTCATTCGTTAAAGGGGGAGGAGGGGAGCACCCACCTACCCAACAATCCGGATGGAGGGGGCAACGATGGCAGTAGTCCAGCAATGGACCAGTCGGGCCGGAGCTGTCCTAGTGCAGACCAGTCCAGCGCGAAGAAATTTTGGACCGGGATCGGTCCAGTGTGAGAAGCTGGCGGACTAGGACAGGATTGGTCCGGAGTAGTCCTATACATGTATTTAGGGTTAAAGTTATTTTTACCGTTTTTGAGTCGAAGATGGGAGATATACCCGATAACAACGAACACCCGAGTGTGGGTGGTTATCCAATGCGGGATTGAAACGTGTTTTTGGTGGTCCTTGGCAGGGAAATTTTACCTAATCTCTGCTGTGACGGGTCTGTTGTGCTGAATCTCTCTTGACCGAACTGAACTTGACTTCCCTAAGTCTAATTAACACGTACACAAGAACTAAAGTGCATGCGGCTCCGCCGCGAAACCCTAAACCAACTCACGTGATAACCATACTCAAATCAGTCCCACAATCTAGGCAGAAATTGCGAGTTTACATAGATTGATTTGGACGGACTCTAAAAATGGCGGTGATTCAACCGTATAGTTTTCGCCGCCCTCTATAAGACCCAAATAGTTATGACAAGACTCCCACGCGAATGGTCGTTACATGCCAGTCTAGCGAATCACTGGCGCTAAAGTTTCTAGTTGCTGTGCGCCAGCCTTGTCGCCAAATACGTCTACCAGCAGTAGTTACTGTTGCCGTTGTCAGAAGCTCGCCTCGCCGTCCCAGTATTAGTACATGAATCGGTAGTATTTGGATCGTTATAGAACGTGCAGCATGAGTGTTCTCCTTGGAATTTATAACATCAAACGAACAGTAGTCTGGAGGTTGGGTTTAAAGTGTGGTCAGTGCGCACGCTAAAGGTCAATCCCCTGCAGGCTGGCTGTGACGTCACATACCTCCCTGAGTAGAGTAGCACGTGTTTCGTCAACCGGGTTGACTAGACTACCAGATACCATTGTCAAATGTTAAGTACCAATGCCTGTACTGTAATCAGTTTTGCAAGCACGTTGCGACGGTAGTACCTGATTTTAGAAGCTACTGTTACAAATTTTTGCACTTACCTTTTTACTCGACACTAACTTCTCCCACCACCGTCAACATGTATCTAGATTACAAGTATTTCATGTTCTTCTCGTCTGTTTGAAATGTTGAGTTCACCACATCTCCGTCTGTGTTCCTGCCGGTTGCTCTCGTTCCCAGATTTTGGGGTTTTCTTAGTAAACTCAAGGTGCGATCGAAACTCGGCCACGCGCGACAGAGAAGACACGGGATACGGTGGACACGTGATTGGTGTAGTGAATGGGGGCCTGGGTGGAGGTGCCTGCGAAAGTCAGATATCTGTATTTTGAGGACTACAGCTGGAGGCGGCGCATATGTTGCTGTAGTAAAGGTTGGTCGATTACTTGTGCTGGATGTGGCAATACCCTGCCGCATCCACGAAACTATAAGACGGGGTTAATACTCAATTGCAAACCTATGAAGTTGGATAACAGTTAGACTTATAGTTACTCCTCCGATTTAGGTAATCATACCAAGTAACCTCAAGTATGGATAGTCCCGGGTTAGGGTTATTTATCGCTGTCCGACTTGTCCCTGCAGAATTGTGAATGGCACAGTTGATTCTATCTAGATTCCATGAATTGTCTCCTTGAAACCAAAACGTGTTTGCGATTCCGCAAAGGATACACTATTTCCAACATTCTGGGGGGTTTTTTTTCCTCGCCGCCCCGTTTGTTTAACTCGCCCTGGAATGATCACTTCAGGGTACCGTAGGGCTTTCGGGGCATATACGTTGCTGATGGTGGTGGCGGTGCAGGCTGGCAGGTAATATGTATTGTAGTTTTTTGCCCGGGACATAGAATGGCACATTAAGCGCCGTCATCACTTCAGGACTTCTTGATGTTGACACGAGAAGATGATGGAGAAGAAGAGAAGATGATGAATTGTCTGTCTATCCAAAGAGAAGGAAAACTATGGACTTATATATGAAAGAGAGAGAAGGAAAACCCAATGCCGACTGCCAAAGCCGGAGCCCAATGCCGAGTACCAGTGCCGAGCCGTCCTCCTCGCCATGGGGGCAGGCGAGGCCGACAGGGGCAAGCGAGGCCGACAGGGGCAAGCGAGGCCGATGGGGGCAAGCGAGGCTGGTGGGGGCAGGCGAGACCGGTGGGGGCAGGCGAGGCTGGTGGGGGCAGGCAAGGCCAATGGGGGCCGTAAGCCGCCGGGCCAAATCCCTAGTCAACACTTGAGTATTCATGTCCTGTTTCAATAGAAGCTGTTGAGATCAATCGAGTACAAAGGAACACGATACTCCACTTGGAGATCTGTAATACCGGAAACTGTCATCTGAAGGATCACCACATATTTCAGCTTGAAGTAGTGGTTAAAATCTTATTACACACATGGTTGTAAGCTCACATCGTTTTAGAAGGGATATGCACTGTTGGAAAATCATCCTTGCGGTGGCTACAGAGAAGCCATTACATGAACGAAGACATTTCGATCATACTGTACCAGGCTTTGAACTTCATACCGGGGAGGTTGATTACACGGTTTAATTATTCATATCAGGCCATCTTACAGTTACCAAGACTCATACTGTGAATTATGGTTAAACTAGCTTTGGACAAAACTATAATATACGTAGGGTAAGTGCACCTGATACTTCTAATAAGGCGGATGAGAGTGCTTGGAGGTATCTCACCAGAAGCAGACACAGATTTTTGTTTTTGTACATTAAAGGTGTCTGAATAACTTCCACAGTAGTTACCACAGCCTGTGATTACAGATGATTGCACCCATACTTCTCTTGATTACAGTTACCGAAGACAAAATCATGCATACCGAACGCCGCTTGATTATGTATGAAGTTCAAAGCCCAGTACAGTAATCATTGCATGCGCAAATGGAAAAGTGCATAGTATATACTCTCTGTAGAGGCTCACCCGACAAACATATCGAATCTCCTGTACAACGAACGAATACTGCACTTGAGACTACATGTTCGAACAGATGCGGCAAATTGTATTCGGTAGAGACGATGACGAATTTGAGTCGTCAAGATTGTTGAGATCGATCGGATACGATTAAAGATGTTCAATTTTCTACCGTACAAAGAAAGATCACTCGTTCATTGAGATATGACTCGATCATGGCAACATCCTTAGTTAACTGGAGAACCCTAATGTTGTTTTGTTTGTTTTAATCATACCGCATACACTCTAACTAGAGTATGGTAGTACCTAATTCCCCTCCCCTCCGGCTAGCCGGCTATGTGGGGGCCCCGAGGTTGTTTGTCCAACGTTTCTATTATACCGAGGGCAAATAGTCCAAGATTTCTCAGCCCCATAAATAGTAGTCTGGGATAGGAAAGCCATCGGACGGATGAGACGGACTATTTCCACAATCGTTTGTGGGAGTTGAGCTCGCCAAAATTCTGAAGGGGTTGGCTGCTGCACACGAATCCTCGCTCGATTTTGAAAAACATTTTAAGTTATTTTAGCCTTTACCATTTCCACCGCTACCACGACTGAGTTGCCATCGGTCTTGTCGGATAACCTACGGCATACCCAACCGACAACCCACCTACACCAATCTACGGGATACGTGTATTCACTCAGAAAATTTTTCTATCCTCTACCTGCAGTTCATTTATATCATTGAACCCTGCTCTTAGCTTCGCTTCACTATTAGATACTTGGCCATCCCCTCCCATTCTTTGTAACCGTTTCCGCCTCCGAAATTCTGAACAGCGCTAGCGGCATCACATACAAATGCACAACACCTATGGCCTGAGAATCTGTAGAACTCGGGATATAAATTAATGTTGCTTTTGTATGATGATTGTCTATGATAGCTTTCGAGTTACAAATGATCACTCACACTATGTACTGGCTACGCATTTATATATGGCGCAAATTTCACCCTTGAGTGTAACATTTCTTGTGCGAGTGTTAAAACTGGTTTTCTGACATTCATGGTATGGTGCTAGCTAAAGACTGAAATGGCACACAAGGCTGATGGGAGATTGATGGGTGGTGAGATCTTTATTTAATAGGCTGGACTTTGTGGATGGGTGACAATCTATGAATCAATGAAAGGTCGGTAAACTCCGCACCTTTAAGAGGTACCAATGCAAAAGAAGCTGTCAACATGACAAGTGCGGTGATGCATTCAAAGTACCAATACATATACAGTTTACTGCTGTAGGGCGAAATACAGATATGCAACCTAAGCGTAAAGTAGAAGGAACAATCAACCGTAAAGCACTACCTCTCCAGGCCATGATCCTGCACAGCGATGTCAACCGTCCCAATTCTTGCCAGGACGGACGGGACGGCGCCAGAACCGTCCGTCCCGTCCAAGCATGTCAATAACGGCTAGACGGCCAGGGACTTGCCGGGGACGGCACAAACCCCGTCTCCGGCAGTCATCCACCGTCCCCGGCCGACATCAGGTGGTTAGAGTATATACTTGGATTTAACCCAATGAAGCCTGGATAGCGTGCGGTAAAATATATAAATACCGTGATGCACTCTATCTAGGTATAAAACCACAGTGCAAGAGCGAAAGTAAAGATAAATGAAGTGTTTACAAAGGTGGACGAAGTACCTGCTCATCAAAGTGCTTTTCGGCGACCTACCAAATCGCTTGGGTGATGATATCATTCAGGCTTGTGAGTGTCTGAATTCTTGGGTGACACAAGGTTTATTCTTGGAGCAACAGAGTCAGACATGGTTAAGATGGAGCAGATGCAGAATGATCTTGGTTCGAGGTCAAGAGATTAGATGTAACTAGTTTTATGAGATTTTGTAATGTACACTGCACGAGATCCATGGATATCGGCAGATGACGGCCGGGGACGGCTATTTCGCCGTCGTTGCCGTCCGTCCCCGTCCTGCCTCAAAAAGACGGCGCCGGGTCCGTCCTGCCCTCGGACGGATGGCGACTTTACCGTCCGTCCCCGTCCGCAGTGATCCCGGACGGACGGGACGGTTGACATCACTGATCCTGCAAAATGCCGCCTTCAATATCCACCCTTGATACCAGCACTTCAGAACTAAGAGGCTTATATCCCAGCCGGTCCATGGTACTTAAATCGACAGAGTACTTGTCCCGAGTGCAATCATTCGCCCTGTGCCAAGTGCACGTATGCAAAGTACAGTACCTGTAACTCGTCGCAATGTTTCCTAAATTTTATAGCTGAGGATACATTAGGAAAGCCTCCTCTCTGAACGCTGGGGTCCCTAATATTGACGACCATGGTTTTCGAGGTAACCTTTCAGAGAGTATACATGACATTCCTAGGACTTGTGCTAAATATGAGCTATTTGAAAAGCTACGGGGTGTAACAGAGAAATTGCCCGAAAATGTATTCTTAAATGTACCGGAGATGAAAAAAGGAGCCGCTGGGGGGCTCCGAGATACCTCGACGAGGAGGCACAACATCGCTCCAGCTTCTTTTGGGCAAGGCTGCCTCGAGATGGCTAGAGACCTTAGAGAAGCACGAATTGGAAAGGTTCTTCGGTGTGCAGGAGGTCAGCATTACGAAATTGGGTACCCCAATAGCAGCTTGATGGAATTCTTCTCAGGAGAACGAATCGAGCCCTGATTAGTTGTCACTGCAAGCACTGCCCTGGGCTGTGCTTGGATTGCTGGGGCGATTTGGAGCTGAGGATTCGGGATAAGAACAATAGTTACGTAGGAGTCTTAGCATTCCTTATGCTTCAAAGTAAATGGTGTTTGATTTATGAGTTTATCGACAATGGATTATCCGACCAGAAATTAGCTATGCTAAACACTGATGGATTTCTTCCCCTCTCCGAAGAGGAATTCAACAAGATGCTGGAATTTGAAGCCAACTACAAATCCTCGGAATACATCGAATTTTTTCGCTTTTTCATGCCTATTCTCCATCAGAACGCCTCGATTGCCAATCTCAAGAAAATCCATCCATTGCAGATACTACCGCTCAATATGACCACGCTTATAGGCCATGGCAGGCATTCAAAAGTTATGCGGCTGAAATTTTGTCGCGATACCATCATTTGAAGTATACGAAAGTTTGCACGCTGTTATAATCAATATTTCTCTCGTGCCCAGTGGTGGCAAATACTAATCTGTGAACGTGAGAGCTTGTAAGCACACGGCTATCTTAGAATGAGAGAAATCAACATTTACAGATCCAATAGTTGACAATCAATAGGACGTTCAAGTTGCGGTGAAAATATTCAGCCATATCGATATGGATGCCGATGTCGACAGCTATATTGAGATGGAAAATTGTTGGCATGGGATTTGGCCCGATGGCTTGTGTGGCGTTCGGAGGCTTACAGCCGCCAACGCCCATGGGCTGCCACTAGCCCCCATGCTGAGGAGGAGGTCTAGCCCCGGGAGTGATGCCCGGCATCGGTCTCCGGATGTGATACTCGGCTTCGCCGAGTATGCTCTCTCCTTTCCTATATATCTATGCCTGTCTCTCTCTCTTTAGACAATCACTTTTGTACGATAGTCAATTCAATATCTCTATTCGTACTCGATTGATCTCTACAAAAATTGTCAGATACTCACATCCTCGAATTATGCCTCTCTTGTTGGTGATAGTTTACCGGGGGGCGGTTATAAATATATTTCCACTCTCCGAAGGATCCCTCAAAGGGATGTTTGATCATGACCCACCAAAGACACAGGTAGAAGAGCACTGGTGGAAAGAGTTTTGTTGAGATCAATCGAGTACGAATAGAGATATTGAATTGACTATCGTACAAAAGTGATTGTCTGAAGAGCAAAGAGAGAGAAAGAGAGGCAAATATATATGGGATAGAAGAGGGGATACTCGGCGAAGCCGAGTATCACATCCGGAGACCGATGCCGAGCATCACTGCCGGGGCTAGACCTACTCCTCGGCATGGGGGCTGGTGGCGGCCCGTAGGGGCCGCAACCCTCCGGCCTCGTGCCCGCAGCCTTAGGCTGAACGCCACACAACCCATCGGGCCAAATCCCGTGCCAACAAGTTTGCGCAACTGCTAGGCGCTCTCTATCATATACACGGAAGTCATCCCAGTGACGATAATATTTGCTTAAGTGTAATTGTACACTCAATATTGGACAAGCATGATTTATTGTTGACTGACTGTGTACAGGCTCGTAAAATACTCATCGTGAGGGTTCAATGGGTATTCCAGCACAACTCCGTCGACCTTAAAGCTTTAAACTATATGGGGACCAACGATTATGCTCAACCGGGAATGAATAATGGACGTAGCTACGATGTATGGGTAATGAGATGTATAGGCTGCGAAATTCTAGTGTGGTTGAAGCATGGGGTTGCGGGAGTGAGGCAGTTTCGAAACAACCGTCGACATGTCTCAGGTGGGCCGTGGAGAGGTAAGATGATAGTATAATTTCCATTGTGGGGAAGATATCGATGATCTTCAGCCGGCGGTAAGTGATGTCCTTTTGGAAGCAAAAAACGACGGCGGGCTATTACGGGGAATCGCCGAACTTTTGGAGGATATGCTTACTTGTGAGCATTTGCATTCTCAGGAAGGAATGCAACCTCACAACACGGAAACGGGTCCCAAAAAATACCCAGCAGCGTTTGAAGCGGCAAATTGGTTTAGGAAGCTTCTTGGTCAAAGCCCACTGCCCTCAAATTCTGTACCTTAGAAGAACCATACTACGACCTCTCTCCATCACATGCGATATCGGTGTCGTGTAACTGCAAACCGAGTTTTCTATGGATTCTAGCCTCCTCTCAATTTTCGTTTTGTTTTGGTAATACAAATTGGCAAATGTTTGGGTATTCCTGAATCATCTAGCAGTGGCTACAAGTTTTATCAAATTTTTCTCGGGGTTTTCACATCCTGCCTGTCGATGTACTTACTTTGGTAGGACGTAGTTCTGAGTAATTCGTAACACTTTAAGGCCCTGTTACTAGTGAAAGATTAGACCGATTGTTGCGAGTTGAAAACAATATTCCCAAGCGGCTCGGCCTCCATTCTGACAGCCCGTGTTGTACGGTGGCGTGTGCTCGAGTAGTCAAGTGTGCGCGGGCGTATGCGAAAGTGTGTCTATTGTATCGTGTAACGAGACATGTCGCATCGACATAAGGTCGATCGATGACTAATGGTGCTAACTACAAAAGAGGCAAGTTACATCATAGT
>Ga0307515_10023433_pt1 | contig 10818 bp, 8 predicted proteins | sample 17_EM_MG_FD_194513 | JGI IMG/M metagenome (GOLD analysis project Ga0307515, IMG submission 194513) | Populus trichocarpa ectomycorrhiza microbial communities from riparian zone in the Pacific Northwest, United States - 17_EM | ecosystem: Host-associated > Plants > Roots > Unclassified | place...
GCTCCCCGACCCGCTCCCGTCGGTGGCGATCGCCGTGTTCACTCCGACGAGCTCCCCACGCCCGTTGACCAGCGCGCCCCCGGAGTTCCCGGAGTTGATCGCCGCATCGGTCTGAATGAGCCCGCTGAGCGTCGTGGCGCTCTCGCTCCCCTTCTGGAACGGGTTCTCGTTCTCGGATCCGACGGTGATCGACCGGTCGAGAGCACTCACGATCCCCGCGCTCACCGATCCCTCAAGCCCGAGTGGCGACCCGAGCGCGAGCACGGTGTCCCCAACCCGCAACCCCTCGGCGTCGCCCCAGCTGATGGGGCTGAGCTCATTGCTCGCTCCGACATTGATCACCGCGATGTCGTTCTCCGGCGAAGTCCCGACCACCCGCGCCGTCGCGGTGGTGCCGTCGGCGAACTTCACCTGCACCTTGCCGTTCGTGGCAGTGGAGACGACGTGGTTGTTGGTCAGGATGTTGCCCGAGGTGTCCAGCACGACACCGGAGCCTTCGGCCTGCTCGGTGGAGATGACCACGACGCTCGGCTGCACCTTGGCGGCGACGTCGGCGATGGTCGCGCCGTCCGCGACGGCGGTCGACGGGGAGGAGGCCGAGGCCGTCCCGCTCCCGTCCGAGGCGAGGTATCCGGCGACTCCGCCGACGCTCGCCGAGCCTAGAACGAGTGCGACGAGCATGGCGCCGATCGCGATCGGCTTGCGCCAGGCCGGGACGGTCGCGACGGGAGGGGGGAACTGGCTGGTCGGCGGGTATGTCGCCGACGGGCCGGTGTAGTAGCCCTGCGGTGGCGGCGGCCCCGTGTAACCGGACGGCTGCGGGAAAGGCGGCTGCTGCGGTCGCGCCCATACCGGCGCCTGAGCGGCGAGCGGGTGCGAGGACGGTCCGGTCACCGGCGGGGGCATGTGCCCCGGGTGAACCGGGATGGTCTGGGGAGGCACCGGCACGGCGGCCGGGCGCTCGGGGACGTCGTTGGACGGAACGCTCGTCGGCGTCGCCGCGGTCGAAGGAGAGGCCTCGGTCGATGCCGCGGACTCCGCCGGCGCCACGGATGGCTGCGGTTCTTCCGGGCGCTGCTGCGGCTCCGGAGTGGCTGGTACTTGCGGCTCGTTCATGCTTAGAACTATGGAGCGGTTCGCTCAGGTATCGCTGGATCCGTCCTGCGAGTTCGCTGAGAGGGGCGCCGCCGAGGCGTCGGTCTGCGCGCGGGTCTCCCGATCGTCGCCCTCGTCACCTTCGGGCTCCTCGAAGGACTCATCGTCCCCCTCCAGCACCGCGGGGTCGATGTGCAGCCGCACCCGGAAGGTCGTGCCGACGCCGAGTTCGGTGTCCACGGTGACCTGTCCATTGTGGGCGGCGACGAGGGCGGCGACGATCGCCAGCCCGAGCCCGGAGCCGCCGGCCTTGCGTCCACGCGCGGGATCGGCGCGGTAGAAGCGTTCGAAGACGCGCTCGGCCTGCTCGGGCGTCATGCCCGGCCCGGCGTCGGCGACCTCAAGGAAGACATAGGGAGCCTCGGCGTAGACGCGGACCTCGACGGGCGTGTCCGCCGGGGTGTGCGCGATCGCGTTGTCCAGCAGGTTCGACAGCACCTGCCGCAGCCGCAGCTCGTCGCCGAGGACCATCAGCGGGCCCTTGCCCACCTTCAGTTCCAGCGGGCGGTCCGGGACGGTCACCTTCGCGCCCGACACCGCGTCAACGGCCAGGCCGAGCATGTCGACCGGCTCCGACTGGACCGGGCGCTCCCGGTCGAGCCGCGCCAGCAGCAGCAGGTCCTCGACGAGCAGGCCCATGCGCTTGGCCTCCTCCTCGATCCGCCGCATCGACGCCGCGACCTCCTCCGGCGGCGCGGCCTCACCGCGCTGCCGGTACAGCTCGGCGAACCCGCGCACGGTCGTCAGCGGGGTGCGCAGCTCGTGACTGGCGTCGGCGACGAACCGGCGCATCCGCTCCTCCGAGCTCAGCGCCTGCGCCTCCGAGGCCGCGCTCGCCGCGAAGGCCGTCTCGATCTGGCTCAGCATCGTGTTCAGGGCGGCGCCCAGCTGCCCGACCTCGGTGCGGATGTCGTGCTGCGGCACCCGTCGCGACAGGTCGCCCGCCGCGATCGCGGCCGCCGTGGCCTCCATCTGGCGCAGCGGCTGGAGACTGGCGCGCACCATCGCGATCCCGATCGCGGCGACCGCCGCCAGGACCCCGCCGCCGACCAGGAGGTTGATCGTGGTCAGCTGCGCCACGATCGTGTCGGCCTCGGAGAGGTCGACGGCGATCGCGGCCAGGTACTGGTCCCCCGAGCTCTGGTCGGTGACCAGCCGGGAGATGACCCGCCAGCGGGTCTTGCCGTCGGCGGCGACGACCGTGTACGGCTCGCCGTTGAGCCGCGCCTGGAGGCTGTCGGCGATGATCGCCGGATCGGGATTGTCCTTCGTGTAGGGCAGCGAGTCCACGTCGTCGTACTTGAGCTCGTCCCGGAAGCGGTCGGCCCGCGCGCCCCTCATCACGATCAGCGTGTAGTCGGGCGGCAGGCCCTTGAACTCGCCGGTCCCGAAGTTCACCTGGATCAGCCCGGTCTTGACGCGCTCGGTGAGCTCGTTGTCGACGCGGTCCCGGAGGAAGGAGTCGAGCCGGGTCACGCTCACCACGCTGATCAGCACCAGCGCGAACGCGACCAGCAGCAGCACGGCCGCCATCAGCTTCACCCGCAAGGGGGTGCGCTGCCAGCCCCCGCGGACGGAGTTGACGGGCCGGCTCAGCACGGAATCGCTCATCTACTGCGGTGACCTCAATACGTAACCGATGCCGCGCAGCGTCTGGATCAGCCGCGGCTCGGTGTTGTCGATCTTGCGCCGCAGGTACGACACGTAGCTCTCCACGATGCCGTCGTCCCCGCGGAAGTCGTAGCGCCACACGTGGTCGAGGATCTGCGACTTCGACAGCACGCGCCCGGCGTTGACCATGAAGTAGCGCAGCAGCTTGAACTCGGTCGGCGACAGCTGGACCGTCCGGCCCGCGCGCCACACCTCGTGGGTCTCCTCGTCGAGTTCGAGGTCGGCGTACTTGAGCCGCGGCGGGGGCGTGATGTCGCCCTGGGTGCGACGCAGGACCGCGCGCAGCCGCGCGATGACCTCTTCGAGGCTGAAGGGCTTGGTGACGTAGTCGTCGCCGCCGAGGGTCAGCCCGCGAACCTTGTCCTCGGTGGCGTCGCGCGCGGTCAGGTAGACGATCGGCGTGCGGTCGGAACCCGAGCGGACGCGCCTGGCGACCTCGAAACCGTCGAAGTCGGGCAGCATCACGTCGAGGACGATGAGGTCGGGACGGTGCCGCGACACCGCGCGCACGGCCTCCTCACCGCCCGTGGCCGTGTGCACGGCGAAGCCCGCGTACCGCAGACTCGTCGCCAGCAGCTCGCAGATGTTCGGGTCGTCCTCGACGACGAGCAGAGTCGCCTCGGCGTCCTTCTTATCCCCTAGCGGCATGCTCTTATTCTCATCCAGAGTCACTGGATCCACACTTAACATGGACTGAGAGATTGCTGTGAACGTCTCGCTCACCCTCGATCAGCGCTTCTGCGGACCGCCCGATTCGGGCAACGGGGGCTATACCGCCGGCCTGGTCGCCGGGCACTGCGCCTGGCCCGCCGTCACCGTGACCCTCCGCACTCCCCCGCCTCTCGAAACCCCGCTCCGGCTCGCCACCGCAGAAGCGGCCGCCGACACCGCCGAGGTCCGCTACGGCGACGTCCTCGTGGCCCAGGCGACCGAGGGCTCACTCGACACCGCACCCGTACCGGCGGTCTCCCTCGACGAGGCGCTCGCCGTCCGCGACGGCTACCCCGGCTTCACCCGGCACCCGTTCCCGACGTGCTTCGTGTGCGGCCCGAAGCGCGACGAGGGCGACGGACTGCGGATCTTCCCGGGTCGGATTTCGGACGGTCGCACGGCGGCGGTGTGGCGGGTCCCCGCCGATGTGACCGCTCCCATGGTGTGGGCCGCGCTCGACTGCCCGGGCGGCTGGACCAACGACCTGGAGGTGAATCCGAGGCTCCTCGGACGCCTCACCGGGCAAGTGAGGCAAATGCCACATCCGGGGGAAGACTGCCTGGTCATGGGCCGTCTCGACCACTCCGAGGGCCGGAAGGCGACGGTCACCACGACCCTCTACGGACCGGCCGGCGAGGTCCTCGCGCGGGCCGCCGCGGTATGGATCTCCATCGCCCGCTGACCAGCGAACCTACCGTCCAATATGGAAAGAAACCCAAGTGTTCAGCCGGGAAGTACAGTCGCCCTGCACGTCGACAGACAGGCGTGCTCCTAGTACCGTTGCCAGCTCAAGGCAAGCCGACGCCAGGTCCCAATCGGCTAACAAATCGGTTACGCTGGACACTCCCGCCGAGGCGTTCCCCGCCACCGATGCACCGCACTAGGCTTCTGTGACAGGCGTTCCAGTGCGCGGCAGATGGGGCCGGAGAAGACGTCACCAAGAGACGAGTCGACGACGATGAGGGTGCGATGACGCTGTCAATCGAGACCCACACGGCCCCTGACGGCCGAGTGACTCTGGCACTACGAGGCGAGGTCGATTACGCGACCGCTCCGAGGATCCGGGAGTCCATCACCGAGATCCTCGCCACCGACAAGGCGAAGTCGATCCACGTCGACGTCGCGGGCGTCACCGTCCTCGACTCGACCGGCATCGGCACGCTGGTCGTCGGCTACCGCATCGCCCGCGACGTCGGCGTGACCGTGACGGTCACCAACCCCAGTCGCTTCATCACCCGCTTGTTCACCGTGGTCGGCGCCCAAGAGCTGCTCGAAGAGACCACCGACGCGTTCGCCGTCGCCCCGACAAGGGCGACCTGAGCCACACCCACTATGAGTTAGTGCACCCCCGCCAGGAGATGTCCAGCTGAGGGGCGTCGAAGACCGTGGTCGGGTGTGCCCCGCCGTGCCCAGCGACGTAGCCTGTAGCCCGGAGTACCCAAGCCACTCAACATGCTGCAGAAGAGGCGATGACGGCCGTGTCGACCGAAAGCAGTTCGACAAACAAAGACAACACGCTTGCCGAGTTCGGGCCCAACGAGTGGATCGTCGAGGAGATGTACCAGCGGTACCTCGCCGATCCCTCCAGTGTCGAACCGACCTGGCACGAGTTCTTCGGCGACTACAAGCAGTCGTCGAAGCCCGATCAGGCGGTGAGCACACCGGCGGCGCCCGCACCGGCGACCCCGGCACCGGCCGCCGCACCCAAGACGACGCCCGCCGCGGCACCGGCGGCGAAGCCCGCCCCCGCCGCCAAGCCCGCGCCCGCCAAGGTGGAGAAGCCCGTGAGCAGCGCCCCGGTCGCCGAGGGCGACACCGTCACCCCGTTGCGCGGGGTGGCCTCGAAGGTCGCGCAGAACATGGACGCCTCCCTGGAGGTGCCCACGGCGACGAGCGTGCGCGCGGTTCCGGCGAAGCTGATCAGCGACAACCGGATCGTCATCAACAACCACCTCAAGCGCGGCCGCGGCGGGAAGGTCTCCTTCACGCACCTCATCGGCTTCGCGCTGATCAAGGCCCTCGCCGCGCACCCGGAGATGAACCACTCCTACCGGGCCGTCGACGGCAAGCCGCAGATGATCACGCCCGCCCACGTCAACCTGGGCCTGGCGATCGACCTCCAGAAGCCCGACGGCAGCCGCACTCTCGTGGTCCCCAGCATCAAGGGCTGCGAGACCATGGACTTCCGCCAGTTCTGGCAGGCCTATGAGGACATCGTCCGCAAGGCCCGCAACAACAAGCTCGGCATGGACGACTACGCCGGCACGACGATCTCGCTGACCAACCCCGGCGGCATCGGGACGGTCCACTCCATCCCGCGCCTCATGCAGGGACAGGGCACGATCATCGGCGTCGGCGCGATGGAGTACCCCGCGCAGTTCGCCGGCGCGTCGGAGGAGACCATCACCGAACTGGGCGTCTCCAAGACGATCACGGTGACCTCGACCTACGACCACCGCGTCATCCAGGGCGCGCAGTCGGGCGAGTTCCTCAAGCGCCTCCACGAGTTGCTGCTGGGCGCCGACGGCTTCTACGACGAGATCTTCACCTCGCTGCGCCTCCCCTACGAGCCGGTCCGCTGGGTCCGCGACGTCGCCGGGACCGCCGAGGGCACGATCGACAAGAACGCCCGCGTCATCGAGCTGGTCCGCTCCTACCGGGTCCGCGGCCACCTCATGGCCGACACCGACCCGCTTGAGTTCGAGATCCGCCGCCACCCCGACCTCGACATCCTTGAGCACGGGCTGACCCTGTGGGACCTCGACCGCGTCTTCCCCGTCGGCGGTTTCGCCGGCAAGGCGAAGATGAAGCTGCGCGACATCCTGGGCGTGCTGCGCGAGTCGTACTGCCGCCGCGTCGGGATCGAGTACATGCACATCCAGGACCCCGAGGAGCGGGCCTGGATCCAGGAGCGCGTCGAGCGCCCCTATGAGAAGCCGACGACCGAGGAGCAGAAGCACATCCTCGGGCGCCTCAACGCCTCCGAGGCCTTCGAGACGTTCCTGGCCACCAAGTACGTCGGCCAGAAGCGCTTCTCCCTTGAGGGCGGCGAGTCGCTGATCCCGCTGCTCGACGAGGTCCTGTCGAAGGCCGCGCACGGCTCGCTCGACGAGGTCGTCATCGGCATGGCCCACCGCGGCCGCCTGAACGTGCTGGCCAACATCGTCGGCAAGCCGGTAGAGAAGATCTTCAACGAGTTCGAGGGGACCATGGACCCCAAGAGCACGCAGGGGTCCGGCGACGTCAAGTACCACCTGGGCATGACGGGCAAGTTCACCACCGCCGACGGCGAGTACGTGACCACCACCTCGATCGTGGCCAACCCCTCGCACCTGGAGGCGGTCGACCCGGTCCTCGAAGGCATCGTCCGCGCCAAGCAGGACCGGCTCAACCTCGGCCTGGCCGGGTACACGGTCCTGCCGGTCCTGGTCCACGGTGACGCGGCCTTCGCCGGACAGGGCGTGGTCGCCGAGACCCTGAACCTGTCGCAGCTGCGCGGCTACCGCACCGGCGGCACCGTGCACATCGTCGTCAACAACCAGGTCGGCTTCACCACCGCGCCGGAGTACTCGCGCTCGTCGCTGTACTCCACCGACGTCGCGCGCATGATCCAGGCGCCGATCTTCCACGTCAACGGCGACGACCCCGAGGCCGTCGTCCGCGTCGCGAGGCTCGCGTTCGAGTACCGGCAGGCGTTCAACAAGGACGTCGTCATCGACATGCTGTGCTACCGCCGCCGCGGGCACAACGAGGGCGACGACCCGTCGATGACCAACCCGCTGATGTACCAGATCATCGACGGGAAGCGCTCGGTCCGCAAGCTCTACACCGAGGCCCTGATCGGCCGTGGCGACATCACGGTCGAGGAGGCCGAGGAGGCGCTGAAGGACTACTCGGCGAAGCTGGAGGAGGTCTTCCGGCTCACCAAGCAGGCCAACGGGAACACGCAGCCGCCGCAGCGCCGCTACAGCGTCGAGCCCGACCCGCAGGTCGAGACCGCGATCAGCGCCGACCTGGTCAAGCGCATCGGCGAGGCGCACGTCGCGCTGCCGGAGGGCTTCACCCCGCACAAGCGGGTCATGCAGGTCCTCCAGCGCCGCGCGAAGGCGGCCGTCGACGGCGGCATCGACTGGGCCTTCGGCGAGATCATCGCCTTCGGTTCCCTTGTCGCCCAGGGCGTCCAGATCCGGCTCGCCGGGCAGGACACCCGCCGCGGGACCTTCGTGCAGCGCCACTCGGTGGTCGTGGACAACAAGTCCGAGGCCGAGTACGTGCCGGTCGGGTCGCTCGCGGCCGACAACACGCGCTTCTTCGTCTACGACTCGCTGCTCAGCGAGTACGCGGCGATGGGCTTCGAATACGGCTACTCCGTGGAGAACCCCGACGCGCTCGTGCTCTGGGAGGCCCAGTTCGGCGACTTCGCCAACGGCGCCCAGTCCGTCGTCGACGAGTTCATCTCCTCGGGCGAGGCGAAGTGGGGGCAGCGCTCCGGCGTGACCCTGCTGCTCCCGCACGGCCACGAGGGCCAGGGCCCCGACCACACGTCGGGCCGCCTTGAGCGCTACCTCCAGCTGTGCGCCGAGGACAACATGCGCATCGCCAACTGCACGACCCCGGCGAACTACTTCCACCTGCTGCGCCGCCAGGCGCTGTCGCCGAAGAAGAAGCCCCTGGTGGTCTTCACGCCGAAGAAGCTGCTGCGCCTCAAGGCCGCGGTCTCCTCGGTCGAGGACTTCACCACCGGCGGCTTCCAGCCGGTCCTCGGCGACTCGACGGTCGACCCGAACAAGGTGACGCGGGTCCTCATGTGCTCCGGCAAGGTCTACTACGACCTCGCCGCCGCCCGTGAGGAGCGCGGCATCACCGACACCGCCGTCATCCGCGTGGAGCAGCTCTACCCGCTCCCCGTCGACGAGGTCCGGGCCGCGCTCGCGGCCTACCCGAACGCCACCGAGCACGCGTGGGTCCAGGAGGAGCCGGCCAACCAGGGCGCCTGGTCGCACATCGCGCTCAACCTGCTGGAACACCTTGAGGGCGTCCGCCTCCAGCGGCTGTCCCGCCCGGCCGCGGCGGCGCCGTCGGTCGGTTCGGCGAAGATCCACGAGATCGAGCAGCAGGCCCTGGTGGACGTCGCCATGCCGAAGGCCGGGTAGCGCGTGTACTACACCGATCGAGGGATCGAGGAGCTTGAGCAGCGGCGCGGTGAGGAAGAGGTCAGCCTGAGCTGGCTCGCCGCGAGGCTGCGGGAGTTCGTCGACGACAACCCCGAGTTCGAGACCCCGGTCGAGCGGCTGGCCACGTGGCTGGCGCGGCTCGACGACGAGGACGAGGACTAGGGCTAAGACACACGACGCGCCGCCGGTTTCGACCGGCGGCGCGTTCTCGTTGAGGCGGCGACCTCGATCAGACGGCCGCGATGAACACTCCCGCCGCCATGGACACTTCCCAGAAGTCGTCGTCCTCAAGGTCGTCGGAGAACGGTGTCAGCATGAACGAGTAGACCGTGTCCGCGGTCGGCCGCAGGACCGCCAGGGGCCTGCGCGCGTCGGTGGGGCAGGCCAGTTCGGCGTACTCGTCGGCCTGTCCGCCGCTGATGTTGAGACCGGCCTTGAAGCCGTCGGGCACGTCGGCCGCCTCGTCGACGCGGCACGACGCGTAGACGGCCCATTCGCCGGCGGGAAGGGCGAGCAGGCCGCTCCCGCTCATCGCGTACGGGTTCTGGACGACGACGGTCTTGACGAGGACCTCGACGCCGCCCGGTGCGGCTTTCAGGGCCTTCTCGGCGGGTTCGCCGACGGCCTCGACGGCCGGAACGCGTTCCATCTCGCTGAGCCAGTTCTCCACCCGCATCGAGGGCTCGGCGACGGGCGGCGCCTCCTTCGGGCGGGTCGCGGCGACGCCGTATCCGGCGAGGCCGGCGACGAGCGCGGTGACCAGCACCAGCGTCGGCTTCGACCAGGGGCGGCGGATCAGGTCTGTGAGTCCGCGCACGTTCACGACGCCGCCTCCGGGACGAGCCACAGCCCCAGGAGCCACGGCGGGCCGTCCTCGGCCGAGGCCGGGTAGCCGTCGAACCAGAGCGCGCCGAGGCGGTCGAAGCGCAGGACGTGCTCCATCGTGACGGTCTCCGAGGGGCAGGGCAGCTCAAGCGCGAAGTCGCCGGCGGTCGTGCGCATCTCGATCGAGACCGTCACGGGCTCGCGGCCCGCGCCGAGGACGCCGCACCGCAGGTGCGCGCGGTAGACGCCGGGCTGGGCGGTGACGCCGACGGAGAGGTAGCCGCCGACCTCGGGTTCGAGGAACCGGGTCGCCTCCTCGGCGCCTTCGGGCGCTCCCGCGCCGACCCAGTCCCGCAGTTCGTCGATCGTGGACGGCGGCGGGCTCGCCTCGGGCGTGGTCTCGGCGGTGGCGCGCTGGAGCAGCACCATGCCCGCGACGGTCGCGAGCACGGTGACGATCACCGTGACCGACACGAGCAGCCGGCGGGTGGCCGTCGGCGACGGATCGGCGGTGGTGGGCGTGGGCTGGGCGTCGGTCGGCGGTCCCCAGGAGGTGGGGTCGTCGACCGGACCCAGGTCGATGACCGGCTCGTCCGCTGAGGGGTGCGCCGGCCCGTGCCAGGGCTGCATATGGTGCAGATTAACCAATCCGGGCTAGGGGCGGGGGGAACGGTCACTCTCCGTCGTAGACGACGCCGAGCCGGCGCCGGGCCTCGTCGAGCACGCCCATGACCTCCAGGGTCGCACGCCACGGCACCAGGGGGCTCTCGGTGAGGCCCGCGCGCATGCAGCGCATCGCCTCGACCGCCTCGTGGACCATGCCGTGGCCCTCGTAGGCGACGGTGAAGTCCTCGACCTCTCCGCCCCTGGTCAGGCGCAGCGCGCCCGGCCGGAAGAACGGGTGCGACACCTCGATGTGGCCCAGCGGGCCGCCGACCGACGCGATGCACGGCGAGCTCGCCTCGATGCCGCAGGACAGCAGCGCGATCGCGCGTTCGTAGCCCAGGACGAGCCCGGCCATGGCGTCGACGCCTTCCGGTGTCTTCCAGCCGGAGACCTGCACGGTCTCGGGTGCGCCGAGGATCATGTGCGCGAACGACACCGGGTAGACGCCCAGGTCGAGCAGGCCGCCGCCGGCGAGGTCCGGGTTGCGCAACCGGTGCTCGGGGTCGAAGGGGCCGCCGAGGCCGAAGTCGGCGTGCACCGAGCGGACCGGGCCGATGGCGCCGTCGGCGATGAGCTCGTTCATCTTCAGGATCGCCGGGACGGTCCGCATCCACAT
>Ga0307515_10023434_pt1 | contig 10818 bp, 8 predicted proteins | sample 17_EM_MG_FD_194513 | JGI IMG/M metagenome (GOLD analysis project Ga0307515, IMG submission 194513) | Populus trichocarpa ectomycorrhiza microbial communities from riparian zone in the Pacific Northwest, United States - 17_EM | ecosystem: Host-associated > Plants > Roots > Unclassified | place...
CTGCACGAGGCGCTGTCGACGGTGACGCTGCTGCTGGCCCCGATCACGCCGTTCATCACCGAGCGGATCTGGCAGGACCTGGTCACGCTGGTCACGCCGACCGCGCCGGTTTCGGTGCACCTGGCGGCGTATCCGGTCGCCGACGACAAGCTGATCGATCCGGCGTTGTCGGCGCAGATGGCGCTCGCCCGGCGGCTGGTCGAGCTGGGCCGGGCGGCGCGGGCGGACTCGGGCCTGAAGACCCGCCAGCCGCTGTCCCGCGCGTTGGCGTCGGCGCACGGCTTCGCCGAGCTCTCCCCCGAGTTGCTCGCCGAGATCGCGGCCGAGCTGAACGTCGGCGTGGTGCTGCCGGTCGGCTCCGCGGGTGACTCGCTCGTGGACACCACCGCGAAGGCCAACTTCCGGCCGCTCGGCAAGCGCTTCGGCAAGGCGGTGCAGCAGGTCGCGGCCGCGGTGGCGGCGGCCGACGCGACAGCGCTCAAGGAGTCGCTGCGCGCCGCCGGCAGCGCCTCGGTCATCGTGGACGGCGAGACCGTCGAGCTCGGCCCGGACGAGGTGATCATCACCGAGACGCCGCGCGAGGGCTGGGCCGTCGCCGCCGAGGCCGGCGCGACGCTCGCGCTCGACCTGCACCTGACGCCCGAGTTGCGCCGCGCCGGGACGGCGCGGGACGCGATCCGGCAGATCCAGGAGGCCCGCAAGTCCAGCGGCCTCGACGTCGCCGACCGGATCGAGCTGCGCTACGTGGCGACCCGCGACGACACCGCCGCCGCGCTGGCCGAGCACGCCGGCCTGGTCGCCGACGAGGTCCTGGCCACGGAGTACGCGGCCGGCGAGCCGTCCTGGGCCGACGCCGAGCCGTTCCACGAGGCGAGCATCGGGCTGACGTTCTGGCTGCGGCGGGCCGAGTGAAGCTGCGGGTATTCCGTGCTGCCGCAGCTCTGCTCCTGGTCGCGGCCTGCGCGTCCACCCCGGCGAGTAGCTGGGCGGAGGTCGCGCTGCCCGGCGCCGCCCCGCGCATCGTGCGCGACGCGATCGAATGCGGCGGCCGCTGGTACGTCGTCGGTGGCTGGAAGGGCACCGACGGCGAGACCGGACCCGCCGCCTGGGACAGCATCGACGGCGTCACCTGGCGCAGCCTCACCTTCTCGCCGCTGCCGGACAGCTTCTACGGCCCGAGCAACGTGCTCTCCGCCGTCGCCTGCGCGAACGGGAAGATCGCCGCGATCGGCGCGCGCAGCGGCGGCGCGCACGGCAACCCGCGGGTGAGCACCTGGTACGAGCGGTCCGACGGCGTGCTCGCCGAGGCGCCGGCGACGTTCGAGACGTACGGCGGCGGCACCGCCGTGGCCCTCGGCCGGATCTCGGGTGGCCCGTCGGGCTTCCTCATCGCCGGCAACCGGACCAGCGGCGCCGCCGCCTGGCTGTCGGCGGACGGCAAGGCCTTCCAGCTCTTCGAGAACGCACCCGGGCTGGCCGGCCCGGGCACCGTGGCCCAGGACGGCGCGGTGATGGCCAGGCAGTTCGTGCTGGTCGGCGGGGTCGCCGTAACCGGCAGCCTGGACCAGGCGCCGGCGGCGTGGACCTCCCCCGATGGTGCCCGGTGGACCCGGGCCGAGGTGCCGGGCGAGGCCGGCTACGAGGAACTGCAGCGGGTGGTCCAGCTGGGCGCGGACCTGATCGCGGTCGGGCCCCGCGGCGACACCTTCGGTGCCTGGCGCGGTCCCGCCTGGACGGCGGTCGGCCGCTTCGGCAAGACCACCAAGACCGGCATCCGGTCGCTGACCGTCGCGGGCAGCCGGCTGTACGCGGCGACGCCCGACGCCCTCTGGTACTCCGACGACGCCGGCAAGTCCTGGCACAGCAGCACACCGCCGGCCGGCGCGACGCAACTGGAGGCCGTCGCGGGCCGTGGCGACCAGGTGCTCGTGGTCGCCGCCGACCGGCTCTGGCTATCTCACGGGGTGTGACATTTCCCCACGCTACGGCTAGCTACTCGGCGGTAATGTTCGACATCCACCGATGTGTTACCGGGAGTCACCATGCTGACCGTTCCCCCTGGCCTGGCCGGCGTCGTCGCCTTCGACACCGAGATCGCGGAGCCCGACCGCGACGGCGGCGCGCTGCGCTACCGCGGCATCGACATCGAGAAGCTCGTCGGCAAGGTGTCCTTCGCCGACGTGTGGGGCCTGCTCGTCGACGGCGACTTCGGGGCCCCGCTGCCCGCCGAGGAGCCCACCCCGCTCACCGTGCACTCCGGCAACATCCGAGCCGACGTGCAGGCGGCCATCGCGACGATGGCGCCGTACTGGGGCCTCGGCACCCTGATCGACATCGACGACCCGCAGGCCCGCGCGGATCTGGCCCGCACCTCGGCAACGATGCTGGCGTTCGTCGCGCAGGGCGCCCGCGGCACGGATCTGCCGGCGGTGCCGCAGCGCCGGGTCGACGAGGCGGCCAGCCTGGTCGAGCGCTTCATGATCCGCTGGCGCGGCGAGCCCGACCCGCGGCACGTGAGCGCGATCGACCGGTACTGGATCTCGGCGGCCGAGCACGGCATGAACGCGTCCACGTTCACCGCCCGGGTCGTCGCCAGCACGGGCGCCGACGTGCCCGCGGCCATGTCGGCGGCGGTCGGCGCCATGTCCGGCCCGCTGCACGGCGGCGCGCCGGCGCGGGCGCTGCACATGGTCGAGGCCGTGGAGCGCTCCGGTGACGCCCGGGCGTACGTCAAGGGTCTCCTCGACAGCGGCCAGCGGCTGATGGGCTTCGGCCACGCGATCTACCGGGCCGAGGACCCGCGGGCCCGGCTGCTGCGGGCCACGGCCAAGGAGTTGGGCGCGCCGCGCTACGAGGTGGCGAAGGCGCTGGAGGACGCCGCCCTGGCCGAGTTGCGCGAGCGCAAGCCGGACCGGGTGCTGGAGACGAACGTCGAATTCTGGGCGGCGGTCATCCTCGACTTCGCCGAGGTACCCGCGCCGCTGTTCACCTCGATGTTCACCTGTGCCCGGACGGCCGGCTGGAGCAGCCACATCCTGGAGCAGAAGCGGCTCGGAAAAATCATCCGGCCGTCCGCGGACTACGTCGGCGGCACCGACCGCGAGCCGTCCGACCTGGCCGGCTGGGAGGACGCGCTGAAGCGCAACGCCGGCCGCGCCTACCTCTGAGTCACCCGGGACACGGCAGGCAGACCGACAGGAGAACCACCGGAACCTGCCCGATCTGGGTCCGCTCCATCTGGACCTGCTCCATCTGGACCGGCTCCGCCCGGACCGGCTCCGCCCGGACGGGCCCGTTCTGGACCTGCGCGATCTGGACCGGCTCGGTCTGGACCTGCACAATCTGGACCGGCTCGGTCTGGACCTGCACGATCGGGACTTGCTCGATCTGGACCTGCTCAGCCCGGACCTGCTCTGTCTGGACCCGCTCGGCCCGGACCCGCTCGGCCCAGAACCGCTCGGTCTGGACCCGCTCGGCCCGGACCCGCTTGTTCTGGGCCGGCTCGGCCCGGACCGGCTCGGTCGGGGTGCGGGTCAGCAGGCTTACCCCCGCCGCCGCGGCGACCGCGGCGACCACCGCGATCATCGCCCCGACCGGGCCGCCGGCGATCTGCTCCTGCAGCAACAGCAGGCCGATCGCCGCGGCCGCGACCGGATTCGCCAGGGTGCTGACCGCCAGCGGCGCGCCGAGCCCGGCGCGGTACGAGCGCTGGGTGAACAGCAGCCCGGCGACGGACAGCACCACGATCGCCACGGCGGAGACGGCGACCGCCGGGCTCAGCAGGGCGGCGAGGCCGTCGTCGGTGAGGTGCACGGCAACCGTCTGGGTCAGCGCCGACGAGACGCCGAAGGCGACACCCGCGGCCGCCGCCGCCCACAGGCCGGACGCACCGGGCACGGCGCTCCAACCGCCGAGGGCCGTGAGCACCGTGGCGGTCACCAGGAGCAGGCCGACGAGCTGCGCGGTGCTCAGCGCCGCGATGCCGCCGGTCGTGCCCGCCAACACCAGGATGCCGGCCAGCCCGGCCACGGTGAGCAGGATGCCCCGCCACTCGATGCGGGTGACCGCACGCCGGGCGATCACCGCGCCCAGCGGCACGGCGAGCACCAGGGTCAGCACGCCGAACGGCTGGACCAGCGACAGCGGGCCGTACCGCAGCGCGACAACGTGCAAGGCCCCGCCGACGCCGTTGAGCGCGATCGCCGCCCACCACACCGGCATCCGGACCAGCGCGCCGATCGGCCGATCGGCCAGGCGTTCCTGCAGCACCGCGGCGGCCGCGTAGCCCGCGGCCGACGCAATACAGAGGGCCAACGCGACAATCAGCATGCTCACGGCTGTAGCTCCCCCGGTCGGACCAGACCACTCTGGTACGCGATAACGACCAACTGCGCGCGGTCGCGGACGCCGAGCTTGGTCATCGCCCGGTTGATGTGCGTCTTCACCGTCAGCGGCGACAGGTGCAGCCGCTCGGCGATCTCATCGTTCGACAGGCCGTACGCGACCAGCGCCAGCACCTCGCGCTCCCGCTCGGTGAGCCCGCCCAGCTCCAGCGCCGCCGGCAGCGCGCTCGGCACCGGCTGGCTCAGGAAGCGGCTGACCAGACCGCGGGTGGCCGCCGGGGAGAGCAGGGACTCCCCGGCCGCAACGACCCGGATGGCGTGCAGCAGATCGGCGGGATCGACATGCTTGCCGAGGAAACCGCTCGCGCCGGCGCGCAGGGCAAGCACCACGTTGTCGTCGTTCTCGAACGTCGTCAGCACCAGCACCCGGACCCCCGCGAGGTCCTCGGCGGCGGCGATCTGGCGGGTGGCCTCGATGCCGTCCATATCCGGCATCCGGATGTCCATGAGCACGACGTCCGCGCGCTCGGAGCGGGCCAGCCGCACGGCCTCGCGCCCGGTGCCGGCCTCGCCGACCACCTCGACGCCGGGATCGGGGTCGACGAACATCCGGAACCCGGCCCGGATCAGCGGCTGGTCATCGGCCAGCAGCACCCGAATCGTCATGACTGTGCCTTCTTTGTCATGCCCTCGTGGCCCTCACCGTCACGGCCGTCGGCAGCTTGCGCTGAGCGAGGTTCGGTGCAGTCGGTCATGACTGTGCCCTCTTTGTCATGCCCTCGTGGCCCTCACCGTCACGGCCGTCGGCAGCTTGCGCTGGGCGAGGTTCGGTGCAGTCGGTCATGACGCAACCCGCGCGCCGGCAAGATCCGCGGCGGGCAGGTCGGCGTGTACCGCGAAGCGGCCGTCCGGACCGAGGCGCGCGGTCAGCGCGCCGCCGGTGGACACCGCGCGCTCGCGCATGCCGATGATGCCGTAGCCGGAGCCCGAGCCCGCCGGCGCGCAGTCGCGCCGAACCGGGTTGGTGACATCCAGCGTCACGCCTTCCGTCGTGTACGCGACCGTGAGCCGCGCGGTGCCGTCGCCGTACTTCTGCGCGTTGGTCAGCGCCTCCTGGGCGATCCTGTACGCGGCCAGGTCGGCCAGGGCCGGCAGCTCCCGGGCCGGGCCGAGCTGCCGGTGATCCACCCGCAGGCCCGCGGCGGCGAGATCGTCGAGCAGGCCGGCGAGCCGGGCCAGCCCGCGGGTCGGCTCGGTGGCCGGGTCGGCCGCGCCGGTCAGGTCGTCGGAGCCGCGCAGCAGCCCGACCACCGACGCGATCTCCTTGAGCACCGCGTCGGAGGAGCGGCTGATGTGATCCAGCGCCGGGCCGACCTGCTCCGGCCGGTGCAGCAGGATGTGCTTCGCGCCGGTCGCCTGCACCTTGATGACGGCGATGTGATGGGCGACCACGTCGTGCAACTCCCGGGCGATGCGCACCCGCTCCTCGACGACCCGGCGGCGGGCCTCCTCGTCGCGGCTCTGCTCGGCGCGCCGGGCCCGCTCCTCGATCGCCGCCACGTACGCCCGCCGGCTGCGAGTGGCGTCACCGACCGCCGTGGCCATGCCGATCCAGGCGAGGGTGCCCAGGTTTTCCGGCGCGAACCAGCCGCTGCCGGCCAGCGCGCCGGCGAGATAGACACAGCTGCCGATGACACCGGCGGTCGCCCAGGCGGTACGTCGATCCGAGCGGGTGGCGTAGGTGAAGAAGAGGATCACCAGGACGCCGGCCAGCACCGGCTCGCCGTCCGGGTGGGCCACGAGCAGCGCGACCCAGGTGACCGCCGTGACGATCAGGGCCACCCGGGTATACAGCCGCCGGAACGTGATCGCGAGGAAGGCCACCCCGATCGCGATCGAGTCGGCCAGCCCCGGGCTGCGCGGCGCCTCGTTGTGCTGACCGACCCGCAGGGCGACCACCGCGAGGACGGCCAGGAGCAGGCCGAACGCGGCGTCGCAGAGCAGCGGGTGGCGGCGCACAGCCAGCCAGGCCCGCGTCTCTCGCACCCCGCTCAGCTCCATGTCGATCACGTTACGCGGGCGCGCGCCTGCGAGGCGTCGTCCCGACGCGGTAAGAACGTGAGCTCGGATACCACGGCTGCGGTAGGCGGATCAGCCCACCGTGAGACGACGCGGACTACGGCACCGGCACGCCAGCCTTGGACCATGATCGAGGTCCACGAACTCACCAAACGCTACGGCGCCAAGACCGCCGTCGACTCACTTACCTTCACGGTGCGGCCGGGCATCGTCACCGGCTTCCTCGGGCCCAACGGCGCCGGGAAGTCCACCACCATGCGGATGATCCTCGGGCTGGACCGGCCGACGTCCGGCACGGCGACGATCAACGGCCGGCCGTACGCCGAGCACACCGCCCCGCTCAAGCAGGCCGGGGCGCTGCTGGACGCGAAGGCCGTGCACACCGGGCGGTCCGCGTTCCACCACCTGCTGGCCATGGCCGCGACCATCGGCGTGCCGCGCTCCCGGGTCGATGAGGTCATCGACATCGTCGGCCTGCACGAGGTGGCCCGCAAGCGGGCCGGCGCCTTCTCGCTCGGCATGGGCCAGCGGCTCGGCATCGCGTCGGCGTTGCTCGCCGACCCGGAGGTGCTGATCCTCGACGAGCCGGTGAACGGGCTCGACCCCGAGGGCATCCTCTGGATCCGCCACCTCATGCAGGGCCTGGCCGCGCAGGGCCGGACGGTCTTCGTCTCCTCGCACCTGATGAGCGAAATGGCGCTGACCGCCGAACATCTGGTGGTCGTGGGCCGCGGAAAGCTGATCGCCGACGTCTCCGTCGCCGAGTTCATCGAACAGGCCGCCAGCGACACCGTGCTGGTCCGCTCGCCACGCGCCGTCGAGTTGCACGACCTCCTCGCCGGCCCCGGCGTCACCGTGATCAGCGTCGAGCGCGGCGCCTTCGAGATTTCCGGGCTCTCCGCCGCGCAGGTCGGCGACCGCGCCGCCGCGGCGGGCATCGCCCTGCACGAGTTGACCGTGCAGCGGCCGTCGTTGGAGGAGGCGTTCATGGAGCTGACCAAGGACGCCGTCGAGTACCAGACCGTAGGAGCAGCAGCATGAGCACCGCGACCCTGTCCCCCAAGACCGCCCGGCACGCCGAACCCGTCGCGCCACAGAAACTCAAGGTCACCCAGGCCCGCGTCATCCGCTCCGAGTGGATCAAATTCTGGTCGCTGCGCTCGACCGTCGTCACGCTGGCCGTCGCGGTCGCGCTGCTGGTCGGCATCGGCCTACTCGCGGCGTCGATGGTAGGCACCGGAGAGACCGGCCCCGGCCCGGACGGCCCCAGCTTCGGGCCGGTCGACGCGAGCCTCGCCGGGCTCACCTTCGCCCAACTGGCGTTCGGCACCCTCGGCGTGCTGTTCATGGCGAGCGAGTACAGCACCGGGATGATCCGGTCGTCGCTGACCGCCGTACCGAAACGGCTCCCGGTCCTGTGGGGCAAGATCGCCGTCTTCACCGGGGTGGCCTTCCTCCTCGGCCTCGCCGCCGCGGCGATCGCCTTCACCGGGGGGCAGGCAATCATCGGCGACGGCGGCGCGTCCTGGTCCGACCCGGGCGTGGCCCGCGCGGTCATCGGCTCGGCGGTCATCCTGACCGGCTCGGGCATCATCGGCCTGGCGCTCGGCGCCCTGCTGCGCTCGATGCCCGCCGCAATCACCACGCTGTTCGGGGTGATGTTCCTGCTCAGCGGCATCGCCGGGCTGTTGCTACCGTCGTCCTGGAGCGACGACGTCGTGCAGTTCCTGCCGTCGAACGCGGGCAACGCCTTCACCGCCGTGACCCAGAGCTCCGGCACGCTCAGCCCATGGGCCGGGCTCGCCGTCTTCGCGGCCTACGTCGTGGCGGTCGTGGCCGCGGGCGCCTGGCGCCTCAAGCGCTCCGACGCCTGACCACCACCCGCCACGGCGGCCGGCCGCTTCCCCTCGGGAGGCAGCCGGCCGCCGCCGCGCTGTCCCGACTTCGCCAGCAGAGGCTGCGAGAGCCGGCAGAACCGACGGGTACGGATCCGGCTGACCCCGTAAGGTTTGTGGCAGGTGTGCCGGGAAGTCTGGTCGGCGATGCTTTCGTCGACCCTTCCGGGAGGTACCGATGTCACTCTTCGCCCGTGGCAGTTGGCCCGAGACCCGCCGCATCGGCGACATCCTGCGCACCGAGACCGTCGGCGGGTTGCTCCTGCTGGGTGCCGCGGTCGTCGCGCTGGTCTGGGCCAACTCGCCGTGGGCCGGCTCCTACCGGTGGCTCTCCGATCTGCGGGTCGGGCCGCTCACCCTCGCCGGCTGGGCCGCCGATGGCCTGCTGGCGATCTTCTTCTTTGTGGCCGGGCTGGAGCTCAAGCGCGAGTTCGTCGCGGGTGACCTGCGCGACCCGCGTCGGGCGGTGCTGCCGGTGGCCGCGGCGATCGGTGGCATGGCGGCACCCGCGGCTCTCTTCGCGATCGTCAACGCCGGCGGCGCGGCGCTCGCCGGCTGGGCGATCCCCACGGCGACGGACATCGCGTTCGCGCTGGCCGTGCTCGGGCTGATCAGTACGCATCTGCCGGCGGGACTGCGCACCTTCCTGCTGACCCTGGCGGTGGTCGACGACCTGCTGGCTATCACGATCATCGCGCTCTTCTACACCTCCGCGCTGCATCTGCTGCCGCTGCTGCTTGCGCTGCTGCCGCTCGCTCTGTTCGCGGTGCTGGTGCAGCGGCGGGTGCGGTCGTGGTGGCTGCTGTTGCCGCTCGCGGCCGCTACCTGGTTCCTGGTGCACGAGTCCGGGGTGCACGCGACTGTGGCCGGCGTGCTGCTCGCCTTCGCGGTCCCGGTGCGGCGCCGGGCCGCCGGGGAGGGACCGGGCCTCGCCGAGCATTTCGAGCATCGGCTGCGGCCGCTGTCGGCCGGTCTCGCCGTGCCGGTGTTCGCGTTCTTCGCCTCCGGTGTGTCGGTTGCCGGGGCCGGTGGGCTCGGCGCGAGCCTGCGCGACTCCGTCACGATCGGCGTCATCGTCGGTCTGGTCGCCGGCAAGACCGCCGGCATCACCGGCGCGACGTGGCTGGTGCAGCGGTTTACCCGGGCCCGCCTGGATCCGGGGCTGGGCTGGTGGGACGTCTTCGGGCTGGCGCTGCTCGGCGGGGTCGGTTTCACCGTGGCACTGCTGATCGCGGAGCTTGCGTACGGGCCCGGCACGGTCCGGGACGGCCACGCGAAGATCGGCATCCTGCTCGGCTCGTTGCTGGCCGCCCTGCTCGCCACGGTGGTGCTGCGGCTGCGTAACCGGCGCTACCGCCGGCTGGCCGCCGAGGAAGCCATCGACGCGGACGACGACGGCATTCCCGACATCTACCAGCGCTGATGGTCAGTAGCGGAAGTTGCCGACCAGGGCGGTCAGCTCGGTCGACATCCGAGCCAGGTCGGCGGTGGCCTGCTGGGTCTGGCTGACACCTTCGCTGGTACGACGGGCGGCCTCGGCCACTCCGGTGATGTTCTCGGCGATCTCGCTGGTCCCGGTCGCGGCGTCGGTGACGCTGCGATTCATCTCGCCAGTGGTGGCGGTCTGCTCCTCCACCGCGGACGCGATGGTCGTCTGGAAGTCGCTGATCCGGGCGATGACCTGGGAGATCTGCTCGATCGCCGTGACCGCGCCGGTGGTGTCGCCCTGGATCGCCTCGACCCGCTTCGCGATGTCCTCGGTGGCGCGGGCGGTTTCCTGCGCGAGATCTTTCACCTCGGAGGCCACCACGGCGAAGCCCTTGCCCAACTCGCCGGCGCGGGCGGCCTCGATGGTCGCGTTCAGCGCGAGCAGGTTGGTCTGTTCCGCGATGGCGGTGATGACCTTGATGACGTTGCCGATCTCGACGGAGGACTCGCCGAGCTTGTTCATCGTGGTGGACGTCGCGGCGGTGATCTGCACGGCCTCGGCGGCGACCTGCGCGGCCTGAGTGGCGTTCTGGGAGATTTCCCGGATGGAGGCGCCCATCTCCTCGCCGCCCGCGGACACGGTGCCGACGCTGCGGGAGACCTCCTCGGCCGCGGCGGAGACGCTCTGCGCCTGCGTGGTGGTCTCTTCCGCGGTCGCGGCGATCTGCGTGGCGATGCCGGACATCTCCTCCGAGGCGCTGGCCAGCGACGTCGCGGAGCCGTCGATGGTCGACACCGTCTCGCGGAGCCGCAGCATGGCCGCGTCCAACGATCGGCCCATCTGGCCGGGTTCGTCGCGGGAGGTCAGGCCGGTGGCGCGGGTCAGGTCGCCCAGCGCGAGGGCGTCGCACACGTCCTTGACCCTGGCCAGCGACCGCACGATCTGGCGGGCCACCAGGAAGCCCAGGCCGAGGGCGAACAGGCAGCCGAGGACGAGCAGGATGATCGATTCGGTACGGCTGGACTCGTAGCTCGACTGCGCGTCCGTGGCCGACGTCGCGGCCTCGTGTGCC
>Ga0307515_10023435_pt1 | contig 10817 bp, 8 predicted proteins | sample 17_EM_MG_FD_194513 | JGI IMG/M metagenome (GOLD analysis project Ga0307515, IMG submission 194513) | Populus trichocarpa ectomycorrhiza microbial communities from riparian zone in the Pacific Northwest, United States - 17_EM | ecosystem: Host-associated > Plants > Roots > Unclassified | place...
GCATCCAAACTCCCATAAGTGTGAGTCGAAACTGACTTCATCATCCATAATCTTTGTTCGTATACCAATGTATTGATTGACCCTCCACTTTTGAGGACCTCATACAAATGTTTGGAGACGGCTGATAGGAAAATGAATGAAAATACAATGAAGAATGAACTCGAAACCTGTGACAAAATAGAGACGAATATGACAAGGCGTTATTGCAGAATATCAGCTAAAATTTCTGAAAACTTAAGAGACATGAGGGAAATGCAAAATATGAGTAACAGCACTTTTGTGTTAGTTACCTTGGGGTACAACGGGATTCCATTTAGCAGACAAAGTTGAGGGATGGTAGCAAAACACCATAAAGGCAAACAGTAGAAAAGAGGGAAAAGTGAAATTTCTGCATAGCACAAGCTCTCAAGGAAAGACATCCTCAAAGTTCCATATATAAGAGGGCAAAACCTTGAAAGACCAACTTCAACCAACCCAGAGCTCCATCTTGTGCCTTGAATCAATAGGTCATTTAAACTTGTGATAGAAGTGCCCAAAAATTGCGGCCTCGATGGGTTAAGATAGACTGATAACCAGCCTTTGCAGTGTAAAATGAAACCTGTGAAGAAATCTTCCGCGACTGAATGGTACAAAAAACCTACCTGAAAACAAAGCATCATAATTTACAATGTTGAGTAAATATAACTCAGTGATCAAGAAATGAGTTACTAAAAATTATCACATGCCTCTTCACCCCATTTTGTGTGTCTTGGATAGTCACATGAGGCTAAAATTCTAGTCTCTTGAAGCAACATGCTGGAAACGCTCCCATAACTCATCGGATTAGCCTTGTAGTTTTGTCGAATGGAATTTACGAATTCATTTGATAAGCCGAAAGTGTCTCTAAGTTCAAGAAGGTTGCAACCTGTTACAATATCAAATTTAGCCTGAATTATTTAAAACAATAACCTGTTAAAATATGGTTGTTCTGTCAATTCTTCTGTTTTAACTAGTCAGATGCAACTGGGAGACACAAGGCACACTTGCCTCCAAAACTACATGGAAGTTGAGTAAAGACAACATCAATGCCCTTTACGATATCATGGATTCATTGCTCAAAAGTATTGGCTGAAATTACTTTTAGGATCATCTAGTGCATGTTGGGAGCTAGCAGCATGATTTGGATTGGACAAAACCAAACCTACAGAAAAAATCAGCCTTCGTCTACTTTGTTCAGAATCACCTGGTGCAGCTATGCCTACCCCCCACCGTATCTTAAAGGAAAAACAAAACAAGCTGTGATTAAAAGTCTAATCTATTGTAAAATTCAGTATGATGTAAGTGTGTAGAACTGCAGTTTTCGGGATTGAGTTACAAACCCCAATTCTCGCTAATATCTGGAAAATGGGGTCTAAAATTTTCCTTTTTTCCTTTTCCTTCAGTTTTGGTTCTTCTCCAGTGTATGGCATTGTAGCAGGGTGAGCTCCTGCTAGGTTTGGTTTTTATGATTGATGAAATGTTTTTATCCATCAAACAAAAAAGAAATTACTTACAGGATTACTAGTCTCTCAGCTTATGGCGCCATAATTTGTGATTTACTAATCATTATTACCTTTTTGCATAGAATCGCCATAGAGTGAGTTCCTCTTGATATAAAAGCCAGTGCCAGACAAGACTGGTCCCTTCAGCCCATCTAAACCTTGCCATAGTATCTGATTTAAGAGTGTGAAATCAATAAATACCAAACCTTGATAAAAAAAACAAAAAAAAAAAGATATAAAAAATTGTTACATGAATTATCCTTTATCTTGTTATAATAACATACGTACCCCGAAAGTGGATCTTAGCTGACTGTCATAGATATCATGTTTGCTAATGTTATGAAACCTCTGAGGGAACTGAACAAATGCCAGCGAGGAAGAGATATTAGGATCAAAGAAGAAACACATCGCTTGCCTAGCTGAAGTTGGGTCGTTGCAATACATGTCACAGTCCAGCACTAGTATATGAGGAGAATTGCTTATCACCCCAGAGACCCTAAGCTGCAACGCAAAATCAATAGTGGTTACTGCAAGTCGCCATTTATTTATTATGATTAAAGATGCAATTTAGTGAATGCAACAAAGTGAGAAAGAGGGAATGTCATACAAGGACATTAAGGGCTCCAGCCTTGAAATGGTGAGGATGAGAAGGCCTCTTCTCACGAGAAACGTAAACAAGAAGGGGCATCTCATTAGCTTCATCTTTTGGAGCTTCCTCATTTGAATTATCTTGTATCACCTGCCAAGATTAAAACAAGATTACATGAATGTTGGATTGGTCCAAGTATTTTGCATTTTTTGCTTAATTTCACAGGAATATTTCTTGCATTCCAAGTGTCTGAGGATATGCTCTAAATGATTTTGTTTTGTATTGGGTGTGCCGCTCAAGTGTGGTTTGTAGATTGGTCATCACTAAAAATTGATTCACTGTGTCTGTTTGCTCAAGCGTGGTTTCTCAGAGTGTTTGCCTCTGTTCCATGCTCTGTGTTTTTCCTTAAAATTGATTCACTGTGTCTGCCTCATGCTCTGCATCTGTCAACCCTCCTTTCCCTTTCCCTATGACTAGGCTCCAGTTGGGGCTCAGCTCTTTTTTCTTGAGAAAGGCCTACCATCGGACCATAGCTTCTGGTTCATGGATTTTCCAATTGGGAAAAAAGATTAAATTACTCTTCAGTCTCTGTTCAATTCTTTATGTTTGAGAATCTACAATTTAGTCCTCTATCTCTTGCTGACCTCTAAGCCCCCGTTATGTGTTTTCTGTAAGCCTCTGCTGCTATCTCATGAAGGGAACACTTGCGATTTAGAAAAACCAATATTTGCTTTTCTTAGGAACTAATATATGTTTTAATAAAACGAATGAGCCATGGCCAACAAGATTTAATGAGCTGAACGAATAGGTTATCAAACAGGAAGGGCTGCTGATTTATAAAGGAGTTCAACAGATAAGGACCAAAGATCAATTTACTAAACAAAAAACGTCTCGATGTTTTCTACTCTCTCCAAGAGTAAAATCTTTCTTTACAAGGAATAAATGAAAAGGTTTTGTGAATTGAGGTATACCTCAATAAGAGCAGGATGATCTCGACCTGTAATATCACTTTTCGTCTCTTCCAAGACGAAATCTTCTCGAAACCTCATCACACGTTCCTTAAAATCCTCGTATTTTTCCTGTGCCATAATCAATTTATATGATCGATGAACCACATATAAAACAATTTGATAAACTTGAACTTAAATATGAAGGATCTCACCAGCAAATGATTTGAACATGACCAGTAAAAAAACTAGAGGCAAGTGATGAATGGCCGCTGACAATTATAAACTCAAAAGTACCTGAATTATTTGCCTGTCTGCCATGAACTCATTAGAGCTTCCAAAGCTATCATCATCCTTGGATGTTGCTGAAAAGTAAGCCTTGGGACATCTTGTCTTGATTCCATACTTCTTACAAAATGGTAGCCAAGATTTTGCAAACCTCCAAGCTTCTTTCATACCATGCAAAGTAACAGCTGCGCCACCGTCATCCGATAAATACAAATTAAGCTTCTCTGCCGGATAATCCAATGCCATGGCCGATAGAACAGTGTTCATTACGTCTAAGGTTGGCTCCTTGTCAGGATCCACAGTACATATAAATACATCAATGGCCGGGAGTTTATCATCCTCAGGCAGTCTTTCAGGGAAAACTGTGCGAGAAACGGGATGCCAGTGATAGGCTTGGCCAATCAGCCATATAAAGGAGAGAAGCAGCTCAGCGACAAAAACTAGAAGCCATAGTAACATGGGAACTGTGGCTTTGGTTTGGGGCTCTTGGAAGAGAAAGGAAGCTCTGTAGTAGATCAAGAAAGCTATGGCAATAGAGTGGAGGAGTCCATGTAATCTGTTGATGAAAATTGATGTCTTTGAGACATGGCATAAATGGAGGGGTGGAGAGATCTCCATTAGTTTCTCAGCTGCTGCAGGTCAGATGAATGTTTTGGTTAGCGTAATTATATGCACCACCGGCTCTAATTATATATTGTCTTAATTTTCGAAATTTCTATCGTCACTATCATCAATTATTATGGAATAAAAAAACCGAAAAATTAATTAAATAAAAGAAATAATTGAATAAACCAAACTGTAAAAAAAACCGATTTAATCTATTAGAATTTTTAAAAAGTTAACCGGTTCGGTTTTGATTTTATAAATCTGAAACCAAAAAAATCAAACAAAAAAAACCGAGACAAATCGGGAAAAAACCAGTTTTTGTTTTAAAATAACTGAACCGAAACTAGTCGGTTTAAACTAATTTTAATTTTTTTAAAAAAAACTGATTTAATTATTTTTTTTATAAAAACTAAACCAAATGAAAAATAATTATTCCAAACCATCACATGTCGGCTGGGACAAAAGAAATTAAAAAAGACCACATTTTTTACTTGCTCTGCAATCTTCTTCTGCGGGCTTTTCAACTTTCAAGCCATCTTGCTTGAACTGAGAATGACCTTCCGTTGAATGACTAGTCTCAGGTGAGCACAGAGCTTCCACGCGCACACACATATATATGTACGAGAAACTGTCAAAAAGTAAATGCAATATAGATAAATTATCAAATAGCTTCGACTAACCACAAACGTCATGCAATGTGCTCCACATAAAATATCAGGAAGTACATTTAGAACTTGGGACATTTAGAAGTATATTTAGAATAATCATTTATTTAGTGCTCTAGTTATAAGACCTTGAGATTAAAAGATTTGTTTCTTCTGTATTCTCAGGTTCGAGCCCTGCGGTTACTCATATGATGGCCACTGGAGGCTTATATAGTCGTTAACTTCAGGGCCCGTGGGATTAGTCGAGGTGCGCACAAGCTGACCCGGACATCCACGTTAAACTAAAAAAAAAAAAAAAAAAGTACATTTTGAACAAATCACCGTATTTACGAAGCCGTCCATTTTGACTGAATAAAGTAATATCAGGGATGTCTTTGTAAAATGAACTCTATTTATGGTTGAAGGGTATTTTTGTAAATATTTAAAGTTTTTTCTGCTTTGATTTTTTACAAAACCGCCACATCAAATAATACAGAGACCACATGTTCTAGGTGATCTCTTATAACCATAGAGGAAAAGTCAACCTTTTTTTTCCAAGTGGGCACACTGTAGACAGTGATATCACGGAGAAATTTGCACTCCGTCCTTCCATGGAAAGCATTATTGGCATCTCAAAACACAAACAAAAACAAAAAGGCACATCAACGGATAAGATTCAGCTGAAAACTAACCAGTAGGGCAACCAACATGGTCCAGGACGACTCATCAACGTCAATCCGAGGCTTTACGCTTTTTAAGAAAAAATATACTTTAAAAAATAATTATTATTATATTTTCAAATACCTGTTTAAATAAATATTTATTCTATATGTGTAATTCTGGTTCATTTTTAAAGTGTTTTTTATTTATAAATATATTAAAATAATATTTTTTTATTTTTAAAATTACTGCATCAAAATAATTTAAGAACATCATAAAATATTAATTTAAAATAAAAAAAATAAAAAAATTTTAAATTTTTTCAAAAATATTTTTGAAATGCAAAAACAAACTGGATTATATAGATTGACATTTGTTATTTTTTATTTATATGTTTGAAACTTCTCTTCAAAAAAATATCATTGGAAGATTATAACTTATTGTTTTTTTTATTTTTCAGTCAAGCTTTTAGTAAATTATCAAATTTATTATTTTTAAACTCAGTCCAGTTCTAAACCAGAAGTCTCATGCTGGATAAAAAATATTTTAGATTAAAATGTCAAAATAAAAAAATTAATGATTTTATCCTCATGCCCGGACTTCAAGCCGACGAGATAAATCGGGAAGTCATCATTTTTAACTTGCTATGCAATCGTCTTCAGCGGGCTTTCAACTTTCAAGTAATCTAGCTTGGACTGAGAGTGACCTTTCGTTAAATAACAAATCTAAGGTAAGCAAAGTCCTTCCACAGTTCCACGCACACATATGTACAAGAAACTGTCACTTTAGAATATTGCATGTTTTTTCACTTGCGCTCTAGTGAATGGAGGTTTGGAAACAACAATTTTCATTTTTTTTTAATAGATATTACTTGCTCGCTCTATGATATAGAAATAATTTAAAGTCAGTTTGTTTTTTTATTTTAAAAGTGTTTTTAAAAAAAATTAATTTTTTTTTATTTGCTTCAATCCTTGATTGCAATATTGAGTCTTGACATAACACTATAAAGCGGGCAAATCACTCTATTAGTGCTGCAGCACAAGGGCATGAACTGCACCCACTACCATCAATGTGATACCAAATCCAATCAAATAAACCCAACTAACAATAGAAGCAGGTAAAACCTAATTCTAGCATCAACTTGATTTTCATATCAGTTTGAAGGATGCTGCTACATGAGGGCAGAGATCAAAAGGAGATGGCATGTTACTGCTTAGTAAAAATACTATCAGAAAAGCTAGGGCATTTCACCATGATGTAGAGTGAGTTAATAATGGTAATAAAATGTTGCAAAATACCACCATGAGGTTATCCTCAAAGCACAGCTGACTCAATACACTTAGCTGCATCCTCTGCTCTATGCAGTTCCATTCCACAACACCAAATTGCATCGAATGAGACGGTTCAGAAGGAGCTCAAACTCCAAAATTCAGCATTGCATCCTTAAACTCATCTCCACATAAACATTGGATAATCTGAAAGGAAAACCTCAAGCTGTTAGATATAAAAAAGACAGACTGAACGCATTTGAAAAAACGATGAAATTGTCCATAAGCTAACAATTTGAGGGAAATTCAAGCTATTCTGAGATTAACTAGAACCGTGAACACACCTCACTTTGTCCACCAGTTATATACCCTTAGAAAAACAAATAACATTACAAAATGAAACCTAGAAACTAACACAATTTTTGTTATACCCCAACAAAATCAGAAGTGGGAAGTAAGTTGAACAAATGACTAGTAGATTCACTTATAACGTCAATATTGTCATTCCAAAGCTGCCATGGGATAATAATGACCAGGTGTTGTGAAGATTTATTTTGTTTCAAGTCAATTGGTCTACTTGGAAATTTGAGTAACTATGCAGTCTTGACAATCTTTCCCTATAGTGAATACCGTGAGTAGAAGTACTAAAGAACAGCTAGGGGAGCTTGCATTCAGCGCAATCACATAAGAAACCCAATTGCTAATAGAAATATGCCACTAGATATAAATAATCATGACCAGGTGGAAAAGAGGATAAACGGTAAGCAAAGAGGATTGTCATTCTGTGTTCTACAAACTAGTTCACTTGCGCAAATCTGATGTTACTTCAGTAATAAGGCATTACATTGTCATCATCTATTGCTAACAGCACGCCTCTAATACAGACCCAAGTATCTAATTGTTACCAATATGTATACGCCACTATTTATTTTCATATAACATGGAGAATTTGATGGAGATGAACACATTTATGTAGCTAATCATTAAGAAAAACAGCCATAAAGTAAATTCATCCTTGTTTCCCAGAGGCACAAAGGCCCAGTATCATTCGAAGAATTAGTGCAATCAGAAAGCAGAAACAACAAGAAACACATAAAGACCACGTGTGACAAGGGAAAATTGGTAAATAAGAGTTGGACATCCTGCTGATTAGGAACACTGTGCTGATGAAATAGAAACCGCATTTGGAAAAGCCAGCAGAAGCTTGCCAGCATTCCAAGCCCCCAATACCTCAGAACCAGCACAAATCAATATCCTATCTCAAACGTCCAGAACTGCTAATATAAGTCATATCAGAACCTAGAAGCCTGCAGCTCTATCCACCAATTACAACTTGAAGAAAACAGCAAGTTCTTTTGAATCATAATCTCGGTTACAAAAATTTGCACGATCTCAGTTTCAAAACAATTTCAATTTTTAGCAGCATCTGCTATGTTTCTACAACAATTCTATTGCAGTGTCGTGGTCTATATGTTCAGACATAGCTTCTTTATGAACTCCTTGTCTTGCTAGAGTACAATCAACATCAAATATAAGGTCGTTGATAAATGATCCCGTCACATTGCAACTCTTTCATCAAATTCAATGAAACCATTCAAAACCCTGTCTAGTTTATTAGGGATGGAAACATGACAGTTTGATCAACTTTATGCAGAGCAGTAGAAAACATCTATGCATGCTAACAGCCTCTAAGTTTTCTGGCAGGTTAGTGCTCCGTTATAGCCAATTATAAAGTCTTTAGGCTTACGAACCTCACTAAGATCCCAAATTATCCAGCATAAACACACAACTATATGCTAAGAGCTACTCTAAAAGACCAATTTAATACACATCTTATGGAACATGGTGTCCCCCTACACTAAGCTGAAAGAAAAATCCACTCACTTCAACTGCTTGCACTGCAAACAGTAGCCTCTCGTTAAAACACTATTAGCTCCTCTTAGCAGGAATAACTCGCCATAAAAATTACCATAGTTTTCAGAAGAAGAACATGTACATTTAGAGGCATGCACACAAAGCTCCACCATATTAATAGGAATTGAAACATATGATATGCATATCTCAATCATAACAAAAGATGGGGAAAAAAAAGAGGGAGAGAAATTAAAACTGGCTACCTTCTCTAGCCCACAGTCCCTACACCCTGTTTTTTCTTCTGCTCTATCATATACTCCCGAACTCGCTCCGCCTTCCTTCTCATCCCTTCAACCATCTCCTCCGTGACCTCTAATATCTGCTTTGGCAAATCCACCTCCATAGAATTAAACCACTCCTCCAGTGTCATCTTCTCCAAATCCGGTAATTCCTTCCCCTTCTCCAAATTCTCATTGGCACTAACTTGTGCCTCACTAACATCACCGTCCTTAGCATCATTCCCCTTGGCTGTGTCATTACACTTTTCTCCAAAACTCGTTTCCTTTTCCGTGATCTCCTTGTGGACATCTTCCACGGTCTCAACTTTCTTCTCATTAGCAACCTCTTTCACCTCTTCTTGTGCATTCATCGCTAAATCAACATTCTCCTTAACATCCACAACATCACATTGAACATTCTCCGCTGGCACTACCTGTAAATTCTTTTTCCTCCCCCTACCTCCACGCACTTTTTTACCCAATTCACCACAATCGACTCCCAAATTCTCCAAAACAACACAATCCTCGTTCTTTCTACTTCTAGTACTCCTCAAATTCACTCTCTTTGCCTCAGCAGGAACCACACTATCCAATTCCTTCTCCAAAGCCTTAGCCCTCCTTGGTCTCCCTCTTCCCCTACTCTCCGGAACTATCACCTCACTTTTTACCTCCAATTTCTCAACATTCTCTTCCTCCAAATTTTCAGCATTCTCCCTCTCCTCTTCATTTCCTCTGCGGCTCCGATTCGCTGCGACAGATCCTACTTTACTGGATTCTTTAGCACGTCTCCCCGGATTGCGTCTCAACTGCGAGGTTTCCTCGTGAACGTTGAATTGGACGAGGATCGAAGTTAACTCCCCAAGTTTGATGGTGTCGCCGTCGCGGAGATCGAAGGATTTGTAGGGGGAGAGAGTAGTGGTGTTGAGAGTGGTGCCGTTGGAGGAATCAAGGTCTTGGAGACTCCATTTTCCTGGTTCGGATACGATTGCGAGGTGCTTTGAGGAGATTCCGGCGTCTTTTATAGGGACGTTGTTGCCGCGTACAACCCGGCCGATTCGGACAGTGGATCCGGGTCTGAATTCTAGGGTTTCGCCTTCTCTAGGACCTCGCACCATTGTCAATTTCAGTATTGGGGGTTCCATTGGTAGAGAGAAACGATTCGGATGCTTGAAACGTCGTTTTGAAGTGGAGTAGGAACAGGATTCAGAGTGTTGAAACTAATTTGAAAATGGAAAAGGACTTGGTTCTGTCGTTAAATTACTTGGTTTGCCGCTAAATCAAATTTTTTGAAAGGTAACTGGGCGGCAAGGAGCTCCCTTCCTTGGTTTATTTTATTTTAGTAGAAAAAATTTTAAGATGAGATTGACAGATCACATATATCTAATTTTATCAAAAAGAAAAAAAAAGAATCAACTAAAAAAATATCCTTGCCTTGCTTATAATGATTTTTTTGGTATTTTTAATTTTTTAAATAAAAATATATTAAAATAATATTTTTTATTTTTTAAAATATATTTATGATACAATTCAAATTTTATTTTAAAAAAAAACTAGGTTCATATCAATACAGATATGATATGTCAAGTCGAGGTAATCTAGAACTGACAGCTAAAGGAGATATTTTGTGATACTAGTGGGCATTGACTTGGTGGCCATGCTGCCAATGTAGCGCATGTACCTCACTTAAAGCAGAATGATGGGTCCTATAATGTTCTATGATGTTCGTGATGCATGTTTTTTTTATTTTATTTTTTTAATAACCAGGGTGTTTGGATCAGTTTACGCACACCATAACTAATCTCTGGACTCACTGAACATCCTGCAAGCCTAACGGACATGTAAGGCACCATGGGGGTGACATACATGCACAAAGAGGATCGAATCTAGGTGCAGAAGAAGGAAACAAGTCCCTTCCCCAGCTAGACCACGACCTCAAGTGCTTGATGCATGCCTTTTTAGAAAATACATATTTTTTTATTTATTTTTATTTTATCTTTTAATTTAGATATTTTATTTTTTTTATTGTAAGAGTTTTTAGTTTTTTTTAAAAAAAAATTTTTCTATTGTTTTTATGTTGTAATTGCCTCTTAATCTTAATGATGAGATTTTAATAAATAAAAATTAAATATTTTTTAGTTTTTTTATATTTATTATATTTTTTTT
>Ga0307515_10023437_pt1 | contig 10816 bp, 12 predicted proteins | sample 17_EM_MG_FD_194513 | JGI IMG/M metagenome (GOLD analysis project Ga0307515, IMG submission 194513) | Populus trichocarpa ectomycorrhiza microbial communities from riparian zone in the Pacific Northwest, United States - 17_EM | ecosystem: Host-associated > Plants > Roots > Unclassified | place...
GCAACCACGGAAGCCGTCCAAGAAAAATTCCGAGAGTCGCGTCTGCTCTTCTGCTCATTCCAGAACGCCCTCCCACCCAAATAACTCGACTTCCACACAGGCCTCACCCACGGCTACTCTACCTCACCTGCATACCTCTGGGGATATTTACTCACTCTACCTCCGTTCCCACACATTCACATTACGGTTCGGCCCAGACAACGCTATTTCACAACTCCTCGCGGATGAACCCCAACGATGTGTTATCTGTCTTCAAAAGAACGGGTATATTCATTAATCATGCATTCTGGACACAATTCTGACGACTTGGATTAGGGATATCTCCATCCTGTCCACTATCGACGGTTCTTGTCACGTATCAGCTAGACCGGATTCGTCGGTCTTGGTACCACCCTCTGGAGCGGCGGACCACCGCACGCTTCATTGCGCTTGGACATGGAAATATGTCCATCTCGTGAAAACTCAGAACGTGAGCACAAACCCGGCCCCACTGTCCAATTCACCGCCCTGATACCCTTTAAAGACCACGTTCATCATATCCCTGGCAGCGTCGGACTCTGTGTCATTTAGGAGAGATTCTTTGCAGAGTGACCTTCAGGAACACACCCGCATTTCTGTATTCGTCTTCACTCCCGAGACTTCCGATGAACCCAAATTGGAGAAGGTTGGAGAATGGCGCGTTGACGGATGCGCGGCAGGAGTTTCGTGCCACAAACACGGCGACGGTGGGTCTAGAGGTATCGAGATAAACAGAGTCTGACTACTGCAGATCAGACTCTTTCACACTCGTGTATGTCGATTCACTTCAGCGGATGATATCGCACACAGTCCGCCTGGTCGCCACCCCCGCACCACAACAGGCTCTTTCCCGGCCGCCATCGCGCAGTGGTATTATCAGCCTGCCGAACCCTTTCAAAGCCCTGAGGACACACTTGGGAACACCCAACGCCGTTGGGATTACGGAACTGGTCGGGCGCATCGAAGTCGACCCCCAAGTCGAAATGGGTGTTGTCCCCGTGGAGGGGACTATAACGTCGAACAGGACAACCCTGACAAACGATGGAAGACGCGCCATATTTTGGACGGAATCGGGACTTACCGTAGGTACTCCGAGAAATAATGAGAGATACCCATTAACCCGTTCCAGGTTGTTCAAGCACAATCCGGTAGCCTCAGGGAGATCTGGTCAACAACAGTGTCTCCTGCCGATGCCGGGTGGATCGATAGCAGTTCATTCATGCTATCCTATCCAGTGAGGATTATTTACATTCTACGCAGTATATCTAATTTTCTCGAACCAGGGGAACTGCGAACTTTATGTTTTGACCACAGTCGATGCGGATGGTGCCCCCTCATCTGGAAATACCCTGGCCACCAATGTCACGTGCAACCTCATACGTTCCACTTCTGTACCAGATGCTGGAACCACGATATTCACATCGGCGGGAGATCTGGTCTCGACGAACACTCCAGGAACATCGCTGGGATCGGTTCACTTGACGATCTTACCGAAATCCGGCGAGATCGAATCCTCTCCGCGTTATCATACCTTATGTGAAATCAACGCTCCGGTAGCTCCAACTGAGGTGTACGCTTCAGCATCGTTGGTCTCAGACATCGATTCCATTGTGATTGGATATAGTAAGTCTTAGCAGTTCGTGTCTCGCTGCTCGATTTGACTTGGATCTTTCAAGGTGATGGGTACCTACGCAGCACAACTCTCTCTCGCCTTTGTTCCTCTTCTCCTGCAGAAATCACCTCCGATGTGCCTCTTCGGGGCCCTATAACCACCTTATTCCCTATCGAGAACGAGCGGACTAAAGAGCGACTGATCGTTGGAGGAGCGGACGATGGTAGCATAGCCTTCTGGTCTGCAGAGTAAGTTTCTGCTTTATGAGACCGTGATAAATTTTCTTGATACCCTCACAAGGACCCTCAAGATATGCGGACGTTGGACTTTGTTCAACACCCCTCTAGCCCACGTAATCCACACCAAGGGAGATGCCGTAGGAAGGCTGAAAGGGTCTCTTTTGTGCGTTTCCCAGAATGGGACTATCGCCGTCCTTGATATCGATGGCTTTCAGTTGTATGCACAACCTCGCATTTGCTTTTGGATTTCACTCACGGTAGTCGCTTCCGTATAGCATGTATCTCATCCCGACTTCAATGAGTCCCCTTATCCGAGTGTGTATCGGCGGAGATAACTTGTTGTTGATCTATGGGGATTGCCATGCGCGGCTCTGGGACATGAAGACCCAGGAGTTTTGGAGGGCAATGACTATCGACAAAGCTGGTGAACTGGTTGGTCAGGGCGGTTGGGCCGAATGGTTAGCCGTACCTCATTGAGTGCGTTCTTTTTTCTCAACGATCTCCTTAGGTGTCTCGACAGACCCCAGAACAAACCCCGTGTGCTTTCCGGTCTCGATACATCTTTGCATACCCTTGATTCAGGTGTGTAGTAGTCAGAGATATGCCCTGAACTACACTGATCGAGCATAGCTACGACATTTAACCTGGATCTTGCCGCCTTCCTTGTGAGATCCCGTCCGGCAATAGGACAACCCGCCGCGCAGCTCCCGGAATCCGAGAAAAAACAAGTCCGCTCGGTTCTTTCGATCTTACTAACTTGGGGCTTGAATGAAGGTATTGACGAGATCTGCAAGGGAAGGTTACACATACCCCTTTCTCCCGATGTTGGAGTCGGGTATTCGAGGTGGGGTCGTTGCGGTCCTCGTGCCTTTGTTCACGGCTGACTAACGATCCCAGATCTGGTTCCACTTCCTTATACACGGGTTATCAAACCGCGAGCGGGTGGAGGGTGTCACCTGAGCAGTCCGCCAGTCGTGCCTTGGCGATATTAGCTTGTTTACAGGTCCTAACAAGGGATGCCAGTGAGTACATGCATAACTTGTTACCGACGGGCCATACAAGATCTTTACCCTTCATCAGATTTGAATCAAGACGTTGATGTTGTGTCTGCATTTTATGTCGCTTCTCTTGGGGATCTGGTTGGGGAGACGTACTGTAGTCCCAGCCTTTCTTCCTTGGCAATCGCGTGGGTGTGTTACCCAGGTGCGTCTCTCGATGTTGTACGCTCAGGTGTTGCCAAAACATCACTCCATTCTGCAGACGAGTTCAGGGAACCAGCGAAGGTATTATTCAATGCTGGGCTTGCCCGTTTTATAGACCAAGATGTAGCGGGATTGGCAGAGTCGTGGCAACATAAACGTGAGTGTTTTCTGTCCCTGAGATTAGCAAGGGCTGATGAAGACACAAGTTCCATGCCTGCAACCCGACGCCGAGAAGCCATCATTAGCTTCGGTGGTGGCTACGTTCATCTGCGGCTCTATAGCTGTGGAGAAATATAACTTGTTGTCGTCAAGGTCTGTATAGAGATTTCTCATCTGCGCCGAAGGGAACGCTGATATCATCCCTCGAAGCTGCCTAACTGACATATCGAAGTCTATTTCGATGTACCTCAACGACGAAAGACACATCTGCAAGATCCTCGCGATAGACCTCTGCTCCAGAGGTTTCAACACCTGGCAATCATACGTGGACGTCATGGAACTCCTGCGGTCCTTGTTCACCCTATCTACGCACACGAAGAAAGACGGTATCACGACATTGAACGTGGGCTCCGCGGCGAGGAACGCGGTCCTGCAGATCGTGTCGAATAACACGCCGCTGGTCATGACGGCGCTCTCGATGGATATTTTGCACGTCACGGATGTACAGCAGAGGAAGTCCTTGATGCAGATGCTTGCGTTTTTGATTCGAAAGGTGGGTTTTGGATCAGTATTGAAAGAAGCGGTGTGGTTGTGGTATGTTACTGATTTGAGGGGTAATTTTCAGCGTCCGTTGGTGATTCAACCGAATCTTCCGCGGTTGATTGAAGCTGTGGTCAAATCTCTCGACCCAAATTCTTCCGGTAACAGAGAAGCAACCATCGACGCCGCTACGGAGATCCTCGTACATGTAGTTCAAACGTCAGTCTCATAGTGATTGCCCCTTGCCCCTTCTCCGATTAATGCTTTACAGCTTCCCAACCGTCGACTTCCACATGAACACTCAACGTCTCGCTGTGGGAACGTCTGAAGGAGCGATCATCATGTTCGACCTCAAGACCGCCACGCGCCTCTACGTTCTCGAGGGCCACAAACAACGATTGGCCGCTTGCAGTTTCTCTCCAGATGGAAGAAGGTTGATCACCGTCTCGTTGGACGAAAACGTGGTGTTGGTGTGGAAGGTCGGCTCGAGCTTCTCGAGCTTCTTCAATCCCGGTGCACCCCCCAGGCAAGGCCATGGAGATGGAGAACCATTCAAAACCTGGGAGTTCAACGTCGGCGATGCAGGTGAGAAACGGATCCTGCCGCCGTGCGAATCTGTTCTCTAACGACTTCGACCCGATAGTGAAACTGACTCCAGCAGAGACCCTGGTCGAACTCAAGATAGAATGGGTAGGTGAGAGGAGCGTGAAGTTGATGGTTCGCGACGTTACGATGACTTTCAGCACTTGAGGCAGCGGACCTGTCGGATTTTCCCTGTATTCCTACACAATTTTGAGCTCTATTTCCATGTACATATTAAATCGTCCGAACCCGTCACCGGGAAAACTCGTTGACCGAGAGGGTGCGTGCCAAAATGGAAGAAGAAGGGCGACAATGCGCACATGAGAACAGGACGTTCATTGAAGCAAAAAGAAAATCCGGCGACGCTAAAGTAGATTGCGGATCTAGATGACAGCGTAACGTAAGTCGAAAGAGAAGGATGATAAAGAAAAAGAGTGGCCAAAGTTCCTGGAAATGATGAAAGGGGGGATGAAGACTGATAAGAGGAAAGGAGGGGAAGGTCTGTAACAGGTCGTTAAAAGTGGATAAGAGATCTTTCCGAAGAGGGGTGACAAGGAGAGATAGGCGACCGCCCGGAACGGGAATCGCATGCGAGGTAGCAGACGTGATGTGGAGGTGGGAATGAAACAAAGAGAAAGGGGTACTCATGCAGGAGGACAGTATGCAACAAGGAACCGGAAAGTACACCCAGGTGGAAACAAGAGAGGGCCAAAGGAAGGCAAATGTGAGAATCCTAGGAATCCCATGGTTCCTGAAGGTTACTTCCGCCTTTGTTGTTGTTGCCACATCGCCAACGGAGAATCCTCATCACCTCTTTGAGCAGGGTTCATGATCGCGTGAGCACTCGTCCCCTTCCTGAGCTTTCCATTAGGCTGATGTTGGAAACCAGGGTTACCGCCCATTTGCTGCTGGGTGGCACTGGCGGAGAGGGATCTCGAGGGTGTACGACCGACTGCCACCTTCTCCATCATAGGATTTTGGCCGTACGGGTTCTGGGGAGGTGACATAGACCTCCTCATACCACCCTGCGAAGAACAGGGTTGAAATCGGATTAAGGCGTGAAAACATATGAGGAATAGGGCGATGTCGTACCTGAGTCTTCCACTGAGCCTGATCCGGGTTCATTGGTGGCATCGCTCCCGGCGGCAACTGAGGTGGCGACGACCTTTGAGATGGACCATTCGGTCCTGGCGGATTACCAGAATTATAGAACATCATGTTATTTGCCATCTGTGGTTGTGGCTGGACGGGCTGCGGGGAAGGGTTGTACGACATCGGTCCTTGTCGGTTCTGGAGTTGGCTCCTTGGGTCGTACCCTCCATACTCTTGTTCCATTACTCGGTGCTGCATCTCGTATCGAGGTCCGCGAACCGGCATCTCTGCCTTCCTCTGTCCAGGGGGACCAGGAGCTGGCTTCGTCAACGGTCCTCGTTTCTGTTCACGCCGCTGTGCTTGCTGCTGCTGCTGAACCTGCAACTCCTTTTCTCTCTCTCGTTCATTCTCCCGCTCCTTCTCGGCTTCGACCCTCTCCCTCTCCACTCTCTCCCTCTCCTCCTGTTCCTTCTTCTCCTTCTCCAGGTTGGGATTAGTGTCCTGTGTACCGCCCTGTCCCGTCGCTTGTTGCTGTTGCTGTTGCGGTTCCTTCGTCTGGTTCTGTCCCGTCCCGTTCGTCTGGCCCTTATTATTAATGACGCCAAGGTACCAGAACATGAGGTTCGATATGAGGACCTGCTCACAGAGCGGTCGTCGTGGATTCGCCAGCTTGATATGACTGAGTCTGTAGATGGCCCTTTCGACGTGAATGGGATATCGTGCATAAGGTCCACCCGTTTGAGAGCTTGGCGAAGGCGCACGAGACTTGGATTTGGAAGCTCCCAAGAGAGCGGCGGCGGTCTCCCTCCCCGACCCAGACCCCAAGCCAGTGCCGGTGTATTCTTCATGTTTCTTTTTCGAGCCACCGAAGAGTGAACCTAAGAACGAGTTGTCCTTCTCCTTGGACCCTTTCTTCCCCTTCTCACCACCCCATCCAAAGAAACCTCCTTTTTTGCCCTTCTCTTTCTCCTTACGGTCTTGCGGTGTGGGATGCGAGGGGGCGGGTACGGGGTGGTATATTTCGGACGAGTGTTGTGGCACCTCAACAAGAGTGACTGAAGAAGCGTCCGGAGATGGCGTTCGTGAAGGAGGCAGTGGTTCGCTAGTAGGTGCTAGATGACTCCGCGGCTGGGGGTGGTGTAGAGTAGGTGTTGGGGGGATCGGAATATTATGTGGCTGCATGGAAGAGGGGTGTTGCGGCTCGAACTCGATGACTGAGGGTGGAGAAGGAGACCTTTCATCTGGTGGAGGCTGGGATACCAACAATGGGACGTCTGTAGGGTTATCCACGGCATAGGCGTCATAGATGAACGTTACGTCGCTGAATGACTCTGGTCGCGCCATTCCTGTCGCAGAACCTGGTTGTTCATTCAATCCGGAAGAGAGCCTGGGATCGGGGTCCGGCAGCGGGGGTTCTTGGTCGGGATGGGTATCGACAGGGGGGGAAGCGGATATACGGCGTGATCGGGTTGTCTGGAATCTGTGTGCGCCCTCGTTAGTCTGACCAGGCTTTCGAATTTTGGTCCTGTTCGCTCTGCGGAGACTTTGCCCTGGCCTGGGGACTATAATCGGTGCGTCGGCTTCATCCCCCAGATCAGGCATATCCATTTGATCTATTACTAAATCACGTATCGCAGAGTTTTAGTCAAACGGTATAGGGAAGGTTTATGAACGGAGATAGGGTGACCGGTGGCAGGGTAGAAAAAGACGCACCGGATGGCGACATGTTGAAACTCAGGGACCTTCGCAATATGCTTCTGAGTTTCGAGGGATCATCGGACTGGGATGCTTCTTCCGCGAGCTCGTCGAGTTTTTGAAGGTCGCTGATAGAGAGCTGTGGTCCTACATTGTAGTAGCTGGACCTATTCCTCCGAAGGGGCACGACCTGTCCTTCGTTCTCCACGCCATCGTTCACGGAGGGCTTGTACTCTCTGTTGAGCATCGATTTCTTCCTACCCAAACCGCTTGACGATGTGGAGAACGAGCGATCGAGTGGGCTTGAACCGTCGACCGGAGTTCTGGCGTGTTCTTTGATAAACGCTCTGAACTCTGCTGGGTCAATTTCTGGGTGGAGACGGGCAGGGACCCAAAAGAGAGAGTTGGGATCACCGCCATCGGAACCGTCGTCGTGGTCGTCGGCGCTAGAGCCTGATTCTTCTGCGGAGGAGCTTGAGCCAGAGGCGGCCTGAGTTGGATCCCAATAGTTGAGCTGAGCTGCGCCGAGGGCTGACTGGTTTGGGAGGTCAGGATCGAGGACGAGTCCGCCGGGTCCACCTGCAGAAGAACGCCTCCTGATATCCCTGAGGTTCTCTACTTCTCGCTGGATCTCGAATTGAGATGGTTGCATTTCCACAAAACATGCACCCAGGGTTGCAGTCGTCGGGCGAGAGAAAGAGTGAGTGGAAAGAGAGACAGTAACAAGTCCGGAAAAGGCAAGCACGACCTCCCTCAGCCGTCCGCCCGCCACCAAAAAATATGTCCGTGCCAATAGGTTCTGTATTTCTTGGAGACGTACAGAGACATCGGATTCTATCGCCCACTCCCCCTTCAAGCCCTGACCCAGTACCAACGAAAAAGTTCATGCCAGCGAAGCAATCGTCGACGCCGCAAAAACCCCCAACGATAACACCGGAACTCTCCCTCGAACTCAGGCTCAGGTGGCTCGAAGCCATCCTCTACGGCGTGAAGAAAAAGGATAAATCCCTCGCAAAGGGTGAAACTCTCCTCGGGAATGCTCAGCAGATCCAGAAGAGGCTCGATGACCTCGTTCGGAACAACGACAGCCTCAGAAAGTTCATCGACCAATGTGCGTATCCACCGCCCCATCCGCGACCTATACCTCACCATTTTCTGTCCGGACAGACGACCAGCATGCCCACTTCCTGACACTCTCGGGGATCATCCCAAACGCCGTGCCCTCCTACGAGAATATGACTCCATCAGAGTTCGAAACCTTCCTTCAGGAGATGGAACCAGACATCCGAGCCGCAGACCGCGACATGCGCGAAATCGAGGCACTCGACCAGAAAGGCGTCGCCGCAGTTGGAAAGCTGACCAGTGCGTATCGCGCTCTCTGCCAGTGCCAAACCCACTCATGCCGTTAGCTCCGCAGGTTACCAAACCTTTCAGCCCCGCATCGAAGCGCTCGTCGAAGCCCACAAACAAGACATCGAGCTCGCCTCATCCCTCGAAAACCGCACCGCAGCTCTCATAAAGCAGTATGGAGCGCACGTAAGTCCTCATGAACAGATATCTTAGCTTGATCTCTGAGTTCCTTCGGCTATACTCCCCCGACAGGTCGGCGCATTATCCGAGTTATTTGTCGCGTGGGATGACGCGATTCGCGAAGCTGAAGACCAAGTGGCTAGGCTGGAACGTGACCAGGCTGAGCGACGCAAGTTGGGATACGAGTGAATGCCCCCATCTCCTTGGCACCAATCCGTCAATACCCTGACGTGGCGCCTCGCTTACAGCGAACCAAAGTCTTTAATTTTCCACCCTGCTCAAACCCTATAGGTCTACAGTTGTTTCCCGCATTCCCGATCCCATGAATGTCCCAAGACTACCACACCACTGGACCGCCGCACATCAATTTGGGCACCGCCTCTGACGGCGGACATCACAGCTCAGCTCGGATCAGCTAAAACCTCCCACCTCATCGGTATCCGTCTGGAACACTGTAACTTCCCCTGGCCGCCCCTTGGAGGTTTCCGAGAGCCACCGTTTCACCCAATGGCGGAAAGGTCGCGCTGGGAGGAGTGAGTTGATGAGTGGGGCAAGGGACCGCGCTCGAGGCTTGATGCAACAGTGCCCTAATAGAATCCCTTTCAATACAGAGTTTATTTTCCTCGATACTACGCAGGGGTTCTAAGAGTGTCCGTGTCCTACAAGTGTACTGAGGAACAATGGAGCAAACATCCCCAACACAATGAATAGCAATCGTGTCTTCGTGTTTATATCATCTTCGTGAGGCAATCCAGTTGCGCCGCCGGAAGAGACTGGTTGGAGGACAGTGGCAACATAGAGGAAACTTCCTCCCTTGAGAAAGAGGAAATTCAATTGGAGACCATCACGAAACTGAGACGATATCGTGGCGTACAGAAACAAGCATAGCAATCCCCGTCCAGTGGTTCTTGCCTCCGTCCGCGGACTGGAAGAGCCACAGGAAGAAATAGGTGATGGTAGCGCCGGTAGGTGTAGAGGCGCTGAATATCGCGAGGAACTTTTTGCAATCTGTCCGGTTTGTCCCACTCGCCAACAAAGAGGTCGTGAGGGCGAGCGCGGTGGGGGCTGTATGCCATTCCAGTTAGATATATCCCGGCCATACGACAGAAACGGATAGTTGTCACACCTTTATGGATGATAAGGGCAGCAAAGATGACCGACGATAGCTCCTGTGAGCCTGTATCCGAAGCGATCGACGACCCCAGAGCGAGCCCATCGGACAGTGCATGCAAGACCAATCCCAAGGTTAGAGCCAAGCCTTTTCCCGGGGTTGGGATCTTGAACCCATCTACAGTGGCAGTCCGTGGTGTCGTAGGACGCTGGGCGCTGGTAGAAGTAGATCTTTTCATGGTGGCACGGGGCGATCGACCAGAGTCTTCCCCCGGTTCTCCCAACTCTATATCTGCATCAAATTCGACGGTAGAAGCTTTCGGGGAAAGCAAACCAGAGCCGGGTATGAATGGTCCGGAGTGAGAGTGAGCACCAGGTAGTAGTTGTTCAGTAACGAGCATGAACATAAATCCAGCGAGGAGGGAGGTCGCAATCGTCGTCGTGGGGAGATGCACGTGCCCCGAAGAGCCATCTGATTCGCTTGCTTCTACAATGGCTTCTACGCCTCTGAAATGTTCGCGTTAAGAACAGAGATTACTGAGTGGATCAAAGAAAGCGCACTCTGGGATGATGATTCCCAACCCTGCGCCCAGTAGTAATCCAGATCCGAAGGCGGTCAGCCTGGACATTGACGACCCTGCGACGAGTTAGCGATGCTCCATAGCTGCATAACTCATTACTGACTCGAAAATGTAAAGAACAAGGGCAGCATCCCAACAGCAAAGGACGATGCAGCCAAGAGAGCAGCCATAACGACCAACGTCGTGAGTCCAGACATGTTATCACCACTTTGTGCTCGAGGTCGTTCTACTGGTCGTCTAAGTCGGGTTCTTGCTCGTCGTCGTGGTCGGTTTAGAGTTCATAATCAGACATCGGTCGGTGATCGAGCTCTCTCCCCGGAAGTGCCGCAGGGAGTCGTATGCGTCGGCGGCTGCGGCGGCTGTGAATTCTTAAAAACAACCTCAACCAAAGGACAGACCACTTCTCTTCGTCTTCCCTTCGTCCACGACGACCGATGTCCAGAGCCCAGCACACTC
>Ga0307515_10023438_pt1 | contig 10816 bp, 4 predicted proteins | sample 17_EM_MG_FD_194513 | JGI IMG/M metagenome (GOLD analysis project Ga0307515, IMG submission 194513) | Populus trichocarpa ectomycorrhiza microbial communities from riparian zone in the Pacific Northwest, United States - 17_EM | ecosystem: Host-associated > Plants > Roots > Unclassified | place...
GCACCAGTACTACGTCAACAAACAGTAAACTTCTTTTCTTTTAACAGAGCGTGTTGTCTGTAGCAAATTTAATGAGATAATTGAGAATAGGAAAAAAAAATGAGAAGTTGCTTATTACAAATGTATTTGAAGAGTCTGAGGAGCCATCTAAGAGTATTCATTTATTTCACAAAACAGTTTCTTCTCAGTCAATTGTTATGAAGAAAAGTTCAGTTTATTGATGGCATCAGAAAAATGGAAACTCAAAAACTACATATGGTGATAGAGAAGCGATCATTGGAGAGAGAAAGAATAATAAACACCCATTCAATGCTCAATGAAGCAATAAATGAAGGCACCTCATGATACTACAATCAAGAAAGAATGCACAAATAAGAGGGCAAACCTTGACAATTTTGTATATGTCAGAACCCCCTGAAGCATTCCCACCCTTTGAAATCCTTCCACTAGCTTTAGCATTTGCACTCTTGTTCCCCTCACCAGCTTTCTGCTTAGAGAAAGTATCCTGCAGCTTCATAAAATTGTCCTCCCTAAACTGCTCACTCTCATCAACCACAAGATACAACCCAGCACCACCCACAGGAAAAACATAATGCTGCAAAGGAGTTGGTCGAAAATCTGTGTAAACCACATGGCAAGGCTGCTTATGCAAATGACAAATCCATTCCGCAAACTCGGTGGCATTCGACATAGTCGCAGAAAGAAAAACCATTTTAATCACTTGCGGCATAAAAATAATACTCTCTTCCCAAACAACCCCTCTTTCACGATCCTTCATATAGTGAATCTCATCAAAAATAATCCAAGCAACTTCCTTCAAAATCTCTGAACCCCTATAAAGCATCCCCCTAAGAATCTCTGTAGTCATAACCAAACAACTAGCATTTGGTGACAGGGTAACATCTCCAGTCATCAACCCAACATCTTGAAACTCCTGTTGCAACTCCCTATACTTCTGATTACTCAAGGCTTTCAGCGGAGAAGTATAAATAACCCTTTGCTTTTCTCTGAAAGCCATTGCAATCGCATACTCAGCAACAGCAGTTTTCCCTGCAGACGTGTGAGCAGAGACTAAAACACTCTCATTCCTTTCCAAACAAGCTACAGACACCTTCTGAAAAGGGTCGAGTTCAAATGCATAACTTTTTGCCATCTCCCCATTATACAATGGATTCGACAAAGTCCCGTGAAAGGTTTCATCTTTATTCGACTCATACCCGTGTGGGACTGCAACTTCATGAACACAAGTCCGTGTCAAAATCCTCTTTTTCAAAGCAGAATCTTGCTTCTGTGGTGTACCAGCAATCTCTGCTTTCTCTTCCTCTTGCACTTCCTCCTCCTTCTCAAGCTCTTTTCTCTTAGCAGGTGTTAGTGTATCCTCCATTTATATTTTCTAGCTTAATTTCACTCCTCACTCACTCTAAGTTCTAAGTTAAGCAAAAATCTTCCAAAACTTAAAACTTGTGCACTCTTTCTGCTCATAAGAAAAGAAAACACACAAAAACAATAAAAGTTCAGATGTTGTTACAGTATCAGAGCACTGGAACAAGTTGATAAGCATCAAACAAAATTAAAAGAAACCAAGAACCTAATTCTTTTATTGTTTTTCTTCTAATTTCAGCTTAGAAAACAGAGGTTTTGGTTATAAAGAAAGTGGTTTCTGCTTGTTTGGTTGCTGAGAAAACTCAGGAAAATTAGGGCATCTAATGCATCGCAAGAGAAGTACAAATTTTGGGGTTTTGTTAATTTTCCCTAATTTTCTCCGGAACCAAACAGAAAAGAGAGAAAAATAAACAGTGGAGGGAAAGTAACAGGAGTACCTTATTTTTGGCAAATGGAGGCAGGAAGCATCGGTTCAGGAGAGAGCCCTAACAATTATTATTATTTAGATAATTTTAAATTTTTAAGGGGTCGTGGTTTTGTGCTTTAGTTGGGCTGTATTGGACCCAATAGGATTTCATTGGGTTTTACAGTTTTTTTTCATTTTAGCTTTTTACTGGATCTGGGCTTCTGCAATTTAGGTTTCGTGTTAATTGTTTTTTTTTTTAAATAAAATGTGTTGGTTGCACAAATATGTTTTAAAAAGAAAAAAAATTCTAATAGCTTTCACTAGTTAAATAAACTGGTTTTATTTTAATTAAATAAAAAAACAATGATAATAAACAAACAAAAATTAAAAAAACCAACCATAATAACTTGAAAAAAAAACTTTTTCTAGGAGAAGAAAAACTATGTTTATTTTTTATCCTATTAAATATGAAAATATAAAATTGAGAAAAAATATAATAAAAAATACTACAAGTCAACCCTAGTAAGCATAATGGATATGTAATTTGGACAATAAGAGATGAGTCAATCCGTGTTAACTCGATAAATCCGTCTTCCAAATCATGAGATCAGATAACTCAATAGATTAAAAAAAAACCACAAAACCATTTAAAAAAAACAACACTAGTGTTGAATGATAAAATCAGAAAAGAAAATAACTAAAAAAAAGATGTTAATTCTCGTTAACTTTTCAAATTCATGACCTGGATCATTAGACCAAAAGCACTATATATAAAAAATTCGTGAAACTCAATCCCCAGCAAATCAAATGTTAAGGAATGAATCCAGTAAAAAAAATGCAATCACACAAAAAGGATCCAAATCTATTTTTGTAGTTTAATTAAACAAAAAATTGTTTCAAAAAGAACAAAGTTATTAAACTAAATGGAGTTCATCACTCAACTTATGTCTTATATAATTAAATAAAAAAGAGTCTAAAAATATAATAAAATACATTGGTGTCCATGAACTAGATCGCGAGTCTGACGAATTAGGCCATGAAATCAAAATCAATTCAATATGTTGTCGTCTAAATATTTTTAAGAAATTATGCCGTCATTGGATTTTGTTTTTTTTTTTTTATTTCAAAATTATTTTGCTTTGAATAGACATTCTCTTTTTTTTAAGAAAGAAATTGGCGGGTTAGGTCGTGAAACTGAGGTGAACATTTTTTTATTTCAAAAAAAATTGTTGATACAAATCAAGTTAGGTCCAAATTTTGCTTTAAAATGCCCACTTACCCGTTTTGCGATGTTGGAAATATTTGTCAAAACATGTATTGGATTGAGTTAAAATTTTACAAGGAGATACTATACACATGAAACTATTTTTTGATACAATTTCATATCAATCAGAGTTCGACAAATACTGGTCAAATTTGTTGTTATTGTTTTGGTAGATTGTTTGATTGTTATTCTAAGTCACATTTCTGTCTGGTAGTCTTGTCTAAGGTTCAAGGTAAATCTCCATTCGTGAGGAAGTCTCTACCTTACCAGGTTAAATCCTAATCATTCGAAGCTCTAAATTTTAGCATCACATTTTTTTTTGTATCTTTAATATCTGAGGGTATACTCTACAATATAGTTTTATACCTCCAAATATTAAATTCTACAGCTAAATCCTAACACCCCGGATATTAATTAAACAAAATAATTATTGAAGGATTTTTGATATTTTAGCCAAACCCTAATGAATAATTATAAACTTGCTACGATGTCCATTTTTGCATTTTAAAAACATGAGAAAGATGCAAAAAAAAAAATTAATGACAAATATGCTTGGAAAACTCTTAAGATTCAGCCGTATGCACGAAAATAAAACATTTTTTTATTTATGTTTTTTTTTAAGAGGAAATTTATTTATTTGAATTTTTAAGTTCTTTTTAAGAAAATTTTTGTAGAAAATCAGGTATTTTTAATACCAAGTTCGTATCTTATAGTGTAAGTCTATAGCACAATATTATGTAAAATTATTGGAAAAACATGCAAGGGACCCACAAATATTTTTTAAAACACCCTTTGAAAAGTTTGAAATTTTTCTCTTTTTTTTAAGGTTTGGGCAAGACCCGGCCCAACCATCTAAGCTGGGCAGAAACAGGTTCAGCCCACCTTGCATCTGCCAGCAGAAGCATACAGATGAGAGGGGGGAGGAGATGAAGAAGCTCACATGACGTAGAGGTTGCGGTTGTCGTCACTGGTTTGGCATGAGGACGATGGAAGTACTAGTGGCTAACGATAGAGGCTGGAGGTGTTGGTGGTTGGGTTGTTGTAGTGCAGGAAGAAGAAGTTTACGGTAGAAAAAGAGAAACTTATAACGGTCGTCCCTATCGTCGGTAAGGAGATGGGTTTGCAAAGATGTTGAGTCATCGTCGATCACGGCCTAGGGGGAAGGTTATGGTGGCTAAAGAAGCCAAAGTTGTGGCAGTGAAGGAGAAAAGATTAAGGTTGGCAACTAGAAAAAAATTGAGGAGACTGATCTTTTGTCAACATTGGACCTGAATTTCTTCCATTTCAGGGCATGAAATCCACCCCTATTTTTAAAGGGTGGAAGAACAATATTTTGTCTTTATTGGTGTCAAATCTTGGCCCTTGATTCAGTCATGAAGGATCCCAATCGTTAGCTTAAAGTGACCATCATGAATTGTCAGATTTGGCAGTTGAAGCCTCTCTAAGTTGGCTTTTTTGGGCTGGCGCTACTGTCATTATGGTGTCAATCGATTAGAAAGGACCATATTGAGGTGTGGTTAAATGTTAAGCCATAATTTTCGTGTAAGTTTTGTCGAATTTGATGGAGAGATGAAGCATTAAATGCTCATGTAAAGTAGCTCCCTCGGTAGTTTTTTCAGGTAAAAAACGAAGAAGAAGATGAATAGTAACCAAAACGGCGCCGTTTTGGTAAAGTTCAATTTAGTCATTCGACTTGTGATTTCTCTCAATTACACCCCTGATTGGCTTCAAACTTTTAATGTTATGCAATTTGTCCATGTATTTCGGTATCTTTTCATTTTGGTCCTTGCTCTTAGATTTATGTAATTTAACCCTTAATTGACCATTAAACTTTCAATTCTCTTCAATTTCACCCCTGATTTCATTCATTTTTTTCCTTAGATTTCGGCTCCATTTTTAAAATAGTTCTTCACTGTGAATTTGTTCAATTTAGCCCTTAATTGACTGTAAAACTTTGATTTTCTTGCGATTTTACCCCTAATTTGAACTAATTGACTTTGTAAAAATTAAATTTGGTCCTCTAAAATTTCAATCTTCTCAATTAAGTCAAAATTGGGCTCTCAAACTTAATTTTTCACCAATTAAGTCACTGACAAAAATAATTTGACCCATTTAAAGTATAATTAAGTCATCGTACCTAATTAGATTCTTTAATTAGACCCAAATTAATTCTTAAACATAATTCAACTTTTAATTTGGCTCATGATTCAATTAAATTCACCTATTAAAAATCTAATTTTATTCTTCGATTTAATTGTTATGCACATTCATCCAATAATTATTTAATTTGACGTAGAATATACATTATCTCTTCAGTCTTAAATACAACAGGGTATAATTATGCTCTAAATTTATCCAAGGTTTTAGCTTGATTTTATATGTGTGTGTGTGTGGAATCCTCCTCGACTTGCTTTTACCACATCACCGGTCTTTTTGCTATTGTTATTTATTTTTTATTTTTTTATGAGGAAGGAAAAAATGTAAAATTTAGGGAATAACCTAAAAATAGGTTATGACACTTGTATAAAACAAGATATGTAATTTTATTATAGATAGTGAAAGTTGTGTTAATATAGCAAGTATAGCCCTCATTAGTAAACTAAACTTGTGTATTAATAAGCATCATAGACTTTATAGATTGCAATGGTTGGATGATTATGGTGAGGTGAAAGTGATTATGTAGGTCTTATTTCTGTGTAATATGGTTCCAATACATGCAAGTCACATCTTGTTGGGGAGACCATGATAGTTGGATAAAAGGCAACACATGATGGGATTAGAAATAGATATATTATTATAAGATATGATAAAACCATCACTTTTGTACCTCTTACACCAAAACAGGTGTATAAGATGATTAAATAAAGCTAAAAAAGGAACATTATAACATGAGTAGAGAAAATCAAAGTGAGAAACAACAAGAAAGAAAACCATCAAATTCAACCACAACCCAAAAACACTTCTTCCACTACCTAAAACCATTCGACCAAGAACCTAAACCATTTAACCACTTTTAAAACAAAACCAAATCAAGCCAAGAATGGAGGTAGAACCCAATGAGTGAAAAAAGTAAGTGGGCGAAGTATGAATTATGTGGAAAAACTAAAGAAACAACCTAATTTTTATGCAAAAGAGGGTGAGGTTAAATATATATATTATTCAAACCATCTGATAATTCTACTTATTTATTAGGAAGTTTATTTTAAAACTGTAAAATTTGACTCTTCTATTCCTAGTGTTTGTATTTCTTTGTTGCAGGATTTTGCTGGTGTGTTTCATGATGAGATTTTTAGTGGCTTGTCACCAATAAGAGGCATCAAACATCATATTGATTTTGTACTTGGTTCATCAATTTCTGATCACCTAACCTATCGAAGTAATCTTAAGGAAACAAAAGAGCTTTAAAAATAAGTAAAAGAGTTGATTTCATATAGGAATTCTTTTGAGATGGATGGAAGGCCTGTAACTCTTTTATCTTTGGAACCTGATCAAATATATGATGAACAACTAAAATTAAAAAAAAATGGAAGATGGTTAAAATGAGAGCTTGTATTTATTAGAAAGACCTTTTTTTCTAACAAAGTTCTTCTAAGCTTTGATGATGATGTTATTTTTTAGCTTAATACTGATTTTTTTTCTTAGCAGGATAATCTTCATTTTATAGATTTGAGGACAAATTCTTTTGAGGATGGAGGAGATGATACAAACCAAGTTAGGTCCGAATTTTGCCTTAAAAGGCATGCTAACCAATTTTACAAGATTTGGTGTATCTCTTAAACCGTATATTAAATCGAGTTGAAATTTTACAAGGAGATACTATATACATGAAACTATATCTTGGTATAATTTTAAGTCAATCAGAGTTTGGAAACATATTATTTAAACTAGTCAAATTTGTTATTACTATTTTGGCAGATCCATCAATGAAATGTTCTTTCATGGCTATTTTTGGCCCTCAATCCAGACCTGCAATGAGTTAATATTGGATAATAAAGTGAGATTAAATTATATTTATTTAGGCCTTAAACTTGTGGATAGGTTTAGGCTGCAAGGGTTTCTAATGTGGTTTGGATTCATTGAAAAATTTGAGTCATTTCTTTCTTAGGATATATGTGGCAGCTAGGGGCTTTGAAAATACTTTAGCTTCAGTTGTCTTTTATTTCTTTTGGTTCTCTTTAAGTTTCAGTAGCTTAGCTTTTTATTCTTAATTTATGCTTTTGGGATTGATTAATTAGTTAAGGCCCAAAGCTTGTTTGGCCTTAATAAATTAATTAGTTTCAGTTATGGTCCAAGGCTTGTTTAGATCCATATTTTATGGTGTATTAGTATAGGTTTTGGGCCGGTTTTGTAAGCTGGCCAATTTAGCCCGCAAGGGTAAATCCATTAGGGTTTTTATTTTAAATTGTATAAATATTCTTTGTAAGAACAAAGTATTCAGACTTGATAATGTCATTGCTACTAAATTTATTCAACTTTTGAGAGAGAGATCCTCGTATTCTTTGGTTCTCTACTGAACTAAATTGACTTATCAAAGATTCATTGGTTTCTTAGCGTCTTCCTTATAATTCTCATTCGTGAAATAGTATTTGTAAGATGAGGGTTCTTATTCCAATAGTGTTGGTGTTTTGAGACAAGTTTCCACTGTGGCACACTCTTATTAAACATGTTTTGGCTTTCTTGGATTCGTTGTCAATCTTGTTATGGGTTGCGTGACCATATTATCACAAGGTTCGCATCACTTGTCTTTCTAAAAACAAAGCATATTAAAACTTATCTTACACATAAAGTATTATTAGCTATCTGACTCATGCTTTGCTGTTTGTAAGATATTTTTTTCCAACAAAAAAATAAATATACAGGCTTTTCCGACATTTTTTTTAACATAAAAAATCCTAAGTGTAAATTTAAAAGCTTATGCATGCTTCTAATTAAATAAATCAAGAACCATTTGTGTTAATAAATGTCATTAACGATAACTAAAGATGAAATTTAAAAAAAAATTGAGAGACAGATGTAGATTAAGATATTTGACCTCAGGCCATTTACCCGATTGTGTTTCATGACTAGGTTTATCGAAATTAATTTTTTTAATCATATGATTTTAGAAATAGACACACACATAAAATTGATTGAATAAAATCAAAGGGAAAAAAATATTATGTAAGGGTGCACATATTATAAATATTATCTAAAAAAATATTTTTAATTTTTAAAATAATGTCCATTTATATAAAACATAAAAAAAATTATAGATAAATGAATTATAATAATCTCTTCAAAAACTAAATACATACAAAATAACTTAAATAACAACTACTAATTAAAAAAGACTAAATAGAGAAAATAAATAATTTGAGAAAAGAAGTATTGATTTAAATATAAAGGAAAAAATACATATTAAAAAGGTATTTAAAAAAAAAAAGAGGAAAGAGGCCAGAAGCTACCATGCCTAATAAGGAAGTCCACCACGCCTAACATATTTAGAAAGGGTCAGTGCGTGAGTCTCTTATTTTTCTTAACTACTCATCCACCTTGATTTTATTTTGAAAAAAAATAAAGTTAGACTACCCGTTTTATATTGAGGCAACCCACGTGTCGTCATCTTTTCCTAGATAGTGGCTAGAAAATCAGGGATGATGGTTTATTAACTGGAAACATTCTAGACACCTTGATAAAACACCGACAGCCTTGAAAATTCATATAAAAAAACCTGAAATAAAAAATCTTTCCAAGTTTAAATATAGTTTTTACACAATTTAAAGGTGAAAAAAATCTAAATGGAACTTTCTTCACCAGATGGACCTCGTTAACATCAGGATTAACCATTTTGGCTACTGAAATCAATGTCAACATTGATTTTTTCTTTCTACCGTCAAAATCAGGTGATTATCTCTCTTATTTTTAACCTATTTTTCAAATTAAAAACTTCAAAATAAGAAAAATAAAATTTTAGACTAGAATTGACTTTATTTTGAAATTTTTGAAATTGAAGAAATATAATATTTATAATTTAGAAAATACGAGGACTACAATAAATATTTCTCTCCAAGTTAAAAAAAAGCCACTCATTTTTTTTATTTTTTTTCTTTGATCCCCTACCTTTTAATCCCACATTTTTCTAATAAATTAACCTATAATTTAATTTTAGAAGAACAAAATACAAAAAAATAAAACAAAAAAACCACTATAAATAATAAGTTCATAGTATTTTGTTTGATGTTCAACGGTGCAAAATGTTGCACCGTGAATTCCCCCCGCAAATTTAAAAGTTTCTTATAATAATTAATCATATTTTTACTTTCTTCTTTTTATTTAATTAAATTCAATCCCAATCCCAAAAAACAAAAATCCATAAAAGCCCAAGCACCCGAACCCAACCCATGAGCCCATTAATACTTCACTTCTTCTCTGACTTCACAAGCAAGTCACAAACACTCCGCTTTCTTTGAAAACAAATCCCCAACTTGCTTCGATTTCATTTCAAGTTTTCTTCTTCTTTGAATTATCTGAAAACAATGGAATCACACGAGGAAAGTGAGATCAATGGCCCTCATTCCATGGGTACCACCATCATCGGCGTCACTTATAACGGTGGTGTCGTCCTCGGTGCCGATTCTCGCACCAGCACAGGTAAATTTCAAAACTTTCTCATTTCCCTCAAAAACCCAAAAAAAAAAGCTGTTGATAGTTTTACTGTTTTTATCTTGGGTTTTTGTAGGAATTTATGTTGCAAATCGAGCATCTGATAAAATCACTCAGCTAACTGATAATGTCTACTTATGCCGTTCTGGATCTGTATGTGGCTCTCTCTCTTTCTGTTAATTAAATTTCTTATTTTTTTGTTAATTTTTATTTTGAGCTGATTTTGTTTTGATAGGCAGCGGATTCTCAAACTGTGTCTGATTATGTGAGATATTTTCTTCATCAGCACACGTAAGGGGGTTCTCTTTGTTGCGTTAATGAATAATGTTTTCCTTTTCTGTCTGTAAAGTTTAGATTTTTTGGATGATTAGCTGGAGATTGATTTGGGACCTTATGGGTTTTGTGTGTAGGATACAATTGGGGCAACCGGCGACAGTTAAGGTTGCTGCTAACCTTGTTAGGCTGTTGTCTTACAGTAACAAGGTTGGTTTGATTTCAATCCTTGCTCTTTAGTGAATTTGTATGTAAAGATGATGTTGGGTGTCGTAACTGTGGAATGGTTCTGGTTTGTTTTGATACATTTTTGTTTTGGATATTTTGGCAGAATATGTTGCAAACTGGAATGATTATCGGGGGTTGGGATAAGTATGAAGGAGGTAAAATTTATGGAGTGCCTCTTGGAGGAACACTTTTGGAGCTGCCGTTTACTATTGGAGGTGTGTGAAGTGAACTTGTTGACCTTTTTGTCTACTAACTATAATCCATATTTTTTGTTTTTGCGATCCTTGTTGAAATGTTAGTTGTTTGCTCATGCACTTGTTTATTCTTAACTCATAGGCAACAACATTAATAGATTGTTACTATTATTTTCGCTACTTGTATAATTACTAAAGGCAGCGGCATGGGTCGTCGGTGGATTTCTCTTTTGCACCCATCTTGTCAGTTGCTAATAGCATCACCTCACTTGTACCTGCTTTCTTTGCAAGTCTTGGCGGAAGTGTGACCTGCCCTGAGAAACTTGTCAACCCCATATAACTTCATTTGCTGGCAGTAATAATTTGCACGTGCCATGGTGTCATAACCCTTTAGATTTTAGAAAGTTACTTAAGAGATAATTTTGT
>Ga0307515_10023439_pt1 | contig 10816 bp, 9 predicted proteins | sample 17_EM_MG_FD_194513 | JGI IMG/M metagenome (GOLD analysis project Ga0307515, IMG submission 194513) | Populus trichocarpa ectomycorrhiza microbial communities from riparian zone in the Pacific Northwest, United States - 17_EM | ecosystem: Host-associated > Plants > Roots > Unclassified | place...
CTGCATATAAAGGTCTTTATAAGGTACCCTATAACCCCCCTTATAAACCCCTTCGGGGGGTCTGTAAGGTCACAGAAGTGAAAAACCTTATAACCCATTAAAACCCCCGTTCCGACATTTGCGACACCATCTACCCCATTCGACGCAGGGTGGTACGGATCAGTGTGCGGCTCAATACCGTCCTGCTCGCAGATTTCACGCAACTCTCCTATCAACAACCTCACTCTCCAGACCACAAAACGTCACTGGGTATGCATCTGTTGGAATGTAGAATCGACTTTAGATGCTAGAATTTTGTAATTGTAATTTTACCCACTAAGAATCAACTCTAGACGTCTGATTTTAATTTTAATTTTTTAATATTATACCTTTTATTTAACGATGCGACTACAAGGCCCTACAACTACAAGGCTATGGGTTCGTTATAAGAGCCCTCCATGCGGGATAGGTTTATTAAAGCGGAGCTGTTTACGTGGACAAAGCAACCACTGCTCTGCGCCAACGGACATCGGTCACGGACCGGGGATCCACCATAAGCCAGTACTACGTACGTGTTCTCTACTGGTGAGATTCCCTCCTTCTCACCGCCGTTTCCAGCGACCCCCCAACTACACCAGCTGCTCGTTTTAGTAATGCTCGTCATGCCATTGCGGAGGCTCTCATATTTTATCAATGATGCAACTGAACTTGCACGTGGGGTCGGTCAGGGCATCTTCGGCTATTCGTCCTATCCTTCTCTTTCCGATGAGACGTTGAACCAAATTTTCCTGCTTGTTGAGCAGTTTACGCGGGACGAATGGGATCAAAAGCTCGAGACCGAACACGAGATGGTTTATCTCGGTCTTGGCCTGTCCCATGTATGCCGTCAGTGGCGACGTGTCGTTCTCAGGATGCCGTCCCTGTGGTCTGGCATCCGGATCTGCCAACCTGAACAGCCCCCTGGATCAAGAGTCACCCTCCCGAAAAGCACCCGACACTTCCTCCACTATTCATCCCCACTCCTCTTATATCTTACCGTCTCCGCTGAGAATTACCGGATTCTGGAGCGTCTCCCCGCTCTACGCGTCCGCTCGCTTGTCATCTATGGGACACTCGAAGCCATATACTATGCTTCGGATCAATGGGTAACCCAGTTCCCGGTGCTGGAGGACCTTATTGTGGAAGTCTCCCCGCTGCCGCCACCCATCCATGGCTTTGAGCGCGTGACGCCGTTAGTCAGAGACAACTTCTTCGATTTCTTTCCTTCTATGACATGGCTCACCTTACGGAATGTCGACTACATACCCCATTTTCAGCGCATTTCCGCCCTCCATCGATTGACGTGGACGATGGATCCTGAATCTAAATTGGAGACCCTTTCGTTTGCCCCTTTTCACGATCTTACCGACATTCGGTACCTGGAACTGGATGTTCCGAACCTCATTGGGGGCTCGTTCCGTATCGCCAGGCCATTAGAGGAGGTAGTTTTCAAAAATGCCGGTACAGCCATCATGAACTCCTTGGGCCGTTCGTTTCCTCCAAGGCTGACCAGCCTTACGATAACGTCCTTCGAAGACATAACCTTCAGATTGCTCACTTTTTTGGACGGGCAGCGAGGGAAAATCATACAAAAACTCTCTCTCTCCCTCGTTGAAATTTCCTCCGTCAAATGGTATCAAATCCTTCGCCGTGTCCCAAATGTGAAAACGCTCGAAGTTAGCTTTACACCAACAAATAGAGACCCGGAACCATTCAACGGATTCATGGATGCATTTGCATTGCATCGAGAGGACGCCATTCTTGTCCCCATACTGGCGGAACTTCGGTTGGCGGGTGACGTCCTTTGGAGGATAGAGCGGGTGGTTGATTTCTTAAGGGTTCGCCGCCTCGAGTGGGAGATGCGAGAGTCAGAAAACATAGATCGAGTTGAGATCCTTGTTCTCCCCACCGATTACTTCACAAGCATCCCAGAGTCGATTGCTCAGGAACTGGAGAGTCTTGTTGTCGTCTCATCAGATGCGGCTTTGAACCGCCTCGTTGAACTGGTTGAACCGGTTGAAACGATGTTCTAGGGTCTCGCTCTAATCACGATACTATCTCATGATATCTCACAGTTTGTATTAGATGTTCGCTTTGTCTATTGTTCGAGGGCAATCGGGGCTTTGGTTGTGGAGGTAGTACTTCTTCCTTCTTGATTAGAGGTGAATGAATTTGTATATTGTCTGCTGGGATCAAAACGGGGAAGTTCACGTTAAGGAGTGATATTTCACTTATTTGAATTCGGGGTGTGATTGAAAGGAGCTACGAATGTTGATGGTGTAAGCATTTATCTCCAATCATGAGCACGTCCTAAGGTTTTTGACCATCCTCGGACCCCTCCTATACAGCAAGTGAGCCCCCATCCACTCTACCCCTTGAGACAGGGGTTTTCTCTATGCTGTGAAGTGGAAGGCACATCCATATTGATAGGTAAGCTCCATAGGCAATGAATAGGGTATCGCGCCAGTGATGAGGCGTTTAGGTATGCACCAGTGCTTTATTCAGATTCAGGAATAAAGCACTGTCGATAACTGCTTCTGCGCTCTCGCTTCCCGCCAATATCGCTGCCTTTCAAGTTATCAAGTTCATATTTAGCTACTAGCGTACTTAGATCCAGTCTCACACGTCTCACAACTGCCTCATCTACCACTCGCCCGCATCAAATCATATCATAGACCACGACTTCCCACAAGATGCCACACTCTTCCTTAGCTTGGTGACCTCGAGCCTTGGGTGTACGAACGCTACCTCGTCCAGGTTTGCAGCATCCCCAGTTAGGACACAATCAAGATGCAAATCCGCCGTCTTCCCGTCGCAGCCAAAACCACCGTCATTGCAGCTACTCTGGCTACGCTCTTCTCATCACAGCTAGTCCAGAAGCCGTCTCCCGAGTCTCCCACTAATTTGGTCTCGATGCTGCCCCCCACCCCACCCAATTCTCCGTCCAGATTCCAACCACCCAACAAATCGACTGGGCTGACTCTCTCCTCGCCCAGGTAGCTATTGGAAAGGAGTTCGGCCTCGTCGACGATGCCATCGAGTACTGCATTTTGGTTGGCGACCTTGCCGGCGATGTCACAAACGCTGACCCCTGAATCCCTTCCGCCCTTCCGCAATCCCAATCTCGGTCTACGTGGCGATTCCCCCTCCTCTGCGGCTTATATTCTCCGTCTTCCATGCCTGCCGCGTACTCCTCGCTTGTTGGTTGTCTACGCAAATAAATATTATTCTGATGTGTTGTTATGAACGGACGTACCATCTACCTTGATAACGTTGGTGACTCCAGCTTCTGTGAGCGTACGTCCGTAGACGGATGCATGTCCCTTGTTGGCCATTTGTAGCAAAATGAGAAAATGAGGAGCTTAAGGAAGCCAGGATCGAGCTTCAATAACTACAGAGCATTTCATACGCCAAATGATATACAAAAGGTTATAAGCAAAGAATGGTTAGCGCTGTGTTCTGTTGAAAATTTGGGGCCAAGCGGGTCCAAAAGCAAAGTCTTCAAAATCAAGAGAAACTGATCGAATGTCAGATGTAAGAGGAATTGTAATGAGAGCGGGTGAATGGAGGCCTCTACGACAATCTAGGGGTACCCAATAGAGTAAGCCACCGTCTGAGTCTCTGACCCAGCCCTGCGAGCTAGGCCGTGAATAAAAATGGGCATGGGATGGATTACAAGAGGAAGGTGATTGACGTGAAAATGCCTCCGATACATGGGTAGTGTTGCTATTTGATCCAGAAACCAGGTGCTGCCGATTGGGAGCAACGGACAGCGCATTCGCAATTTCTCCCTCTAGAGGCCTACCAACCCCAGCACCAGTCTCGGAATCCCAGGTTCGAATCGTGCCATCATGAGATCCAGAGATGATGTGCCGCCCATCGGGAGAGTAGGCGACGGACAACACACCAAAGGTATGCCCCTCCAGAGGTTTACCAGCTACAGCACCAGTCTCAGAATCCCAGGTTCGAACCGTGCCATCATAAGATCCAGAGATGATGTGCCGCCCATCGGGAGAGTAGGCAACGGAGGTCACACCGTCTCTATGCCCCTCCAGAGGTCTTCCAACTGCAGCACCAGTCTCGGCATCCCAGATTCGAATCATCTTTTCATGAGATCCAGATATAATGCTCCGCCCATCGGGAGAGTAGGCGACGGACAACACACTGTCGCTATGCCCCTCCAGAGGTCTTCCAATTGCAGCACCAGTCTCGGCATCCCAGATTCGAATCGTCTTGTCAACAGATCCAGAGATGATGTGCCGCCCATTGGGAGAGTAGGCGACGGACCTCACACTATAGCTGTGCCCCCCCAGAGGTCCGCCAACTGCGGCACCAGTCTTGGCATCCCAGATTCTAATTGTTTTGTCATCAGATCCAGAGATGATATGCCGCCCATCGGGAGAGTAGGCGACGGACCTCACACTCTCGCTGTGCCCCTCCAGAGGTGTCCCTACTACGGCACCGGTTTCGGCATCCCAGATCCGAATCGTCTTGTCAACAGACCCAGAGATGATGTAGCGCCCATCGGGAGAGTAGGCGACGGACATCAAAACCCTTCCATGCCCCTCCAGAGATTTGCCAACTGCAGCACCGGTCTCGGCATCCCAGATTCGAATCGTCTTGTCATTAGATCCAGAGATGATGTTCCGCCCATCGGGAGAGCAGGAGACGGAGTTCACACCGTGGCCATGCCCCTCCAGAGGTACGCCAACTGCAGCACCAGTCTTGGCATCCCAGATTCGAATCGTATTGTCATGAGATCCAGAGATGATGTGCCGCCCATCGGGAGAGTAGGCGACGGACGACACCCACCCGCTATGCCCCTTCAGAGGGTTACCAACTGTAGCACCATTCTTGGCATCCCAGATTCTAATTGTGTCGTCATCAGATCCAGAGATGATGTTCTGCCCATCGGAAGAGTAGGCGACGGAGGCCACACCATCGCTATGCCCCTCCAGAGGTCTTCCAACTGCAGCACCAGTCTCGGCATCCCAGATTCGAATCGTTTTGTCATAAGATCCAGAGATAATGTTCCGCCCATCAGGAGAGTAGGCGACGGAAGTCACTTCCTCAGTGTGCCCCTCCAGAGGTCTTCCGACTGCAGCACCAGTCTCAGCATCCCATATTCTAATTGCTTTGTCAACAGATCCAGAGATGATGTGCCGCCCATCGGGAGAGTAGGCGACGGAAAGCACACCCTCACTATGCCCCTCCAGAGGTTTTCCAACTGCAGCACCAGTCTCGGCATCCCAGATTCTGATTGTTTTGTCATCAGATCCAGAGATGATGTGCCGCCCATCGGGAGAGTAGGTGACGGACCTCACACCCCCGCTGTGCCCCTCCAGAGGTGTCCCTACTACGGCACCAGTCTCAGCATTCCAGACCCGAATCGTATTGTCCCACGATCCAGAGACAATATGCAGGCCATCCAGAGAGTAGGCAATGGACGACACCACGTCGGTGTGCCCCTCAAGTGGCTCACCACTTATAACACCAGTCTCGGCATCCCAGATCCGAATGGTCATGTCGTCGGATCCGGAAATGATCTGCCGCCCATTGGGGGAATAGCTAATGCAATTAATAGCTCTAGCATGTCCAATCCATTCCAATGGCGGTTCTTGCCATGACGACGATCTCCCTCTCACCACCTTGATGGCCTTAGTGAATCTCGTGCTGAAGGTGTTCGATAAAGTCGAGCGTAAGGGCAAGAAGGGTCGGGTTGAAAGATATGTGTGTGGAGCGCTGATAGAGATGGGGGTGCGAAAGGCGATGATGAAACGGCAAACGTCCTGAATTCTCTCAAAAAGGATCGGATTTCCATTCTACTGCCAATCAGAATTACCCAAAATACAAGATCAAGCTGAACTCACCTTGGCCCAGGATATCACGCCTCGAATGCTCGGAGCACCCATCGGAACCATTCCCAAAATGCTCAATACTTCAACCCAAAATAATGGGCACAATCCTTCAAAGAATTCTTCCAAGCTATCCCACACCCGCCGATCATTATTGTCGGGAGCAAAGCAAAGATGATTTGACCAATAAAGAGAACTATATTGCAAGCAGTCGGGAATATTCTCTTTGATTCGGGATGGGAGATCTTTGATGTCGGTATTAGCGAGTCGGGAATCCTCGAGCCCGCAGATATTGAAACGGAGTTGGCAAACCATTGTTTTGATACAAGCAATTCCTAGCTGCACATTTGCGTCCTGGGGGCTGATCTGATAGGGACAGTCATCGCTGATAAGGAATTCTGAAATTGATAAATGCCGGACACGAATCCCTCCATTGGTGCCTTCATCTCGATAAAGCAAGGAGCTGAGGTCATCCACCCACTTTTTGGCGAACTTGGATTCCACTCCTGCCAGATCTGCAATTGTCTCCTCGCATAGGGCGCGGTATGGAGCCGCTGTCAGAAGGACTCCAATCATCCGCTGAAACTCGGCTTTACGATGCACTATTCGCGACTTTAGGATACTTGAGTAGAGTCTGTATAAGGCTTCCAACCCAGCACCAGCTGAATCTTCGGAGGCTGCCTGCAAAATCTTTGTGGGCTCTTCGCAATGCTCAAGGGCAAGAACAAGCGTTTTGATGAAGATGAACAGGCCATTCGCCCGGGAGATAATTCTGTCCAAGAGCGATTCATCTGGCCAGGGCGTGGGAAGGTACCATTGCGGGGCGATCAGATCAAACTCGCTTTGGGCGAAGCTTCGCAGATCATGATTGGCTTCTTGATCTGTAGCCAAATCATATCCGAAGTATGACGACTGAGTGAGTCTATCGAAGAAGTGTTGGATATCGGCTTCAGGCCTGCTGGTGATGATAATTTTCAGCCACGAAGCACGTGCGGCCGCGCTGGTTAGGAGTCTCAGGAGGGTTGAGCGACTACGGTTGTTGCCGCATTCGTCGAATGCGTCAATGACAAAGACGAGGAAATCGTTTGGGCGTTTACGAAGGTCATCGAGCAGGTCAAGGAAGAGTGAGTCCTTCATTGACTCTGGTGTCAGGTGTGGGTCGTTACGAAGACAATTTGCCACAATCTTTCGAAAGGGGGGGAACGTCTCCGCAAGTTTGTGGATGAGAGTCGGGAGAACATTCTTGGGTTCGCTCAAATTCGGATCATCTCTCCGACAGAAAAAAGCCCCAGCAAGCTGGCTTTGATCGTGGAGGCTTGCACAGATCGAATGAGCTAACGATGTTTTGCCGATTCCGGGTAAGCCGTAGACCCAGTAAGTATTGCTCTGGGGAAGACCTTTCTCCTCCGAGTTATTGGCTACCCAATCTACGATTTCTTTGAGGCGGGATTTGCGGGTATCTTTCATACAGAGGAGGGCCCGGTCATAGCCCGTCTCGATTGGTTTAAGACGCTTGAGCAGGAACTCTTGCTCTACACAAAGCTACTGAGAATACACTCGCGCATTATTAGGAAAATGAGTGCTTACCACTCCTTTTTGCTAGGCGCAGAGTCTCGACATCGACTGCACTCAGGAAGTCTTTAATCACGTTTTCTAACTCTCCGGCCATTTTTTCCATCATTTCCTTATCCTTCGAATAGATCAGCGCATCTCCTGCTCGCTCTGCGATCATCAGCATTTGCGGAATCCAGAAAACAGACGGCCTACTGAATCTCCCACGCTTGACGTACTCGCATAAAAATTTGGCGATCTCTTGCATTACTTTGAACATTCGCGGCATTATTTCACCCAAGATCTCTGTCTCTTCGCTGACGATTTCGTCTGCGACCTTCTCCGCCAAAGGCGAGACATGCTTCAACCGATCCAACAGGCTCGATGGCATCTGATCGTATTTGTTTTGTTCCTTCAACAGCTGAACGATCAAGTATTATTTCTGCTTTTGATACGCCGGTACGTAGAGAGCACGAACCTCAAATGTGATTTTGGCAACACCGAAGACAGCCTTTGCGATCGGATCGAACTACGAGGTGTCAACATACTGCTGGTTTCCATACAGGCGGAGCTGACCTCTGCGAATACAGCGCCAAGCTGAATCCCTTTTCCCAAAGTCCCCTCCATCGATTTACTCATCAGTGGCGTGAATCCCTTCATCAATCCTTCAAGTTCTTGTACCGACGTGCGTAGCGACTCCATCTATGTGGATATTGTTAGCTGGCTGAGGTGCTTTGTGAGAAACTGACGAACGGTAGCGTCTGCAGAGAATCGTAATTCCAGGGACACATGATTCTTTCCAATGACAACGTCCTCTGGCCTTTTGTTAGACATGCATAAGCGGACGGATCGGTCCTCACGACTGACTCAGTACAGTAAACTCATGCTTGGTGGAGTCCCAGTATTCACTGGAAATCCCTTGTAGGTCGATCAGTTCGTTCGCCTGTGTCCCCTTTTCCTTAAGCAGGTAAAATGTCACCCGTTGGACCTTCAAGCGCATTTCGGATGTCGGAGAAATATCTCTATGAACACAGAACCCTCAGTGAGTATATATAGAGAGAACAAGGGGCATACGAGAGTTGGACTGGTGTCCAGGTGCTATTCCCATTGTTCTGTAATTCTATCTTCTGATTTCCCACCAACAACCCCAGGTGATACTTTGAATCTGCATCATCTTGCAAAGTGATTTCTGTATGACGCATAAGATCAGCGGTGTGACCTGGATTGGAGTGAAGCGCCGCACGATCTAAATGCAGGCTTTTCGGTGGTCAGGCAACAATGCTGCACTAGTTGTCTGGGTGCTCACAAGTGGATTTCCTTGGGTGCTTGAGTGGCCATGTTGGTTTGCCTTCGAAGACTTAGAGGGAGAGGGGGAATCAGTGAGGTGGATTGCCGCTAGCGCCGTCACGTCGAAAGGTGAAGGCCGCGCGGTTATCAATGCAACCGCATTCCCCCACTTCCAGACACCGCTTCACTGGAAAGAATGGTTGTGGGAGGTGTATTGTCACTCTCGCATCTCTATGGGCGGTTCCTATGCCTTAGTCCGAATGGTCGCTGAAGGAGATGATCTAGTCCCATCCCGAAATGAGATATAGCCCAATAGAAATCAATATCGGCGACTCCGGCGATCTCAAACTGGGGAATACTACATGCCCTTGGTCAAAAATCGACAACCCTTTGATTCGTTCTTTCTCTTGGAGCAGAAACAAATAGCCATCAAAACAACCCTCTCACTCTCACACTCTCTCGAATCTGAGGGTCTCACTGTGCTCAAGGAGCTGCGTCCGGGTCCCGACTACGAACTCTACTACAATTTTGTCGTTCCCACATATATCCAATGCTAAGAAACTCAAGTGTGAAGCACTAGCCAATGTGCGGGGCACGTTCATTTCTATTTGCTTGAGATGAAACTGGATTGTAAGTATTGCCCACCCTCAGAGGACATATGAAAACTGAGCTCTCTTGCAACCCCCTTAGGTCCACCTGAGTATTGGAAGAAACCGTCGGTGAGCGCTCTCAGTAAGTTGGCCTACTCCTGATGGTGTCAACAATTACTGAGAACATACCAGAACATGAGAGTGAGGGTGAGAATGCAGGTGACTCCGCAAACACTCCGAAACCTCGGGCGAAGAGGGCAAGGAAAGGACGGGATGCAAAGATCCGACGCCGGTTGGTAAGAAAGCTGCGACGAAGTGGAAGAAGAGGCGAAGGCAGAAGTAGAAGAGGACAGGGATTAAATGTTGCGGTCTGCCCTGCTGTTGCCAGTAGAGGTTTGGTCACTTGGTCGAGATGTGGCTGTGGGCTTAATTTGGAAGGGCCCCTGATTGCCTTCTCCCTCTCCACCTGTAGCAACTATCGCTCTTGGTTTCGGCCGTGAGAAAAAGCTTCACTTCTTTCCTTTTGTGTGTTAATTAACAACGATTCTTTGACCTCTTTCCTTTGCTCCTTCTCGGTAGCCTTCTTCATCGCGCGCTTAAACTCATCCTCGGTCACTACGTTGAGCTCCGGGATGGGTACTTATTTTTTTACAACATGACTCATTACTCCTCCACAGCTCGAGTCCAGGGTCCAAAACCAGGCCATCAAAGTACAAATGGGGGGGCTCTTCACGAGGTCAATCTCATCGCAATATTTCAGTTTGAACCGCGACATAGGCGAGCGCCGGCTCGGCCCACCCAAGCGCTCATTATTCTGTATGGCGTAGATCTATCACAAATCGATTATCTAATTAAAATAGTTCACAAAGGAAGAACGAACTTGAGAACGACGCCACAGGGCGTATGACAGGTCGAGCGCCTAGAGCTGTCAGGGAGGCCGGACGTCCAGGTTGCAGTCTCCTCCCCAGTCCTGATAAAGACAAAAGGGTTCTTCGGTAGAACTATTGAAGCGGAGGTCGGAGGTCGTTAAAGGAACTCGAAATGTCGTCTTTTTACCTTGCCGGATCCGCGGTGTCAACACATCGCGCCCTGTCTCATCGATTCATCCGATAAGCAGCAACGCATAAATTGAGTTACACTCGACTGACTCAAATACCCTTACGCGATTTGGGGATGGCGGTGGCGGATGGCATCTATTGTTGCCAAGGTTGAGGCTGAAGCTAAAAATAATTTCTTACGCCCTTCTTGCTCCGGCTTCCGTACCGGGTCGAACCAACAGCCAGAGGACATGGCGGGTGGACTGTATGGCTCCTCGAGACCTCGAGACCTCCTGATTTCTTGGATCGAAACTCTGCAAGGCACGAGGCGACCCCGATCCTTGGAAACGCTCTCGCTGGTTTGCTCGAGTAATTCTTGTTAGAAATGCGCTTTGTAGTACTTAAATAACATTTTGTGATTTTCTACTCAATTGTTAGAACAAAAAGTCCGCTGTTTGACCAGGGTTTACATCTGCCT
>Ga0307515_10023442_pt1 | contig 10814 bp, 5 predicted proteins | sample 17_EM_MG_FD_194513 | JGI IMG/M metagenome (GOLD analysis project Ga0307515, IMG submission 194513) | Populus trichocarpa ectomycorrhiza microbial communities from riparian zone in the Pacific Northwest, United States - 17_EM | ecosystem: Host-associated > Plants > Roots > Unclassified | place...
CTTTTTATATTTTTTTTTAAAATATTGACACGGACTATCATTTGAAAATTTCCTTTTTTTTTTTTTTCCACACTTTTATTTAACCCCCCCCCCCCCCCCCACATCCATTCCTGTCTCTCTTGCTCCCTCTTTTTTTGGTGTAACAATAGAATGCCTATGAGCAAACACATTTTTTTCTGGTGACAGGATATTGCTGCTGCCATTGATGAGGAAGATGTTGCAAAGTTCACTGATGTTATCAAGGAATTTGATAGCATGACACCACTGGTACATTTCTCTTTATAATCCTTCAAGTGCATGTCTAAAAAAAATCAATTTTCAGGTTTAGGGGTAAACTTGTATTATATCCGGTGTTGTCAAAGGCGAAAAGCGCTAAAAGGCGCCAAGCCTGTAAAATGCCCGAGGCGCTATGCGCTCGCCCGAAAGAAGGCGGCATGCTATAAATAAATAAAAAAACATATATGTAATACAAGTTAGATCATTATATTATATAAATCTAAAATATATATGTTCCCAATTAAGATTAGATCATTAGATAATCAAAAGAAAATATATATCTGGTATCTCAATTTGCTGATGGTGGTGGTCTTTTCCTTAATTGCTGTGCAGGATTCCTGGAAGACGACCCTTCTATTGAGGGTGAAAGAGAAGCTGAAAGCTAAAGAACTAGAGGAGGATGACCTCACCTAAATTTTAAGTTTCAGTCATCTGTTCTTTCGGTGAGATGTCTGTTTGCATTTGTTCACAATGTGTTCTATTAAAAGTGTATCTGGTTTGGGTTTTACTTGGAGTGTGTATGCTTGCAATTGTGGACTTGAGTTTGTAGTTGTGATAAATGGTGTTTTTTGCGTCATGTGGTTCCCCCCTCAAACTAAAGGAGAAAGGGATTGGCGGGGGATAAAACCAATCTCTTCAATCAAAACCCACATGGTCTTGCGCATATGGTGGATTTGCAACAAGGGCAGAAGCTGCATTGGCTTCCGTGTAGTTTTTAGTTGTTTCACTCATCTGATCCTGGATGCGAGTGGCTTATTCAGGAATCATGATTGTTGAGTTTGTCAGTCCCTCTACCCAACATTTACATGCGATTGCAGAAATAAACGGAGGTTGTCTACATATAGCTGTTTGTTTTGGATTGAATCATCCATCATTACTCTGCTAATGTTTTTCCTGTTACATCCGCATGGTTATCGAAAGCTAAATGAACCGAGGAATGCTTGTGTTTAACTGGTGTTTTTATTCTGTCGTTAATCAAAACAGCAACTGACACGGCAGTTGGATCGGAAAGAGTTCGTGGAGATTTGGAATTTGAAGCCTTGAACATCCCAACTCTGAAGTGGCATGTCTTCCCATGAAATTTTTTTTTTTTTTTTTTTAATTTTAAATTAATATTTTTGATATTTTTATATCATTTTGATGTGTTGATGTTAAAATAATTTTTTAAAATTAAAAAATTATTTTAATACAATTTTTTTAAAAAAATAACCCTAACTCATTAGTCTGAGTCTTCAATCGCTGGAACCAATCAAATATTAATGTGGCATCTAAGGTATGGGCTTAAAATACAAGGTCGAAATAGGCGTTGTAGAGTAGAGCTGTTAATTAGGTGATCTTGTGATCTAAAACCTTACTAGGGCAGGGTGGGTTGAGTTTTTATTTCGGACTGTTTCGTACGTTGGCTTGGCTAAATTAATTATATAATGGGTTGACTCGCCATGCAATTTATTTATCTGGACAAGGTAATCGATAGAGTTAACTTAATTTTTTTTTTTTAAAAAAATAAAAATACCAAGAGTTTGCAGGCTCACTTGTCTATAAATTAGAATATTCCAGAGCTAAGCAAGTAGTTAAGATTTATTGTTTGTATTCGGGAACAAGTGGTTAGAAAATTGATTAAGAAGAGAGAGAAGCTTACAAAACAAGAATCTTTTGATGCATGACACGGGTAGATAGGATATGTGCGAATGCAACCCTGCATTGCCCCCCTTATGACGTCATCTCCACTTTGCTCCCCTGGAGACATAAACAATGGTATTGCCTCGCCCTTTCACAGTTTACTTACCACAAAACGACATCGTTCAGCATTTTTCTAGGTCAAGCAAAGCAACTCTACCTCACCCACCTGGCCTGGGCAACTATATTCCTTCTTTTCTCCTTAGCAACATAAAAAAGGTACAAATCCAGCTGAACAATTGCTAAAAGTCTTATTGTTTCACTTAATCATTGAACTAACCAATCATATTTGGACAGGAAGTGCCATGAAATCATAAGTTTCTTCCAAACTATGTTCTGCATCAATCAATCAATTCACCTGGTGGTAAGTCTTTGATTTTACTTTTCTTGTTTCTTGGGGCTCTTTAGATTTCCTTTTAATTCTTTTCTTGTTGGTTCTTTATGTTAATGCTTTCGTTCTGATTTGCGTAACTGTTTTAATTTTAGTCGTATCAATTAATTACATTCATTTCTTTATTAATTTCGATGCATCAAATCCTTGGTTGAATTGTGTAATTCAAGTTTCTGTAACAGCCCAATTAACGAAAGGACTGCCCTTTTTTTTTTAATGCATATCTGATTCTGGGTTTTAAGGATGGGTCATTTCTTGCTTTTGTTACATTTTTTATTTGGGTTTTGATCGTTCTTGCTTGTATGAAATTGACAATCTTTTCTCCACTTTATATGTAAGTTTAATCGTTGCCGATTTGTTGACAGCAAACTTTGATATTGTTCCCCTTCGTTCAGCTTCTGAACGCGTAGTTCATTATAGTCTAGGTTTGTGATGTTTGTGCATATGACGCATTGTTGGTATACTGTAGAGTTTGCATTTCAGTTGAAAGATCTCTTGCTTCTTGTCATTTCACACTACCTTTTCAGCTTCAGTTAATGAAATATCTCGTTTTCTGTTGTTTAGGTTTCAAAACTAGACAAAACATAGAGTATTTTGCATATTGGAGTTCCCCCCCTCTGCTTTATACATTCACTGTTTAGGTCACGGCTGTCGCTCTGATTAACAGGTCAAATTTTGAGAGTGAGAATGGCTTCAGTTGATAACGGGAACCCCAAAGATGAAATTGAGGAATGTAATGGTACTAAGGCCGGGGGTCAAATTCCTCTTCAGATTTCAGCATCTAGAAGGACACTATTAAGCAATGAAAACTCACAGAGGAAGTCCCAAGACAGCTTAATTTCCCTTCCCAGTGGAATAAATTTTCTCAAATTTGGTTCTGCATCTGCCAAATTCAGACAGTTAGCGCAGGAAAGAGACGAGTTTTCACGTTCAGTGACTTCTTCAAGTAGCCACGGTTTTCGAGAACGTATCAATGGGGTTTTTGCACGAAAGATTGATTGGGCTTTGCTCATGAAAATGGGCAAAGAATGGATCTGGGACCCAATGAACATGGCCCTTTTTGTGTGGATCATCTGCGTTGCTATCTCCGGCGCAATTTTGTTCCTAGTCATGACCGGGATGTTGGACCATGCACTACCAAAGAAGTCCCAGAGAGATGTATGGTTTGAAGTCAATAATCAAATTCTAAATGCACTATTTACCCTCATGTGTCTGTATCAACATCCAAAGCGATTTTATCACCTTGTGCTTCTCTGTAGATGGAATCCAAAAGACATCTCTAGACTCAGAAAGATTTACTGCAAGAATGGGACTTATAAGCCCCATGAGTGGGCACATATGATGGTGGTTGTGGCTCTACTCCATCTTAACTGCTTTGCTCAATATGCACTTTGTGGTCTAAATTTAGGATATAGGAGATCAGGGAGACCAGCCTTAGGAGTTGGTGTATGCATTTCTGTTGCAATAGCTGCACCTGCAATTGCTGGTGTATACTCCATTCTTAGCCCTCTTGGGAAGGATTATGAGTCTGAAATAGATGAGGAAGCACAGGTGCAGATTACCACTGGTGAAGGGCCAGAGAAGTTGAGGTCAAAATCATTAGCAAAGAGATATTCATTTGCAGTCAGAGATGAACAAAGAATTGCTGAGACTAGACCACAGTGGAGTGGAGGGATACTTGATTTTTGGGATGACATTTCTTTAGCGTATCTATCACTTTTCTGCTCTTTTTGTGTCTTTGGGTGGAACATGGAGAGACTCGGATTTGGGAACATGTATGTTCACATTTTAACTTTTCTCCTCTTTTGCCTGGCTCCTTTCTGGATTTTCAACTTGGCTGCTGTTAATATTGATAACGAGACTGTCAGGGAAGTGTTAGGTATAACTGGAATTATTCTCTGTGCATTTGGATTACTGTACGGTGGCTTTTGGAGGATTCAAATGAGAAAGAGATTCAATTTGCCAGCTTACACATTTTGTTTCGGTGAACCGGCAGTTTCTGATTGCACTTTGTGGCTATGCTGTTGCTGGTGCTCTCTTGCTCAGGAAGTCCGAACTGGGAATTCTTACGATATTGTGGAAGATAAATTATGTCAGAAGGAAATGGACAGTAGTAACCAGATGCCACAGTCACCTTTCTCCGGCAAAGATGGTTCAAACCCAAGTTCTCCACTTGGCAACAACTCTAGCCCATCCAGTGATGTGATAACTAATTCTCCAAGTCCAAGCATAATTTCAAAGGGGCACGTGACTCCTGGTAAGCACCTTCCTATGGTGAAAGAAGAGCCTTCCAGAGGAGGTAAGGATGAGACTATGACTCCTCCTGCTCCATCATTGATAGAAAGAGAAGCCAATTAGCTGGAAAAGAAAATATATATAATTTTTATTTTGTAATTAGTCGACGATGAATGAGTTGTGAAAACTATTACATGTATTCTGGGTGTAATGCGTTGAAATTCAATTGAAATCCCTCTCTTTTTTTTCATACTGTTTTGCCTCTTTAAAAGTGTTTATTCTGAACACCATTATTTTTCATATGGCATTAAAATCTTGTCCATAGTTTGATTTAAATTTGAAGAAAATATTTTCCATAAGCAATTATTTCCGGATAGCAACAGTATAGAAAGTGGTGCTTAGGCTCTTTGCAATGAAATGATATCTGTGGGCTTCATTTGATTGTAACTTTCTATGTTCTTATAACGGGATTCCGTGACCCAACATCTTTTCCTTGTTGAGTTGCTTGTCCTATACTTTGGCTGCTTAATTTGTTTGCTGTCTGCTTCCCGGGTTTTTGTTAGATTTCACTACAGGGACGTGGAAACAGAAGTAGATTGGTGCATCTAGTTTGATTGTACGAGTGAAGGTGGTGAAAGAAGACAAGTATCGGCACATATTCATGGCATCTGGCTCCAATTTGTGAAACCTTATCAACCTAGTTCTTTTATATTTGATAAATTAGTTTTCCTTTCAGGAAAACAAAACATAGAGACAGAAGAGAATGCATGCCACTGTGGATAAGAGTATCTGAGCGAATAAAAAAAACACTTGAATCTTCCGACAAGTGAAGGTATCAATCATGCTATATACAAGTTAAAACATCACTTAAGGGAGCCCTTTTGTTCGGCCTCGCTCAATCCCCGTTTTATGTTCCTCATACACCTGATTTATATGCGTTTTTTGTTTTGTGATTCACTTTCTAATTCTTTCTTTTTTTTTGTTTGGTTGTTTTAGATTGTTTTTATTTTATTGTTCAAAGAAAGTATACTAGCTGACACCATTTAGTTCAAGTTGCTGGTTAATAGACAAGGCATTACGATCCTGTTGCACCAAATTCTTTTATGCACAGAACTTAGAATTAGACAATGTTATACTGTTATTCTGCTTAATTTGGAATATCAGTTTTTGATTAATCTCTATTATCCTGATGGTGTTCCTCAGTTGAAATGCTTAACACCCACCCCGAATATTTCCGAAATGATACTTGCTTTTGTTTTAGATTACAAAAGAGATGTTTAACGTCGGGGGTCTTAATAGTAATTTACGAACTGGAATTTGTTGTTGGTACCCTGGGAGAAATGGAAAGTCCTCGACCCTGGACACTGATGCCCGTGTGATCACCTGTTTGAGACTGCATGCATGTTGGTTAAGTCACACTCTTTCCGTCACAAAGAGATTAGAGATTGTCCTACCTTCTATTTTTATTTATCCGAAAATAATTATCTGATCAAAATACTTTAATTATTTATTTTACTATAATACCCTAATTAGAGTTCGTTTACATGGAATCTACAATCAAAAAGTGGTATTTTTAAGAGTGTGGATAAAAAATGGTGACATGATATTTATATTTTTAATGCATGTGAAAAGTAAAATATGATAATCTTTTAGAGAGAGAGTATTGATTGTTAGGAGATATTTCATGTTAGCTATTCCTTTGCTTCAACCAGGTTATGTGTCTTCATGAGGGCATACGCATGCACACACACGGAGATGCAGAGAGAGAGTAGTTCCTTTGTCGTATAATCACAGGGATCATTCAATTATTGGTGTTGGCTTCAATTGTTAGCATTTTCCACGAGTTGGGTCTGCTGTTTGATTAGGTATTGATAGATCTGTTTCTCACAGAGGTCACAATCGCGGCCAGCATTTCAAGCTGTCAATTTATCTGCCGATAATGGGGCATGCTAAACAGCATCATGAACCTGCAATACCGTCATGGCCGAGAGTTCACTGTTCGCTTTATTATTGATGTTGATGACTTGCATTCTCTGTGTGATTATCATGGCTGTGCACCTGTAAGACCAACTTTTTCGTAGAGTTGTAGTGCATGCACATAGAACCGAACTCAGACTGCATAATCCTATTACATAATTCTGCTGTGAGTATTCACGTTGCAAATTTAAGATTGTCTGTACGATGTCATGTCTGTGTGATTACCATGGGTCGATCTCTATGCTTCAGGACCTTGTTCTGTGTAGCTACTAGCTGGGAATTGATCTTTCTTTCCATTCTACAGAGTACAGACCAATTCACCACCAATTTTTCAGTTGGCATGATAAAATAATATGCGGTACCCCTGGTGCCATTATCGGTAGTGCCTTGACATTATGTGAAAAGAAGAGGAAAAGTTTGGTGCCAAAGCTTCCTATCAACATAGTAATTACAAAGTAAGAAAGACGGTGCCGTATTGGTCAGATGAAATTCATGCTGAAAGGGGTAAGGGGATGCCGAATTCAATATGAAGTGGATGACTGTGTTTTCAAATCTCCTTCTCGACAGAAAGTGGACTCCATGTAATGCCACTCTCCTAGAAAAAGGCATGCCACATGGAGAAATGTGGATGCATTCGAAGATAATTCTATAGAGAATGACTTTGTGGCAAAAATTTTAAATTCCAAGATGAAATCACCTACAGTTAATTTCGGAAAGGTGATTGAAAAAAGAAACAGTATTTGAATCAAGAACCCTGCTGTTTAATAGGATATTATACAATATTCACTCTATGAATGCATAAGCAGGCAGTAATGAAAAAATTACCAAAGCCTGCACTTGTCCTTGTTCCTCGCCTTTTCATGTTTTAAACCATTTTTTTGTGTATTACCAAGAAGGTGTTTGATACTGTGTGTTTCAACTGTATTTAAAAAATATATATTTTTTAGTTTTAAATTAATTTTTATTATTATTTTGATATGATAATATCAAATATAATTTTTTAAAAATTACAAATATATATTATTTTGATATATTTCTTAACTAAAAAAATTTTAAAAAATAATTTTTCCTATTATTATTATTATATGTGCACCACCTTCATGTATATATAGAGTGGAGCAGCTGGCCTCGATTTCCGCACTTTGCTGCAAAGTTGAATTTTTTTTTTTATTACAAATGATATACAGGTTTTGAATAAAAACAAAAAAGGTGATGATAAATATGCAAGTACGTTAATTAAGACTAAGTTAACTTGGGATATTTCATTAAATTCACGTCTCAAATCATGTTATTAAAATTAAAATACAAATTAAACTTTAATATTTAATTCAAAAGTGAATCGAAAAAAAAAACAATTTAATAAAATAAAAAATAAAGATCAAGATTAGCATAAAAAATAAAAACATTACTGTAATTAAAGATTACTATGAAAAACCAAAAACACGCCTTGACATCGGGCTTAATTTTTTTTATTTCAAGAGTATTTTTTTTATTTTACTGTGTATTTTAATTGTTTATTATTTTTTATATCTAGTCAAATATCAAATTTCTCCAAGCTTAAACTATAATAACAAAAAAGATATTGTGAAAAAACAAAAATGACCATTGATGCAGGTCCAAACTTTTTGCTTCAAAGGATATTCTGATCATTTCATTGTGCAATCAAGATGAAAAAAATACTTATTTATCTCCAATCAATTTGAAAATGACAAATAAGTTACGTGAAAAGATTTTAATACTATTAAAAGCTAGCGTAAAATTTTTTAAGTGAAATAGTAAAAACATCATTATATTGTTCAAGTAAACAACACTCATATATTGTACAAGGGGCTATAAATTTTTTCCAATGGATTTTAGTTTATTTTAATCTCTAAAATCCCTCAAATTGCAAATGCTTAGATTGGTATTTGATGTTTTATTTAAAAGAAAAATTAAAAGTTTTAACTTATCAAAACAAGGTAGAGATATATTTAATTCAAGTGAAAGTGGAGGAAATTGAATGAATCTAAAATCTATTTTTTAAAAAGGCATTGTAGTTTTTTAATTTAAATAAAATTAATATATATGGTTTTGTCGTTTAAATTTGTTATTATTCAAATATGACTTGTATATATATACGAAGTGAACATTGAAAAAAAAAATCTATTTAAAAGCGTGTAAAATGGACAAGACGAAAAGTCATCTAAAAGGGAAATATTAGTATAATTATAATAGATATTTAATTATAATTCATATAAAAGTACAGATATTTAATTAGAAAGAAACTACAAAGACTATGCACACTTGATAAACACGTCATCATGCTACGTGTCAATCTAATCCAATGACCATGTTAGCATAAAATAGACGGAACTTAACAGAAACACTTAATCAGTAAAAAATTAAAAATTTATGCAATTGAATAACAAATATACAAACAACTAAAAATTCCATCAACTAAAAATACCATCAAGCCGTTGGAATCTACTGAGAAATAAATGGCTACTGGAAGAGCACTAGGAGTTGAAATTCCAAAAGCATGAGGGTAGTGATTGATTGGGAGGGGTAGCTGCTAGCCTATGGGTAATCAACAGGTAGGTAAAAATGAGGAGGGTGAGCAAAATCTTCAAGTCAAAAAGAAGTTGAATGTCCAAATGCCAGCTAGCATAGAAGTGGATTCAAGCTCCGTGGGAGGCCTGCCGGAGGCCTAGCTAGAGTCACACCGACCTGCGACCTGTATTTTCTCGAATAAAAGTCTCCTCTTCTAGCTATGGCCAGAACCTACTGTAACAAGGTGTTTTCATGGCTACCTAGGATCCGAGCCCAATCTAGCCTTCTAATTTCAATCCTACGGCTAAACCTAAAGCCACTAGTGTTACTAGTGGCAGGTTTACATGCTGTCTCCAGTATGGCATCAAAAATATTCCATTTTGTAACCTCTGCTGTCGAGGACAAAAGCCCTTGTTGCCTTCAATTTACTACCAATGGACCCATGTTTCTGTCGGACAAGAGGTCGTTTGCACTTGAAAATGGCAGTGAATAGCGATACAAGAGGTCGTTTGCACTTGAAAATGGCAGTGAATAGCGATGGATGGACATATTCTCCGAAGCATTTTTCCTCGTAATTTCTTTTCGTTATAGGGAAAGTTTCTGACCGGCAGCTCTAGCCAATTGCCCACCCATTCCGATTGTGATTTCTATGTCATGCATGGCCGTGCCCAGGAGCATATCAGTTGGCGTACATTATGCAGATAAATTTTATATATCGTATAATAAAGTAAAATACTGCACGAGTGAAAACCTAGTTATTTTTTTTTCAAATTAAATTAATTTTTTTAGTGTTTTTTAATGATATCAAAAATAAAATTTTAAAAAATAAAATTTTAATATATTTTAAATAATAATAATAAAAAACTCTAAGCCACAGTTACAAACATAACCAAAAAGGTTGCAGCCTCCCAAGAAGTCATCCTCGCATTGATAATTAGTGGCCATTGTGGACCCATTAAGATAAGCATTTGAAGGAATCAAGATTGAAAAGTAAAACTAAAGACCTTGTTTTCAAGTGGCGTATTAATTTTTTTTTATTTTGTTTGAATTTAACATGGCCGGTGAAGTTGGGAAATCCTTCTGTCCACGGGGGCATGTTTCTAAACTGGTTTTCATCAAGATTGTTTCTCTTTTCAATCAGATTTCAAATATAACAAAATTTATATATTTATAGAAAAATAATTTTCACAAGATTGTCTAAAACCTGAGACCTTCAAGAAAACTAAATATATATATATATAACCCGGATGTCCGAGCCAGCTTATGCGTACCACAATTAATCCCTGGATTCACTGAACATTCTATAAATTCAGTGAGCATGTAAAGCATCGTGGGGATGACATGCATGTACTTCGAGGATCGAACTCGAGTGTAAAGAAAGAAAACAAAACCCCTTCCCTGTTAGACCACGACATCCAGTGCCATTTACTGATAATTTTAACCTATAGAGCTGGAACACAACCTGTACTTAATCTATTGATTGTTTATCTTTTTATGCTTCTGTTCTTATCATCTCAATCTTTAGCAAAGGGCTTCCATGAGAAAAATCAAAGAGATCACATCGTTAATGCTTGGAATTCTACATTCTTGTCAATTCTAAAACCTTGCCAATGCTTTTTTATCACATCACTAAATTCAACACCTTATCTTTAAATAATTTTAAACAAATTACTGTATAGTTTATCTTTTATTTTTTTTGTCACAAATAGAAATATGTAGTCAACAGTCA
>Ga0307515_10023443_pt1 | contig 10814 bp, 10 predicted proteins | sample 17_EM_MG_FD_194513 | JGI IMG/M metagenome (GOLD analysis project Ga0307515, IMG submission 194513) | Populus trichocarpa ectomycorrhiza microbial communities from riparian zone in the Pacific Northwest, United States - 17_EM | ecosystem: Host-associated > Plants > Roots > Unclassified | place...
CGCAGGGTCTGGTGGCGTTCGGGGGCGTCGCGTGCCCCGCCGCGCAGGAGGGCGAAGCGGTCGTCGAGGTTGCGGGCGATCTCGGCGACCGACATGACGCGGATGCGGGCGGCGGCGAGCTCGACGGCGAGCGGGAGCCCGTCGAGGTGCCGGCAGATCTCCTCGACCTGCCGGGTGGGCAGTTCGGCGTTGGGACGGGCGGCCCGGGCGCGCTGGACGAAGAGCTCGACGGCGGTGGCGAGGTCGAGTTCGGGGAGGGCGTAGACGGTCTCGGAGGACAGGCCGAGGGGTGCCCGGGACGTGGTCAGGATCCGCGCGTCGGGTGACATCGAGACCAGCGCGCCGACGAGCTCGGCGACGCCGCCGAGGACGTGTTCGCAGTTGTCGAGGACGAGCAGCGTTGACCGGCCGGCGAGCGCGGAGACGATGCTCGCCACCATCTCGGTGCCGGGTTTCCCGCGTACGCCGAGGGCCCCGGCGACCTCCGCGGCGACGTCGCCTTCGCTGGTGACGCCGGCGAGGGCGACGAACTGGACGACGCGCTGGTCGGCGTCGCGGCCGACGGCGTGGACGAGGCGGGTCTTGCCGAGCCCGCCGGGTCCGACGACGGAGGTCACGCGCGAGGTGTGCAGGAGGGCCGTGACGGCGTCGATGTCGGCGGCGCGGCCGAGGAGCGGGTTCGGTTCGTGGGTCACGCCATGGCGGACGACGGGCGCCTCGGCCTGGAGGAGCTCGCGGTGGACGGCCTTGAGGGCGGCGCCCGGGTCGGCCCCGAGCTCGTCGCGGAGGAGCGTGCGGTAGTCGTCGTAGCGGGCGAGGGCGGCCGAGGTGCCGAGCGTGGTGGCCTCGCAGCGGAGGAGTTCGAGCAGCACCTCCTCGTCGCGCGGGTGTTCGGCGAAGGCCGCGGTCAGCGGCTCGACGGCCTCGGCGCGGCGGCCGAGGCGGGATAGCGCGAGCGCCCGGCCGCGTGTGAGGGCGCGGTAGGTGGTGGCTCGTCCGGCGCGCAGAACGGCGAGTGGGTCATCCGGGTCGGCGGCGGGTCGAGGCGTGGTGCCCCGCCACAGTGCGAGCCCTTGTTCGGCGGCGGCGAGGGCGGTGACGTGGTCGCCGGCGCGGGCGGCGCGGGCGGATTCGGCCGCGTGGGAGACGACGGCGGAGGAGTCGACCTGGCCGTCGGTGAGGGCGAGGCGGTAGCCGACGGGGGTGCTGGCGATGACGTCGGCGCCCAGGAGCGTGCGGGCGCGCGAGACGAGCACCTGGAGGGCCTTGGCGGGGTTCTCGGGACGGTCCTCGGGCCAGAGCCCGTCCACGAGGCGCGCGGTGCCGCAGCCCGCGTGGAGGTCTTCGGCGAGGAGGGCGAGAAGTCCCCGCAACCGTGGAGCGGTGATCTCCGAATCGCGGTACGCCACTCGCGAGAGAAGATTCAGCTCGGCGGTCACCCCGGTAGGTTATCTCCCGCCTGCGGCGCCCGGCCGGTGCGGACGTCCTCCCGTGATCCTCTCTCACGTCCGCGCCGGGGCATCTAGGGTGAGGCTGACGAAGGGGGTCGTCGATGCGCGCTCTCACGATGGAACCGCTGAAGGCCGGCGCCGTGCGGGTCGGCGAGGTGCCCGATCCCGTGCCCGGCGAGGGCGAGCTGCTGGTCCGCGGCATCGCGGTGGGCGTCTGCGGGACGGACCGCGAGATCATCGCCGGGGACTACGGCTGGGCGCCGCCGGGCCGCGATGTGCTCGTCCTCGGGCACGAGTCGCTGGGGCGGGTCGTGTCGGCTCCCGACGGGTCCGGGTTCATCACCGGCGACCTCGTCGCGGGCGTGGTCCGCCGGCCCGATCCGGAGCCCTGCGGGGCGTGCGCGCGCGGCCAGTTCGACATGTGCCGCAACGGGAAGTACACCGAGCGCGGCATCAAGGAGATCGACGGGTTCGCCAGTGAGCTGTGGACGGTCGAGGCCGACTACGCCGTCGCCGTCGACGCGCGGCTGGAGTCGGTCGGGATGCTCATCGAACCGGCCTCGGTGCTGGCGAAGGCCTGGGATCAGATCGAGAAGGTCGGCCGCCGCGCGTGGTTCGAGCCGAAGCGGCTGCTCGTCACCGGCGCCGGGCCGATCGGGCTGCTCGGGGCGCTGATGGGCGTGCAGCGAGGTCTCGACGTGCACGTCGTCGATCTCGCCACCGAAGGCGCGAAGCCCGAGGCCGTGGCGGCGCTGGGCGCGACCTACCACAGCGAACCCGCCGCCGAGGTCGCCAAGGCGGTGACCGCCGACGTGGTCATCGAGGCCACCGGTGTCGGCCAGGTCGTCTTCGACGCCATGCGGCACACCGCCGCCTACGGGATCGTGTGCCTCACCGGCGTGTCGACCGGCGGGCACACCGTCGGCGTCGACGCCGGTGCCGTCAACCGCGAGATCGTGCTGGAGAACGACGTCGTCATCGGCACGGTCAACGCCAACGTCGGCCACTACGAGGCGGCGGCCAAAGCCCTGCTGGCCGCCGACCTCGGATGGCTGGAGCGGCTGATCAGCCGCCGGGTCCCGCTCGCCGACTTCGCCGAGGCGCTCGAACCGAGGCCCGACGACGTCAAGGTGGTCATCACCCTCGACTGAGGTCAGGCGTGGAAGGCCTCCACGACCCGCTGCACCCGGAACCCGGAGGCGAAGTCGGCGAGGTCGACCTGCGGCCCTCCGCGCACGGCCCGCGCGAACGCGGCCAGCCGGGACGGTTCGCCGCCCTGCTCGCCGGGAAGCCCGACCGGCTCCCAGTCGTCGCCTTCCAGCACGAGGAGACGGCTCCAGGCGTCGAGCCGGTAGGAGCGTCGCGTGCCCAGCAGCGTCCACTCGTAGACGTCACGGCCGGAGCCTCCGACGAAGGCCGACAGGTGCACCGGGACCGAACCGGCGCGCAGGTGGCCGCGCGCGGCGGTCTCGGAGGCCGTGCCGCTGGTTTCGGCGTGGTCGAGGCTCGCCTCGACCACCTCCAGCGGGCCGAGGAGCCGGTCGGTGAGGTAGGCGAAGTGGGAGAAGACCTCGCGCACGAAGCCGCCCTGCTCGCGGCCGTCGAGCCATCGCGCGTCGGCCTGGAACGCCCGCGGCCAGTGCGGGAAGCGAAGGCGGACGTCGACACCGACGACGTCGCCCACCTCGCCGGCGCCGAGCGCCCGTTCGATCTCAAGGACGGCGGCGCGGTCGGAGAGGGCGAAGTTGACCGCGCAGGGCACACCCGCCTCCTCTGCGGCGGCGAGCATCGCGCGGCCGTCGGCCTCGCTGACGGCGAGGGGTTTCTCGCAGAACACGGCGACGCCCCGGCGCAGCGCGCCGATCGCGAGCTCGGCGTGGAACGCCGGAGGAGTCGCGATGTAGAGGGCGTCGATGTCGCCGGAGGCGACCACCGCGGCGGGGTCGGTGGTGAAGGCGACGGCCGGGTGGGCGGCGCGGTGGCGGTCGACCGTGCCCTGGTCCAGGTCCGCGGCGACGGTGACGATGAGGTCGGCGTGGTCGGCGGCGACGCTCAGGACGCGGCCGCCCATGGCGCCGAGGCCGATGATGCCGAGGCGGACTTTCTCGTTGTCTGACACGCCGGTCAGCTTCGCCGACACCGGCCGCCGTGTCGACGTGGGGTCGGCCACAGGCGCGAGCCGTCGGCGGAGTGGCCGTGCGGACGATCCCGGTGGAGCGCGGGCGGCGCTTAGGATGTCGCCCATGCTGTCGGTGATCCTGGCCTGCGACGACCCGCTGGAGACGGCGGGTTTATTCACCGACCTGCTGGGCTGGAACCTCGTGTTCGCCAGCCCGCCCGACGCCGAGGACCGCCTCGCCTGCGTGGAGCTCGGCGGCGCGCAGGTCATGCTCGGCACGGCCGAACCGGAGTTCCTGCCCGACGCCGCCCGGCCGTATCGCGGCGCCGGGGCCGAGGTCTACATCCGGCTGCCGCCCGATCTGGACATCGACGCGATCCACACCCGGCACGTCGACGCCGGCGTGGTCACGCGGGAGCTGGAGCGGCGCGAGTGGGGCGAGTGGGTGTTCCAGGCGCGCATCGAGGGCTACCGGTTCATGATCGCGCAGGAGCCGGCCGCCTCCTAGGGGCTCGGCGCTCCCAGCGGTCCGGTCTCCTCGGCGGCGCACGCCAGCTCCACCGAGTCGAACAGCGGCAGCGCACGCGCGAGCCCGTTCGTCGTGATCAGGCGCGTCACCTGGGCCTGCGGCGCGGCGATGCGCAGCGTGCCGCCGTGCGGCCAGAGGTGCTTCGCCGCGCGGATCAGCATCCCGAGGCCGGTGGAGTCGCAGAAGGCCACATCGGACATGTCGAGCACGGCCGTGTGGTGCGGTGAGGCGGCGACCAGCTTGGTGAACTCGGCCTCCTGTGCACCGGCGACCAGCAGGTCGAGTTCGCCGGAGAGGCGGAAGACCCGGCAGTCGGCCCGGTCGGCGGTCTCGATGGAGAGCCCTGTGGGAAAGGCTTGCGGCACGACACCAACCTACGCCGCCGGAGCGGGTTTGCGCCGGTCGAGCAGAATCGCCGCCATGACCTTCCCCGACTGGGCGCCCGCGGACACCGACGAGTGGGGCCGCGCGGTCCGCGACCGCCTGGGCGCGTCCGTCCCCGGTGGACTCGACGCCCTCGGCGCGCACCTCTCGACGCTCGCGAGCGCGTTCACCAAGCGCCGCGAGCTCAAGAAGACCTGGCTGAAGCAGACCGGGAAACTCCTCACGGCCGACACGCACGACTTCGTCCTCGGCGCAGTCGCCGCGCTCGCCGACGGCGCTGACCGCAGGTTCCTCATCGGCAAGGAGAACCGGGATCTCGCGATGGGCTTCGTCGTGGCCGCCGGGTTGAGCGCCCGCGCCGACGCCGTGCCGATCCTGCTGCGCCTGGCCCGGCGCGCCGGTTCCCTGCACGGCACGGGGATGCTGGGCCGCGACGACGGGTTCGCGCAGGTCGCGCTCTACGGTCTCGCCGACCTCGCGCTGCCCGAGTCGATCGACGCGTTGTGCCGGATGCGACGCGAGGTCACCTACGTGATCCTCCACCAGAAGGTGTCCCGGGTCCTCGCCGTGGCCGCCGACGCACAGGGCATGTCCGACGAGGACTGGACGGAGCGGTCGGTCCCCGCCTGGGGCGTCGGCCCCGACGGCGTCGCCACGCTCCGCCCGCTCGGGGAGGGCACCGTCTACGGCGGCTCTCCCTACGACGCCGAGATCACCGTCCACGACCATCGTGACGTCGGCCTGACCTGGCACGACTTGGCCGGGGACGCCAAGACCACGCGCCACCCCTTCCCGTCCCCGACCGGTTTCAAGCGCCGGTTCGGAGGTCACAACGTCGAGGCCACTCAGGAGGCCGCCAAGCGGGTGCACAACGAGCTCGCCGCCGAGCGGCGCCGCATGGCCCGCCTGTCGCGGACGCGGACCTGGGCGCACTGCGACTGGGAGAGGCTGTACCTGGACCACCCGCTCACCGGCCCGGTCGCCCGCGCGGTGATCTGGGAGTTCACCGACGGCGACGGCCGCACCGTCGCGGCGATCCCCGTCGCCGGCGGCGGTTACGCCTCGCCCGGTGCCCCGCCGACGGCACCCGTGGAGGTCCGGATGTGGGACGCCGCGCGCGCCGGCGGCGACGAGGCCGCCCGGTGGCGGAAGTACCTCGACGACACCGGCGTCGCGCCGGCGTTCGAACAGGTCCCCTGACGCATCGCCCTCAGGCGACGTGCTCGCGCCACTGCTCGGTCGGAGCGACGCCCGGGACGGGACGCCCGATGAGGGCAAGCGGGATGAAGAAGCCCATCTGGCCGAGCACCGCGGCGATCGTGACGAGCTCGCGCTCGTCGTAGTGCTCGCCGGCCTCGGCGTAGAGCTCGTCGGAGACGCGTACGCCCGCCGGGTTCGGGGTGTACACGGCTTCGGCGACGGCGAGCGCGACCCGTTCGGCGGGGGTGAAGAACGGGGCCTCTCGCCAGGTCGCGACCGCACCGAGGCGCTCGGGGGTGTCGGCCGACTCGCCGACGATGCGGCTGGTGAAGTAGGTGCTGCCGAGCAGCTGCCCGACGCGCAGCTGCATGAGGTCGACGGTGGCCTGCGGGAGCACTCCGTCGTTCACTTTGTTCACGGCCATGGCGACGTCGACGATCGCGGGGACGAGGGCGGCGGGGTTGGGGAGGCGGGACGCGGCGGTCATGTCGGTGTTCCTCTCAATGTCGGCACCGCTGCTTTGCGGTTCACCCACTAGATGCCGCCGAGTGCCGGCTTGTGACGGAGACGGCTGTCACACCCTGGCTCAGGCGCCGATCCCCGCCCAGAACTCCAGGCGGTGCTCCTTGGCGTAGTCGACCGTCGTGATGCCGCCGGGCGCGAGCGACTGCACCGAGCCGTCCTCGCCGAAGGCGTTCCACTGTGGAGCCCCGGGGGTGTTCGGGTCGCCGGTGCGTGCGAAGGAGGTCCAGTAGGCGATCATCGCGTCGGAGAGTTCGCGCTGGTCGGGCCGCAGCTGCTCCTCGAAGCCCGGTGAGCGGAACAGGTAGCTGATGTCGGAGTTGTGGTAGGCGCCCGAGGGCAGGTCCTCCGGGAAGGGGAACTCCTCGGGCGGCTCGGTGTCGGCGAACTCGAAGAAGTACAGCGGGTTGCGCTCGGCGATCAGCTCGTTCTGCCGGTGGACGCTCTTCGCCCACATCCGGTCGGTCATCACCGCGGCGAACGCGACGCCGGCGTTGCCGTCGAAGTCGGCGAGCGGGTACTGCGCGGCGACGGCGTCGGCGTCGTCCCCGAATGCCTGGCGCAGGGCGGGTCCGTACGCGGTCTCGGTCATCGGGGAGCCGGCCATCGCGCGGATGGCGACGAAGGTCCGGTGCTCGTCGCGGGTCGCGCCCGCCATCACGGGCACCTGGGCGAAGTCGCCGTCGGTGAAGGAGGTCTCCGGCTCGGTCGGCAGTTCGGCGTTGCCGAAAGCGTAGACCTGGAAGATGTTCATGACCTGCGGATAGCCGAGGAGTTCCTCGACTCCCTTGCCGCGCAGGCATTCCAGCGCCGCGGGTCCCTCGCCGCAGCCGAGGTCGGCGGCGAGCATCGCGCCGAGCTCGCGGTTCTCGGCGGCGGTCCGCCAGCCGTAGTGCTCAAGGGCGCCGAGCTCCGGGTAGAGGGCGCCCGCGGGGGCGTCCATGGTGGCGAATCCACTGTGCATGATCGCCTTGTCGAACAGGCCGCGCGATGCCGGTGCGATCAGGTGCGCGGCGGTGGCCGTCGCGCCGAAGGAGACGCCGAAGAGGGTGACGTTGCCGGCGTCGCCGCCGAAGGCGCCGATGTTGTTCCGTACCCACAGCATCGCCGCGCGCTGGTCCTGGAGCCCGATCGTGCCGGAGTCGGGCAGGTCGGGATGCCCGAAGGCGCCGAAGACGCCCATGCGGTAGTTGAGGGTCACGACGACGGCCCCGCCCTGCGCGGCCAGGCGGCGGGCGTCGAAGACGTCGCCGGAGCCGATGGAGCCGTTGCCGTGGATCCACACCATGACCGGCAGGTCCTTCGACGCGTGCCTCGGTGCGGTGACGTTGAGGAACAGGCAGTCCTCGTTCACGCTGCCCTCACCGCCGTAGGGAGTGGGCAGCTGCGGGCACGGACTGCCCGGCTTCGTGGCGTCGCGGACGCCCTCCCACGCCTCGGGTTCGACCGGAGGCGCCCAGCGGCGCTCGCCGACGGGCGCGGCCGCGTACGGGATCCCCTCGAACACGCGGTTGTCGTCCTCGACGGTCCCCTTGACCTTGCCGTATGCGGTGTGCGCGATGGCGCCCTTCATGCCGTCCCCTGTCCGGTCCTGTGCGTACGCGGTCACTCCGGTCGTCAGCAGCGCCGCCGCCGCCGCGACCGCGATCAGTCGTCGCCTTCTCATCACCGCTCCTTTCGGGTGGCCAGCTCCACGACGCGCACGAGCTCGTCGGCGCACGCGGCCGGGTCGAAGCCGGGTTCGGCCGCCACGCGGGCGATCACGCCGTTGCGCAGCGAGAGGACGAACCCGGCCATCACGTCGGTGTCGAAGTTCCGGAAGTCCCCGGTGCGCTGCCCGTCGGCGAGCAGCGCGGCGAGCTTGGCCCGGTCGGAGGCCGTCAGGCTCGCCGCTCCCCCGTCCACGGGCGGCGAGGCCTGCTGCACGCGCAGCATCGCGACCAGGTGGCCGCGGTGTTCGCGCATGAAGTCGAGGCTGGCGACGAGGAACGTGCGCAGTCCGCCGGCCGGGGTGCCGTCGTCCCCGCGGTCGAGGACGTAGGCGGTGAACTCGGCGGTCACCGTGCGGACGACCTCGTCGAGGAGGTCCTGGCGACCGGCGAAGTGGTAGGAGATCAGGCCCGTGCTCGACAGCTTCGCACGACCGGCGATGCGCGTGAAGGACGCCATCGCCAGGTCGGACTCGGCGATCGTGTCGATCGCGGCGGCGACGATCTGCGCCCGGCGCGCCTGCTCGGTGAGGCTTGGCGCGGGCCTCGACCTCGGTTTTGCTTGCATGAGCAGAATTTAGCACGGCCAAGCAAATCTTTGGTCGCGCACGCTCGATCCCGGCCGTTCGCGCAGGTCAGGTGAATTCGGCGCGCACCGCGGCGAGGACGCCCACGGGATCGTCGGAGCGGGTCACACCTCGCCCGAGGACGACATGGCTGGCCCCCGCGCGGACCGCCGCGCCCGGCGACGACGTGCGGACGTGCTCCCCGGAGGCACCCGGCAGGCTCACGCCCGGAGTGACGATCACGGCCGCGGGTCCGAGCAGCGCGCGCAGCTCCCCCGCCTCGGCGGGCGAGGCGACCACGCCGTCGCAGCCGCAGTCGCGGGCCAGCGATGCCAGGCGCACGACCTGCTCACCGACGCCCGAGGAGACGCCGACGGCCGTGAGATCGGCCTCGGTCATGCTCGTGACCACCGTCAAGGCGATGACCTTCAGCCCGGGGAAACCGCTCGCCTCCTCGACGGCTGCGCTGAGGATCGCCGGGCCGGCCGAGGCGTGCACGGTGACCATCGAGGCCCCGAGCCGCCCGCAGGCGCGGACCGCACCGGCCACCGAGTTGGGGATCTCGAAGAGCTTGAGGTCCATGAAGACGCCTTTGCCGTCTTCGGCGAGTCGCCGGGCCAGACCCGGCCCGGCGGTGGTCAGCAGTTCGAGGCCGACCTTGTAGTGGCCGGCGTGCTCGCCGAGGCGCTCGACGAGCGCGGCGGCGTCGCGCGCGTCGTCGAAGTCGAGGGCGACGATGATCGGGTCAGGGTTCTCCACGGAGGCGATTGTGCCCTCATGGCCGCCGGCCGTCAGCCCCTCAAGCGGTCCGCCGCCGCGACGAACTCCGCCACACCGCGTCCGCTCGTCACGTCGCGGGCGAACTCCGGACGCCGCAGCTCGCCGCCCATGAACGGGTACGGGTTGCGGTGGACCATCGGGCTCTCGACGTGCTCCCACACGCCGATGTGGTACTCGCGGGCGCCGGTCGCGGCATGGATGCGGTCGATGTTGCGGGCCGTGACACCCGCGCCGGGCATGACGATGATCCGCTCGCCCGCCGCCTTCACCAGCTCGCCGATCAGCGGCGCGCCCTCCAGGGCCAGGGACTCCTGGCCAGAGGTGAGGACGCGGTCGACGCCCAGTTCGACGAGCTTCTCCAGGGCGGCGAAAGGATCGCGGGCCATGTCGAAGGCGCGGTGGAAGGTGACCGACAGGCCGGGGGCGGCGGCCATCAGCGCGCGGCAGGTGTCGACGTCGACGTCCCCTTCTGGCGTCAGCGCGCCGATCACGATCCCGTGCACGCCCGCCCCCGCGATCAGCTCGGTGTCGCGCCGCATCGCCGCGACCTCGTCGGCGTCGAAGACGAAGTCGCCGCCGCGGGCCCGGATGATCGGGTGCACGCGGATCGAGGTGACGCGCTCCATCGTGCGCTCGACAGTGCCGAGCGTCGGGGTGAGCCCGCCGTCGAAGAGGGCCGCGCACAACTCGACCCGGTGCGCGCCACCGGCCTCGGCGGCGAGGGTCCCGGCGACGCTGTCGACGCAGACTTCATAGGTGATCACGGGCGTCCCTTCACGGTGATGTCGATGCGCCCGACCGGCAGGCCGCCGCCGGTGACCGCGAGCTCGGTCAGTTCGCCGAGGCCGGGCAGGTCCACGCCGGCCTCGCGCAGGGCGTGGACGCCGACCGCGGTGGTCGCCCGCGGGTTGCCGTCGAGGCACTTCACGGCGACGGACGTGCCGTCGGGAAGCGCGGCGACGAGGACGCCCTCGGCGCCGCCCTTGACGATCGCGCCGGGTGCGAGCTGGGCGAAGCGGGTGTTGACGTGCCCTGTGCCGCCGATGTACTCGGGGTGGAGGCGCATCACTGCGGCGACATCACCGTCGGCGGTCCCCTCCGGAGCCGAGGCGAGGCAGCCGAAGGAGCGTGCGAGGCCGGTGAGACTCACCGCGGGGCAGGGCGCGCCGCAGCCGTCGGTGACGGTCAGCGGGACGGTCTCGCCCGACAGGCGCTCGACGGTCGCGACCACGAGCCGCTGCATGGGATGGGCCGGGTCGAGGTATCCGTCGAGGTCCCAGCCGTTGACGACGCAGGCGGCGAGCATGGCCGCGTGCTTGCCCGAGCAGTTCATGTACACCGGCGCCGGTTCGCCGCCGGCCCGCACGAGGCGGTAGCGGGCGGGCAGGTCCTCGGGGTAGTCGGCGACGTTGCGCAGCGACTCCCTCGGCAGGCCGGCACGGTCGAGGATCGCGTCGACGGCCTCGACGTGGAACTCCTCGCCGGTGTGGCTCCCGCAGGCGACGGCCAGGAGCGTGCCCGACAGGCCCGCGCCCGCCGTCTGGCTCGCCGAGG
>Ga0307515_10023444_pt1 | contig 10813 bp, 8 predicted proteins | sample 17_EM_MG_FD_194513 | JGI IMG/M metagenome (GOLD analysis project Ga0307515, IMG submission 194513) | Populus trichocarpa ectomycorrhiza microbial communities from riparian zone in the Pacific Northwest, United States - 17_EM | ecosystem: Host-associated > Plants > Roots > Unclassified | place...
CGCAGACCTTCGGCGTCACGCCCGACCTCATCACCGCCGCCAAGGGCCTGACCAACGGCTGCGTGCCGATGGGCGCCGTGATCGCCAAGCAGTCGGTCTACGACACCTTCATGCAAGGGCCCGAGCACCTGATCGAGTTCTTCCACGGCTACACCTACTCGGCGCACCCGCTGGCCTGCGCGGCCGGCCTGGCCACGCTGGAGACCTACCAGGAAGAAGGCCTGCTGACCCGTGCCGCCGAGCTGCAGGGTTACTTCACGGAGGCGCTGTATTCGCTCAAGGGCCTGCCGAACGTCATCGACATCCGTACCATCGGTCTGGTCGGCGGCATCGAGCTCAGCTCGCGCCCCGGTGCGCCGACGCAGCGCGCGTTCGACATCTTCCTGGACTGCTACAACGCCGGCCTGCTGATCCGCACCACCGGTGACACCATTGCCTTGTCGCCGCCGCTGATCATCGAGCGGCAACAGATTGACCAGATCGTCGGCACCATTGCTGCCGCGCTGAAGCGGGTGGCTTGAGCCCACTCGCTGCCGACGCCGATCAACGAACCGAGGGCTTGCCTAGCGCCTACATATGAGTTTCCTCAGCATCGACCGCGATCTCGCCCGCGATTCGTACTACGCTGCCACCACGCAGCGCGGGCCAGGGTTCCCTTCGTTGACAGGCTCCGTCGAGTGTGACGTGGCAGTCGTGGGGGGCGGCCTCGCCGGACTCAGCGCCGCACTGGAGCTGGCCGGCCAAGGCTTCAAGGTCACGCTGTTGGAAGCCAAGGAAGTGGCGTGGGGCGCCAGCGGGCGCAACGGCGGCCAGGCCATCCACGGCCTCGCCTGCGATCAGGAAACCATCGAGGCCCAGCTCGGGCTCGAAGACGCCAAGCGCGTCTGGGCGATGTCGCTCGAAGCAATCGACCTGATCCGCCAGCGCATCGCCACCCACCAGATCGACTGCGACTGGCGCGACGGCTACCTGGGCCTGGCCACCAGCCCCAGCAAAACCAAGGACCTGCACGACTGGGCCGACCGCATGGCCGAGGTCTACGGCGCGCAATTCACCCGCATCGCGCCGAACGAAACCCAGCGCTGGATCGACAGCCCGCGCTACGCCGGCGGCATCCACGACCCGCATTCGGGCCACCTGCACCCGCTGAAGTATTCGCTCGGCATCGCCGCCGCGGTGGCCGCGGCCGGGGTGCAGATGCACGAGAACAGCCCGGTCACCGCCGTCGAGCAAGTCACCGGCGGGGTGCGCGTGGCCACCGCCCAGGGCGAGGTGCGCGCCAAGCAGGCGCTGCTGGCCGGCAACGTTTATCTTCAAGGGATGGCGCCGCAGCTCGAACAGCGGATCATGCCGGTCGGCACCTACATCGTCTGCTCCGAGCCGATCGCCCCGGCGCTGGCAAACTCTCTGGTGCCCAGCCGCTCGGCTGTCTGCGACACCAACTTCGTGCTCGACTACTTCCGCCCGACCAACGACAACCGCATGCTGTATGGCGGCCGGGTGAGCTACAGCACGATGACGCCGCGCAACCTGGCCGAAAGCATGCGCCAGCGCATGATCGGTACCTTCCCGCAGCTGGCCGGCACCAAGATCCAGTACGCCTGGGGCGGCTTCGTCGACATCACGATGAACCGTGCGCCCGACTTCGGTCGCCTCGGCCCGAATCTTTACTATCTGCAAGGCTTTTCCGGCCATGGCCTGGCATTGACCGGCCTGGCCGGCAAGCTGGTCGCCGAGGCGATGAATGGCGACGCCTCGCGCTTTGACGTTTTTGCACGCCTGAAGCACCATGCCTTCCCGGGTGGCCGTTGGCTGCGCACCCCGGCGCTGGTGCTGGGCATGGCCTGGTACCGCCTGAGAGACTTGCTCGGATGAACGATATGACCCAGCCCACCACCCTCGCCCAGGATTTGCCGCAGCGCGCGGCGGCCAAGCCCATCGTGCTCGTGCCCGCCTGCAACCGCATGCTCGGCGAACACCCGTTCCACATTGCCGGCAAGAAGTACATCGACGCCGTTCGCCTGGCCGGCGGGCAGCCGCTGGTCGTGCCCTCGGCCGACGAGGCCGAACTCGACACGCTGCTCGACCTGGCCGACGGTGTGCTCTTGACCGGCTCGCCATCGAACGTGCACCCCAGCCACTTCGGCGAAGAGGTGCACGACCCCTCGCTGCCGCTGGACCCGGATCGAGACAGCTGGACGCTGCCGCTGATCCGCCGCGTGATCGACCGCGGCATCCCGCTGTTCACCATCTGCCGCGGCACGCAAGAGGCCAACGTGGCGCTCGGCGGCTCGCTGTACCAGGCGGTGCATGAGCATGAAGGCCACGAAGACCACCGCGGCGCCGATGGCGCGCCGGCGGTCGAGATCTACGCCCCGGCGCACGACGTGCTCGTGGCCGAAGGCGGCGTGCTCGCCCAGGTCGTCGGCCAGCCGCGCTTCGAGGTCAACTCGGTGCATGGCCAGGCGGTCAAGCGTTTGGCCGATGGCCTGCGGGTCGAGGCCCGTGCGCCGGACGGCGTGGTCGAAGCTTTTTCCGTGGCCGACTCGGCCGGCTTCTCGCTGTGCGTGCAATGGCACCCCGAGTGGCTGGCCGCCGACAACCCGGTGTCGATGAAGATGCTCACCGCCTTCGGCGAAGCCTGCCGACGCTACCGCGAAGGACGGCGAGGCCCTCACCCCTGACCGGGCCCACCTGACGCCACCCTATCGCGGGGCCCGCGCGGCCCGCGCTCCGGTTTGAAGCCGGGGGCTCACCCGCGCGCAGATAAACAACAGCAGGTGCCTCACATGGCCAGCAGAGAACTGAACACATTCGCCGAGCTAGAAAACTGGCTCAACCAGAACCGCGTCACCGAGATCGAGTGCCTCGTACCCGACCTCACCGGCGTGGCCCGCGGCAAGATCCTACCGCGCGAGAAATTCACCGAAGACCGCGGCATGCGGCTGCCCGAGGCCATCGTGGGCATGGGTGTGACGGGTGAGTTCCCCGAAGAGGGCCCGTACTACGACGTCATCAACCCGACCGATCGCGACATGCACCTGCGGCCCGACCCGGCCACCGTGCGCATCGTGCCCTGGGCCACTGACCCGACGGCGCAGGTCATCCACGACTGCTACGACCGTGACGGCAACCTGGTGCAGTTCGCCCCGCGCTCGGTGCTGCGCCGGGTATGCGACCTGTACGACGCCGAAAGCTGGGACCCGGTCGTCGCGCCGGAGCTCGAGTTCTACCTCGTCGCCCGCAACACCGACCCCGACATGCCGCTGAAGCCGCCGGTCGGCCGCAGCGGCCGGCGCGAAACATCGCGCCAGGCGTACTCGATCGACGCAGTCAACGAGTTCGACCCGTTGTTCGAAGACGTCTACGACTACTGCGAAAAGATGGAGTTGAACGTCGACACGCTGATCCACGAGATCGGTGCCGGCCAGATGGAAATCAACTTCTTCCATGCCCACCCGCTGGGCCTGGCCGACGAGGTGTTCTTCTTCAAGCGCACGGTGCGCGAGGCGGCGCTGCGGCACGACATGTACGCGACCTTCATGGCCAAGCCGATCGCCGGCGAGCCAGGCAGCGCGATGCACATCCACCAGAGCCTGATCAACAAGAAGACCGGCCGCAACCTCTTCAGCAACGAAGACGGCACCGCCAGCGACGAGTTCTACTGGTACATCGGCGGGCTGCAGAAGTACATCCCCGCCGCCATGGCGCTGTTCGCCCCGTACGTCAACAGCTACCGCCGTCTGGCCCGCTTCACCGCGGCGCCGATCAACATCCAGTGGGGCACCGACAACCGCACCGTCGGCATCCGCTCGCCGGTGGCCAGCGCGCAGGCGCGCCGGATCGAAAACCGCGTGATCGGCGCCGACGCCAACCCCTACGTGGCGCTGGCTGCCACGCTGGCCTGCGGCTACCTCGGCATCAAGAACAAGATCGCCCCGTCACCCGAATGCAAGGGCGACGCCTACCTCGGTGACTATCAGTTGCCGCGCAGCCTGGGCGAAGCCCTTGAGCTGTTGCGCAACGAGAAAGACCTGGCCGAGGTGCTGGGCAAGGACTTCGTCACGGTCTACACCGAGGTGAAGGAAATCGAGCACGCCGAGTTCATGAAGGTGATCTCGCCGTGGGAGCGCGAACACCTGCTGCTGCACGTCTAAGCGACCTTGGCCCCGGGCACGCCCCGGGGCACAGCCCCACAAGGGCCCGGGAACGCACGATCAACACTCAACTGCACACCGCCATGAGCACCATCACCATCCAAGCCCCCGCCGTCGCGAGCAAGCGTTCGACCAAAGAGTGGCAGCAGGCCGACACCGCCCACTTCCTGCACCCGTTCACCGACTTCGGCGCGCTGGCCAAGAAGGGCTCGCGCATCATCACCAAGGCCGAAGGCATCTACCTCTGGGACAGCGAGGGCAAGAAGATCCTCGACGCGATGAGCGGCTTGTGGTGCGTCAACGTCGGCTACGGCCAGCAGTCCATCATCGACGCGGCCACGCGCCAGCTGAAAGAGCTGCCGTTCTACAACGCGTTCTTCCAGACGGCCACGCCGCCGGCCATCGAGCTGGCCGAGCTGCTGGCGCAAGTGACGCCGCCGCAGTTCCAGCACGTGTTCTTCGCCGGCTCGGGCTCGGAAGGCAACGACACCATCGTGCGCATGGTGCGCCGCTACTGGGACATCCTCGGCCAGCCCGAGCGCCAGGTCATCATCAGCCGCCACAACGGCTACCACGGCTCGACGATGGCCGGCGCCGCGCGCGGCGGCATGAGCGGCATGCACGCCCAAGGGGGCCTGCCGATCCCCAACATCGTGCACATCGAGCAGCCCTACGCCTTTGAAAACGGCAAAGGCATGGAGCCGGACGAGTTCGGCAAGGTTGCTGCGGGTTGGCTCGAAGCCAAGATCCTCGAGGTCGGCGCCGACAAGGTGGCTGCTTTCATCGGCGAGCCGGTGCAAGGCGCCGGCGGCGTGATCGTGCCGCCCAAGAGCTACTGGCCGGAGATCCAGCGCATCTGCGACAAGTACAACATCCTGCTGATCAGCGACGAGGTCATCACCGGTTTCGGCCGCACCGGCAACTGGTTCGGCTGCGAGACCATGGGCAGCAAGCCCGACCTGATGACCTTCGCCAAGGGCGTGACCTCGGGCTACATCCCGCTGGGCGGCGTGATGGTCGGCGAGCGCGTGGCCAAGGTGCTGATCGAACAAGGCGGCGACTTCAACCACGGCTACACCTACTCGGGCCACCCGGTGGCCTGCGCGGTGGCCATCGCCAACATCAAGCTGATCCAGCAGCTGAAGCTGGTCGAGCATGTGCGTGAAGACGTTGGCCCGTATCTTGCGGATCAGTTCGCCAAGCTGGGCGACCACCCCTTGGTCGGCAGCACCGAGACATGCGGTTTGATGGGCGCGATCCTGCTGGTGAAAGACAAAGCGAAGGGCACGCCCTTCGCCGGCGAGCTGGAAGTCGGCATGCTCTGCCGCGGCCACTGCTTCGGCAACGGGCTGATCATGCGTGCCGTCGGCGACCGCATGATCATCGCGCCGCCGCTGGTGATGACCCGCGCGCAGATCGACGAAATGATGGCGCTGGTGCGCAAGGCGCTCGACCTGACGCTGGCCGACGTGCACGCCAAGGGCTGGCTTTGAGTTCAGGGGCGGTGGCCGCACCGATGGCTTCCCCCGATGATCGCCCACAGGCGCGGCGCCTAGACTGCCGGTCGACGCCGCCGGCCGCGGGCCCGCCCTCGCCGTGCGAACCACCCCGCTGCGCCAGCCCCTTTCCCTGATTTCACTTCGTCAAACGGAGATTCCCACATGAAGTTCTCGTTCGCCCGCTCAGCCCTGATGCTGGCCACCGCCTTGCTGGCTGTGGCCGGCCCCGCCCAGGCGCAAGAGGAAGAAAAGGTCCTGAACATCTACAACTGGTCGGACTACATCGGTGACGACACGATCAAGAACTTCGAAAAAGAGACCGGGATCAAGGTCCGCTACGACAACTTCGACAACAACGAAATCCTGCATGCCAAGCTGGTCGCCGGCAAGACGGGCTACGACATCGTCGTCCCTTCATCTAACTGGGCAGGCCTGCAGATCCTGGGCGGGCTGCTGGCCAAGCTGGACAAGTCGCAGATCCCGAACATGAAGAACATCGACCCGGCGATCGCGGGCCAGCTGGCCAAGATCGACCCGGGCAATGAACATCTGGTGGACTGGTTGTGGGGGTACACCACCGTCGGCATCAACGTCGACAAGGTCAAGGCCGCCCTGGGCTCGACCCCGATGCCCGACAACGTGTGGGACCTGGTCTTCAAGCCCGAGTACATCAGCAAGCTGAAGTCCTGCGGCGTGTCGTTCCTCGACTCGGCCGACGAGGTGGTGCCCGCAGCCCTGCACTACCTGGGCAAGGAGCGCGTCTCGAAGAACCCGGCCGACTACACCGCGGCGTCGAATCTGCTGAAGGCCGTGCGTCCCTACGTGACGCTGTTCAGCTCGTCGGGCTACATCAATGACATGGCCAGCGGCTCGGTCTGCGTGGCGCTGGGTTGGTCAGGCGACATCAACATCGCCCGCCAGCGCGCGATCGACGGCAAGACCGGCCAGAAGGTCGAGGCACTGATCCCGAAGAACGGTGGCCTGCTGTTCTTCGACGTGATGGCGATCCCGGCCGATGCGCCGCACCCGGGCAACGCGCACAAGTGGATCAACTACATCCTGAAGCCCGAGGTCAGCGCGTCCTTGACCAACAAGGTGTACTACGCCAACCCGACCATCGAATCGAAGAAGTTCATCCGGCCCGAAGTCGCCAACAACCCGACGGTCTTCCTCTCCGAAGAGAACGTGAAGCTGATGAAGGGCTCGGCCGACCTGCTGAACAACGAGATCCGCCGCCAGCAGAACCGCGTCTACACGAGCTTCAAGACCGGACTCTAAGAGTCCCTTCCCTTCAAACACAAAACCAAGCAGGCCCGGTGGCGTGCGCGGATCCGGCTCTGCCGGTCCGCTGCGCGAGCCCCCTCGGGGGGCAGCGACCAGAGGGAGCGTGGGGGCTCCACTAAATCATGGCGAACGACAACTCGAAGTTCCTTCAAATCAAAGACGTGGTGAAGGATTTCGGCGGCTACAAGGCCGTCAACCACGTGAACCTGGACATCGCCAAGGGCGAGATCTTTGCGCTGCTGGGTTCTTCGGGCTGCGGCAAGACCACCTTGCTGCGCATGCTCGCGGGCTTCGAGACGCCCACCTCGGGCAGCATCGTGCTGAACGGAACCGACTTGTCCGGCATGCCGCCTTACGAGCGGCCGCTGAACATGATGTTCCAGTCCTACGCGCTGTTCCCGCACCTGACGGTGTGGGAGAACATCGCCTTCGGCCTGAAGCGCGACGGCTGGGCCGGCGACAAGGTGGCCGAACGCGTGGAAGCGATGCTCAAGCTGGTGCAACTGGGCAAGTTCGCCAAGCGCAAGCCGCACCAGCTGTCTGGTGGCCAGCAGCAGCGCGTGGCGTTGGCGCGCAGCCTGGCCAAGCAGCCTGAGATGCTGCTGCTGGACGAACCGCTGGGCGCGCTCGACAAGAAGCTGCGCGAGGAAACCCAGATCGAGCTGGTCAACATCATCGAGCAGGTCGGCGTGACCTGCGTGATGGTGACCCACGACCAGGAAGAGGCGATGACGATGGCTTCTCGCATCGCGGTGATGAGCGAAGGCCGCTTCCTGCAGGTGGGCTCGCCGAACGAGATCTACGAAACGCCGGCGTCGCGCTTCGTCGCCGACTTCATCGGCAACGTGAACCTGATGACCGGCACCGTCGCGGTCGACGAACCCGACCACGTGGTCATCGACTGTGCCGACTGCCGCCACTACGTGGGCCACGGCATCACCGGCACGCAGGGCATGCCGGTGACCGTGGCGCTGCGGCCGGAGAAGATCCAGCTGGCCGCCGAGAAGCCCGATGGCGAGTTCAATACCGCCCGCGGCACGGTGGAGGAGCTGTCGTACTTCGGCAGCTTCACCGTCTACCGCATCAAGCTGGCCAGCGGCCTGATGATGGCCGTCAGCCAGGCCAACACCGAGCGCCATCGCCAGCACAACTTCACCTGGGGCGACACCGTCTGGGCCCATTGGACCGACGCCGCGCACGTGGTGCTCACGCAGTAAGGGGCACCCATGAGCTTTGCCATTCGCAAACCCCGCTGGTGGAGGGGCCGCACCGCGGTGATCGGCATCCCGTACGTGTGGTTGCTGCTGTTCTTCCTGGCACCGTTCCTGATCGTCTTCAAGTACTCGTTGGCCGAGATGGGCGCCGTCACGGTGCAGGACGTGATGACGTTCGCCGACGGCGTTGTCAAGCTGACGCTGAAGTACTCGAACTACAACTTCATCGTCTCCGACGACCTGTATTTCAAAGCCTACGTGTCGAGCGTCAAGTACGCAGCGATCACGACCGCCTGTTGCCTGTTCATCGGCTACCCCTTCGCCTACTTCATGGCGCGGTCACGCCCCACCCTGCAGCCGACGCTGCTGATGATGGTGATGCTGCCGTTCTGGACCTCGTTCCTGCTGCGCGTCTACGCCTGGAAGGGCCTGCTCGACGAAGGCGGCTGGGTGGCCAACGCGCTGACCGCGCTGCACCTCGACCACCTGCTGCTGGCCGGCGGAATGATCGAGGCGCTGGACAAGTACATGCACACGCCGTTCTCACTGGTGGTGGGCATGACCTACACCTACCTGCCGTTCATGATCCTGCCGCTGTACGCCAACCTGGCCAAGCTGGACCTGCGCTTGCTGGAGGCGGCTGCCGACCTCGGTGCCTCACCGTGGGTCGCGTTCTGGAAGATCACCGTGCCGCTGTCGAAGGCCGGGATCATCGCCGGCTCGATGCTGGTGTTCATCCCCTGCGTCGGCGAGTTCGTGACGCCGGAGCTGCTGGGCGGCCCGCAGACGCTGATGATCGGCCGCGTGATCTGGGACGAGTTCTTCAGCAACAACGACTGGCCGATCGCCTCGACTGTGGCCGTCGTGTTGGTGCTGCTGATCGTCGTGCCGCTGGCCGTGTTCAACAAGTACCAGGCGGAAGCGCAGGAGAGGAAGTCATGAGTCGCGCTGTATTCGGCACCCGGTTCGCAGCCGGCTTCGGCAAGAGCTGGCTGTTGGCGGGCTTCCTGTTCCTGTACCTGCCGATGGTCACCCTGATCGTCTACTCGTTCAACAAGTCGCCGCTGCCGACAGTCTGGGGCGGGTTCACGCTCGACTGGTACGGCAAGCTGGCCAGCGACCAGGAGATCCTCTCCGGCCTGTGGCTGTCCTTGAAGATCGCGTTCTGGTCGGCCACGCTCTCGGTCATCTTTGGCACGATGGCGGCTTTCGCACTCGTCAAGTACAAGCGCTTCTTCGGCCGCACGTTCTTCAGCGGCATGGTCAACGCGCCGCTGGTGATGCCGGAGGTGATCCAAGGCCTGTCGCTGCTGCTGATGCTGGTGGCCATTCAGAGAGCCGTCGGGTTTCCCGAGCGCGGCTTCATGACCATCCTGCTGGGCCACATGGTGCTGGGCCTGTCCTATGCGTCTGTGGTGATTTCAGCGCGCTTGCAAGAGCTGAATCCGCAGCTTGAAGAAGCAGCGATGGATCTCGGCGCCAAGCCGTGGCAGGTGTTCTATCTGGTCACGCTGCCGATGATCATGCAGTCCCTGGCCTCGGCCTGGCTGCTGACCTTCAGCCTCTCGCTCGACGACGTGGTGACCTCCGCGTTCCTGTCAGGCCCCGGCGCCACGACGATGCCGCTGGTCATCTTCTCGCGTGCCCGCCTGGGCATGAGCCCGAGCGTCAATGCGATCGCCACCGTCACGATCGTCGTCGTCGCGGTCTGCGTCACCGTGGCCAGCATTCTCGTGGCCCGCGCAGAGCGTCGCCGCGCCCTCGAAATCAGCGCCGCACAGCGCGATGACTCTTGAAAAGCCCTCACCCCCCGGAGACCCCATGAAGAACATCCGACTCACCGCCTTGTCTGTCGCTCTGCTGGCCGCTTTCGGGGCCCCGGGCGCCATGGCGCAGAGCAACGAGGAGTTGCTGAAAGAACTGAAGGCCCTGCGCGCCCGCGTCGAAGAACTGGAGAAGAAGGCAGCGGCGCAACCCGCCAAGCCGGCCGCCGCGGCCGAGCCCAAGTGGGGCATGACGCCTGATCAGGTGCAAGACTTCAACCGCATTGCGGTGAAGACCGAGGCCATCGAGGACTCGTTGGAAAGCCAGGGCTACAAGGGCCTGAAGGTCACCGGTTTCATCGAGCCGGTGTTCATCTACAACCAGCGGCAAGACCGCGCGGGCTTCCAGTTCCTGAACCAGCAGTCCGATGGCTACGCCTACGACACCTCGTTCATGGGCTCGGCGACGATCGACTTCCTGAAGGAAACCGAGAGCGGCACGCTGTGGCACTTGACGCTGTCGCCCAACCGCGGTGTCGGCGCCGGCATCGACGGCATGAGCATCGTCCAGGAAGCCAGCGTCTCGGTGCCGCTGGGCAGCCTGCAGACCCGCCTGATCGCGGGCCAGATCCCGGACTGGTCGGGCTACGAATACCAGCAACCGACGCTGAACCCGTTCACCACCCACAACCTGCTGTACGACTTCACGCTGCCCTTCGGCTACACCGGCGTGGGCCTCGACCTGAAGGACGGCAAGTGGTGGGTGCGCACGGCGATCGCCAACGTCAACGCGCCGATCCGCCAGGCACACGAGAAGTCGCCGGTGTGGGCCTTCCGGGTCGACTACGCGAAGGGTGAGTTCAGCGGCTGGGGCTTCGCCAGCCTGGTCGGCAAGT
>Ga0307515_10023445_pt1 | contig 10813 bp, 5 predicted proteins | sample 17_EM_MG_FD_194513 | JGI IMG/M metagenome (GOLD analysis project Ga0307515, IMG submission 194513) | Populus trichocarpa ectomycorrhiza microbial communities from riparian zone in the Pacific Northwest, United States - 17_EM | ecosystem: Host-associated > Plants > Roots > Unclassified | place...
AAATCAGTGTCAGCTCTCTTCCTTCTCGGCAACAAGAAGACCCTCAAGATCCTTCCTCACCTGCTCCCATAACAACAAGTGTAGCAAAAACACAGAAGCAATCTTCACCACCCTCACCAAGAACTAAGCTATTTGTTTTTAAAACAAGGAATAAATATTGGAAAAACAAAACTACACTTTTGAATACTTGCTTCCATTAGGTTCGGTAAGTGTGTGCGTATATATATTTTGATTCATGTGGGGGTGTCTGGGTCTAGATCAGTTTGCACGCACCTCGATTTATCCCCACATATCCTAAAGTTAAAAAGCAGTATATTTGATATAGAACAAAATAGGACTCTAACTGCCATTGAATGCCTTCAGTGATGAATAATTATGATACTACCTTTACTCAGAATCACTTTCCAGGAACTCTCTTTTCTTGGTGCGCCATAACTTTAGACGGTTTATGCTTGATAATATTGGACTATCAGGGGACATTTATTGCTACTCAATTATCAATACACTAGGAGAGACTTAGGGCTGTTGTATTTTATTAACATTTCAATGAACAAAGATCGATATGGTTATATTAGAACTGCGAAGAGATATAAAGAAATCATAATTATTTAAAATATCACTCCTCCAATTTATAACATTATCAATTACATAAAAAGTAATGGCACGGATAATTTATTCCCTCTTGGCATAAAGTGCCCTCTTTTAGTCATTAAGATTAAAACTACACCATTTCGGCCATAAATATTTAAAAACACCTTAGTTTGAAAAGAAAAGAAAAAAAAAACAAAAACACCCTTCCATTAACAAAACAAAAACTAAATGTAGATTGAAAAATACTGTAGATTCAGACTTATTGGTATTGTTCATTCGAATACTTTAATTATGTTTTTATCCCTTATATATATATATATATAAAATTAAAACTAGTTATTAGACATTAAGGTCTTTCTACTTGGCCCGCATTATTTATTATCAAATTGATCACGAGCAAGTATATATTTTCACATTATTCATTATCAAATTGATTAATGTTTTATTTTAATTAGTTGAGTATTGTGCTTCACAGTTTTTCCAAATAAAATGTTTCTGGCCTAATACACTGGGTCACGAGTTTAAAAAGTTAACGCATGTTAACATTGTTTTTTTTTTTACTTATTTTCTTTTTAGGTTTATGATTTTTTTACTCTTTCTTTTCCATTGACTATTTTTAAATTAATTTTTATAATTAATTTTTTTTTCAATTTCATCTTTTAATATATAATTGATTGATATTGAGTTTTAGAGTTTTTCCAAATAGGGTGCTTCAAGTCTAATTTACCCGGGTCATGGGTTTGAAAAGTTAACATGAGTTGATATTTTTTTTTAAATGGATTTTATAATTTTTTTATCAAGTTATTCCAATCTTATGATTTGAGCGGCAGGTTTGACGAGATTTTGCTAGTTGGCTTGACCATGATTACTAAGTTTACAAGATTGTCATGTTCACTAGGATCAAATTTTTCAGGTCTTTTTTTACCCCTTTTATCCTCTCATATTTAATGAGTGGTTAATTGAGATACATCATTTGTCTCCTTTCCTAAAAAAAAAATATGATCTGGGCTACATGTTATTATGATCAATTTTTTTAAAAACCATTTTAGTTCATATATTATCGTTGTCTATTTTTTTTTTATCTAATTAAAATAAAACTAACTTATTTGATCTAGTTAGGTCTATCACTCGGGTCGTGAATTTTTTTTTATACACGCTGATAGCACCAAAATATCATTTTTTATGAAAAAAAATAAAAATAAAATCAGTTTGGCATAGTGCAGGTAAATGGCTAATAGATTCTATATATTAAGTCAAAATAACATTAGCACATCCTTTAACATAAATAATTAGGATCTTGAATAAGATTTCAGGGGAAGTAAGAAGATGGCTAAATATACAGAATTGTAGCTTTTAGTGACTCTCAATTACGTCCATGTCAATTTTGGGCAATAACTTATGTAAAAACTAAAAAAAAAAAATTAATGAGTCAGATTTTCAGTTTATTTTTTATGGTATAATGACTAAAATATGTTTTTATATCTCTAATTGAACTAATTTTATCATTGAATAGGTTTTAAGTTTCTAATTTATCATTCTGTTTAGGTTTTTATGTTAAATTATTGGAATTATTGTGTGCTATGCGCGTGGAAACTTTTCACTTTGTCTGCTTTGTATGGTCATTTTGGGGGAAAAAAGAAAAAGTAATGTGCAAATCACGTGTCTATTTCTGATGGTTGACCTGAAAACCTTGCCATAAAGATACATTATAAAATTAATGTATATTTAAAGATTAAATTAACTCAATTAATTAGAAATATAAGGACAAATTAAATCATTAATAAAAAAACATTTCTTTGTTTAAGAATATGTATTTTTGTTGCTTAAAAGTAATATGTATACAAAGAGAGAGACTTTGAGGTTTGAAAAAGAAAAGAGAAAATTGAAATCAAGGATCTAATTGCAAATAGATTTTGAGACATAGGACTATATTGAATTATTTGAAAAGTAAAAGGACTTATATATATCATAAATAAAAAATGCTATGGGAGGCTACTCCCTCGTCTCCATGAGAATTAACTATAACTAAAAAGGATCAGTGTTTTACTGTAGTGTGGGCTACTGTGCACTGTGAATGCTTTCACTATAGATTGTACTGTTATGCACTGTAGCGCGGGTACTGTAGGCTGTGAGTGTTTTCGCTTTGAATTTGCAATGTTTGATGGGGGCATGGTGAAGCTGTACCCTGAAGGCCCCAAGCGCCTGGCTGAAGGCACACCTCCTGGGGCTGCGGACACCTGGCGTTTGGGCAGGCCACGCGCGTCTGCCCACTCCTCAGGCTGCAACCACCTGGTGCTAGGGCTGGCTAAGGCCCTAGCAAGCAGACACTTGGCGCGGGGTCTGCCCAGTCTTGGGTGCTAGGGGCCGACCCGCGCGCTTGGCTGCAGCCCAGGGCAAGCGGGTGTGCAAACATGCGAGGCAGGGTTTGCAACCCCGAGCGCCCGACCAACAAACTCGCGTGCTGGGTGGAGACCCGGCCACCGAGGTCTATTCTCACAGCCCTTGGGTTTAGAGACCCACACGGCTAGATCAGAAGACCCTGCAAAGAAGAAAAATGAAAAAAAAAATAACAATTATCATTATTATTATTGTTAATATTTTTTTTAAAAAAAAATATTACTCTAGAAACTTTGGCCAGGCATGTTTGATATTATTATTAATATGATAAATATTATTATTTATATTCTAAATATTATTGTCATTATTGTAATTAAAAGTATTAATATTAAGAATAGAAGAAAATTGAAAAAAAATAACAATTATTATTATTATTATTATTATTATTATTATTGTTAAAAAAATTGAAAAATAAAAATTATTGTATGAGCTTTAATCAGACAAGTTAATATTATTATTAATATGATAAAATATTATTATTTTTCTTATAAATATCTTTTTTTATTATAATTAAAAGTATTAATATTAAAAATATTATTATTTTTATTAAAAATATTATTTTTTATTACAAGTAAAAGTATTAAAATTAAAATAGTATTATTTGGGTTATAAATATTATTATTTTTACTATAATTAAAAGTATTAATATAAAAAATAGTATTATTAATATTATAAATATTATTATTATTAAAAAAAAATAATATATTTGATTTGAAAGGTAGAATTAAAAATTATTATTATTATTATTATCATCATCATCATCATCATCATCATCATCATTAGTAAATTGAAAAAACATTATTATTACCATAGAAGAAATAGCCTTGGGTCCCGACCTCTGCAGGACCCAAAATAGCCTTGGGTCTGGCCGAGTGCATGACCCAAAATAGCCTTTGGTCCGTTTGTGTGCAGGACTCAAATAGCCTTGGGTCCCGGCCGTGTGCAGGACCCAAAATAGCCTTGGTTTCGTACCGGATGCAGGACCCAAAATAGTCTTTGGTCCTTCAGTGTACAAGAGCCAGGTGCAAAACCTAAATAGCCTTTGGTCATGAGCAATGCAGGACCCAAATAGCCTTGGATCCTGCAATATACAGGACCCAAAATAGACTTAAATCCTGCCAGTATCAAGATTCAAACTTTTTATAACAATAAAAAGTGAGCTCATGACATAACACATGCCACCTAACTAGCCAGCCCCTAATTAGGATCGATGTATTTGGATAATGGAAGATACTCTCAAGTATTTGTACGCTTCTATGTTCCTTAATCTTATTAAAGCAACAATATTTATTATATAGAAAACATAATGATTAAAATCGAGATAAAAAATACATTAAACAAATAACATTAACATAGAAGAGGAATGGTATTTAAGTGAACAAATTAGATTAATTTGTAAGAAAATTCTCAATATTTTGAATATTTTAGATATTCTGTTTATTCTGATTAAAAAAATCCTTTACATTTCAAATATACATGGTACATAAATATATACCATTTATTCATGAAAAAAATTATTTTAGCTGTATTAATGTTCGCACCCCTCCTCCCTCAGAAAAAAATTACTAACTCCTACACTGCTACTTTAATTTCTTCATCTTTTTTATTATAGATAGAATAAATACGTACAAATAGTTTCTCAGCTATATACCACTTTGACATATTTATTTTGATTTCAACTCCTAAACTAGATTTTACATGCAAATCATGTGTTTTTTTAATCACATGAAAACGCCCCTACTAGAATTCTTTGAATTACCAATAGAATGTTTTGTCGGCAATGAATTTACCGACAACCTTATAAACAAAAATGCTCTGTCGTTAATATTCTTGTTGGTGATTTTTATTCTGTCGGTTATAAAATTAGGAATGGATTACCCGTTTCATTTCGTCAGTATTTCCCTTGGGAATGTTGTCATATAACCGACAGAAATACCGTATGTCGTGGCATGGCGTGCAACATCGAGAATGACGGGTTTGCCTCCTAAGAGTGTTGGAAATGGGTTTTGGGTCATAAAATTATGATTATGAAGTTTAGGAGTCATCACTTAGTATTATGGTTACTAGAAAACCTATGGACTACAAGAGTTTAAGTAAGAGAAAAGTTGTGTAAGGGAAAGACGCATCACCCCCAGTGTACCCTACCTGAGGTAAGCTGCATTGTTTTTCCAGGTTGTGTTTCTGTCCATTGATCTTATGTAAGGTTCAAGATAGATCTACCTTCGTGAGGAAATCTCTACCTTATAAGGTTAAAATCTAACTGTTCTAAGGTCTAAATTTAGCATCATATTTATTTTCTAAATATAACCAATTCCTAATGTTTTGAACAGAATAATTGTTATCGATTTTTTGTATTTTGGCTAAGCCCTAATGAATAATCATAAACTGGTTACAATATTTATTTTTGCATTTTTAAAACATGATAAAAATGCGATTTCTTTTATGAAAATATGCATGAAAACTTTTAGAATTTGGCCGTATGCACGAAAAGCAAAATATTTTTTTTGTTTTTTTAAATGAACATTTATTTTTTAAATTTTGAATTTTTTGGATTTTTTTTAAGTTTCGGAGGAAACCATATATTTTTAATATCGGGTATGTATCTTACAATGTAAATGCAGTTTAAGTCTACAACCTGATAATTATACAAAATAGTTGGAAAAACATGTGAGGAACCCACAAAAAATTTTAAAATGCTATTTGGAAAATTTGAATTTTTTTTCTTTTTTTTTTAATTTTTAAATATTTAAATATTATTATTAAATATATTGGGCTAGACTCAACCCAACCATCTAGGTTGAACCCATTTGGGTCGGGTTGGGCTGACAGGTAGCCCAACAAACCTGACCTTCTTTTTTTTTAGTGGGCTGAAACAGGTCTAACCCTAGTGCAACTTAGTCACTGGCCTAACCCAGTGACTAAGCAACATTGTAAACAGTAGAACATGAATTATAATTCATATTCTGCATGTTTATGTGCAGAAGAATAAGAAAAACATAGGGGAAGGAGAAGTAGAAACTCACCTAGCGTAGAGGTTGTGGCTGTCGTCACTAGTCTGGTGTGAGGATGGTGAAAGTGCTAGTGGCTTACGACAAAGGCTGGGGAGATGTTGGTGATTGGGTTGCTCAGGTGCAGTAAGAAAAAAGAAGTTTGTGATGGAAAGGGAGGAGCTTGTGATGGTTATCCCTATTGCCGGGGAGGAGATGGGTTTGCAAGGATACTTGGTCATGACGTGGGGGGAGGTTGTGGTGGCTGAAGAAGCTGAAGTTGTGGTGGTGAAGGAGACAAGAGAAAGGTTGGCAACTAAAAAAAACTAGGGGAGGTTGATTTTTTTGTCAACTTTGGACCTTGATTTCTTCTTTCTCAAGGCATGGAATCCACCCCTATTTATAGAGGGTGGAAGAGGGATATTTTTTCTTTATTGGTTTCAAATATTGACCATTGATTTGAACTGGAAGGATCTCAACCGTTGGTTTAAAATTGTCATCATGAACTATCAAATTTTAACAACTCAAGGTTGCTTAAGTTGGCCTCTTTGGGGTGGCGCCGAAGCCGCTGTGATGTCAATTGGCCAGAAATAACTATATTCGGGTATGATTAAGTGTCATGCCATCATGTTGGTATATTATTTGTTTAGTTTGATTGAGAGATAAAGCATTAAATGCTATGAAAAGATGGCCACCCAAATAGCTTTCAGGTGAAAAAATGATGAAAAAGATGAACAGTACTAGACGACACGTCGTCTAGTTTATCTTTTTTTTATATTGTTTGGGTAAAAAATAGTGTCGTTTGGCTTTTAAGGTTTTAATTTAGGGATTTGGCCAAAGTTCAGTTTGATCCTCTGATTTTTAATTTCTTTCAATTGCACCCCTAATTGACCCTAAACTTCTAATTTAATACAATTTTGTCCCTACAAAACTTCAATATCAACCCTGAATTCTAGCACATTTTTCACATTAGTCCTTGGTCTTGAATTTATACAGATTGACTCTCAATTGACTATTAAACTTTTAATTTTCTTCAATTTCACCCATGATTTCATTCAATTGGATCCCTAGAGTTCGACGCCTTTTTCAAAATGATCATTGGCTGTGAGTTTCTTTCATTTAGCCCTTAATTGACCCCAATTTTTTTTTTGTGATTTTACCCTTAATTTGAACCAATTGACTTTGTAAAAATTAAATTTGGTCCTCTTAAATTTCAATCTTCTTAGTTAAGCCCAAATTGGGCTCCAAAACTTAATTTTTCACCAATTAAGCACCTAATAAAATTAATTTGACCCATTAAAGTATAATTAAGTCCTTGCACCTAAATTAAATATTTCAATTGGACCCAAATTAATTCTTAAACATAATTAAACCTTAAATTTGGCTCATAATTATATCAAATTGGACTATTAAAAATCTAATCATGTCCCTGCACTTAATTTTTATGCAGATTCGTCCAATAATCATTTAACTTGACATTGAATCTGCATTGTCTCTTTGATTTTGGGCATAACGAGGTACTGTCAGGCTTTCAACTTCGTTCAAAATTGCAGCTTGATTTTATGCATATTGAAATCCTTCCTCGACCAACTTTTTCCACTTCACCAGTCTCTTTGCTATTATTATTTATTATTTATTTTTTTTATTTTAAAAGGAAAAAGGGTAAAATTTTAGGAATAACCCAAAAATAAGTTATGATAGTTGCCCCTCCTCTTTACAATGCTTACAACAGAAAGTCTCATAAGAGATTTTAGCTTTGTAAAGAAAAAGAAGATATGAGAGATAACAGACTCATCAAATCAAGAAATGGTCAATCCATCATCTAAAAAACATTTCCACCTAACCTAGAAAACCTATTCTAGAACCCATCATCCAATAACAAATAAATTAATTTAATTGAAATTGAAAAATAAAATTGAAAAACAAATCCTATAACAACATTCATACAATTATTTAGAAAAGAAAAAATTAAAAAAATATAATGAAAAAAAAACACAAAAAAAGAAGAAAAAAGAAAAATCTTACCTTAATTTAATTATGAGTGAGGTTAAGAAGAGAAAAGAAAAAACAAATTCATAAAGTATGTTAATAAAAAAAAAACTAAGAAGAGAAAAGAAGAAGAGAGGAGAAGACATACATGTGTGTGATGGAGAAGAGAAGAGAAAAGAAAAGAAGGAGTTGAGGAGAGAAGAGAAAGAAAGAGAGGGACATTGGTGTTTTTTTACAGAAAGGGAAGAGAGAAGAAGATGATGAGAGAAGAAGAAGAAAAGGTGCATCTATTATAAAATGAGGGATTCTGATCTTTTAATTGAGGCATTTTACCGACAGGTTTATAAATTTTCAGAAACCCCTCAAATATCACCGATGACTTTTCAATCTGTCAGTGATTTCGTCTGTAAAGAACAATAATTAAAATGCAATTGAGAAGTGAACAATTCTAGAGCTCTCAGGTAAATACCGGCGAATTAATTCCATTAGTGATCCTGTATGTAATTAACAATATCAATATGTTTGGGACATCTAAATCAAAACAAGGCAACCAAGTTGGGAAAAACAACACTAGGATAAACTGGGTTCTAGAAAAATAAAGATGTGTGGCTTAGGGTTTTAGTCTCTTAGGGTGGCTAGTGTTAAAAATGATTTTAGGAAAAATTTAAAGGTTGGAGAGAATGTTATATATGATTTCTAAAAACAACATTGTCTATGTAGGCACACTTCAAAATGGTCCTTACACATGATCACGTTTTCACCATTGGTATTCTTTAAGTTAATTTTTACACCCGAACCCCAAATCAAAGACAATTAATTAAATGGTAAAACCATAATCAAAACCAAATATGAACTTTTAACCCACTAAACCATAAATTAAAGTTCAATAATAAAAATAAACAAAATCCAAAAACAAAAACATAGGCTTAGATGTGCTTATTTTCCCAATAGAAGAATGACAAGTTAAGTTATCCTTCATCATATTTGTTTATATAAATGCATAATCTCTAACTTGGATTTGTTATCCTTATAACTCTTTTGGGTTGGAGAAACTCGATCATGTCAAGCTTAATTCAAGGTGGCTCCGATAATGCTACCAAAGATTAGGATCAAGTTGTGGTAATGTCTCTCTAGTAATCTAAGTATTGTTTAAATCGAGTCATCTTACCCATGGAGTGTTATTCACTGAACTTTATCATCCCTAGTAACAACTTGTGTATCCAAAATTGGATCAATATTTTTTTTTATGCCAATGATAAAGGTATTGAGATAGAGGTTTTAAAAGTATTATAAAGGACAAATTGCTACCATTTACATATAACCATGTCCTTTTATATTGAAAGTAAAGTTGGTACCGAAGCTAGGTGGTAAGTTAATGATATAAGTATTTGATTCATCCCTTTGTAATGGTCTAACACTAATAACTTGTAAATTTTGACTGGTTTTTGAAGGAGACTACTCAAGTCTAATTTATATCATGAAATAATCTCTAGTATTAAATGAATCATAATACTTAAGTAAATCATCTTGAAATTTGTATTATTCATTACTTGCTTGAATTCGTTTTATGATTTCAATATGCAATTTATGAAATCTACAAAGAATGAGTTGATTTAGACATGCTAATATGGAGGGACTTTGGGAAAAGACCTACAAGAATCCTAGCTTAGTGATAATGAGCATTATGACTTAGGGTGTTGAATGGAACAAATACTATTTAAAACCTTAGTGGATATTGATTGGGCATAACCTAGTAAATTAGGATCATTCTTATCTTTTTTATTACATATAATGGATGGGGATTTAAGGAGCTCAACATGTCATTTAAAATCTTATGACATGCTTGATGTCAATCATATGGATTAAGGAATCAAGGAGCTTAGAAGGACAACTTTCTTGAGATTCTTTCAACACTGAACTTACCTATTTAGGCAACTATTTACTAGAGAATCTCCCAAAACTTCTTCTACAACTAAAAGAGACATAACAAACTTTTCTTGAACCTTTTTTTCAAACTCTTTTGGACTTATTATTTTAATCACACTTACCTCTTTAGGTGTTTCCACTAGAGAGTCACCTTTACAACTAACTAAATATAATAGGCTCTTTCTTATCCTCATTCTAAAACTTATTTGGACTTATATGTTAAGTTCTCTTTCTTTCCTATTTTTCTTTTTCTTGTTCTTATCATTATGCCTTGAAGGTAAATCAATAAGTTTGATTTTCTACCTTTAAAAGTGAAAGAACATAAATTTGATTGACTAAAAATTGTAAAGTCTAATTTATATATCCATAGCCTACTTAAAATGATATATCCCATATCCATTGAAATCACATCACACCAGATCTCATTATAATAGTCTAAGAGTTTGATAGGGAATATAAATCTTTCCTTAACTACTATGGAGGTATTATTAACCCATGACACACTATATGGCTTAAGATGAGGAATATGTTTTAAGCCTAAGCGAGCTAAAGTATTTAAAGATACTATATTGATATAACTACTATTATCAATGATAATCTTACAACTTTTATCCCTATATTTGATATTGGTGTGGAAGATAACAATCTTTCTCCAATCTTCAGTTCCATTGGATTGTGTCAAGGCACATTTAATGATACCCAACCTAATTATCCTAAACTCTATAATGTTTTTGCTCATGAATAGTTCTAAGGATATCACTCAAGATCGAGTCTATGGTAGTTGTAAACTCAAGGCTGGACATTAACTTATAGATACAATCAAGATCACAAATGCATCTTGCAAGTAAAAACATGACACAAAAATAAAGCTAATTCTCTCTCTCTCTCTCTCTCTCTCTCTCTCTCTCTCTCTCTCTCTCTCT
>Ga0307515_10023446_pt1 | contig 10813 bp, 3 predicted proteins | sample 17_EM_MG_FD_194513 | JGI IMG/M metagenome (GOLD analysis project Ga0307515, IMG submission 194513) | Populus trichocarpa ectomycorrhiza microbial communities from riparian zone in the Pacific Northwest, United States - 17_EM | ecosystem: Host-associated > Plants > Roots > Unclassified | place...
CTGCCTTTTATTTATATATAGTTGCTATACTTATAGCGTTCTATTAGGCCTTACTTCTATAGCCTTCTATTTATATTATAAATAGATCTATTATCTATTATATTTAATATATAAGGGATTTAGCCTTTGCTTTAAATACTAGCTTCTACCTTCCTCTTAAGTGCTTCTTTAGGACTTCCTTTAATATTTTACTATGAAGCTCTCTCTATCTAGCGTTATGCTCTTCTTTCTATTAATAGCCCTATTTAGCGGATATTTAAAATAGTAAATATCCTTATTAAAGTCGCATCTTATTTCCCTTCTCTCCGTCCTTAACGTCCTTTTTATTCTAATACGCCGGGTTATAAGTAACCCTAGATATAATCCTAGCGGTTATACTGGTTACACGTTTCCTAAACTACTACTTATACTAATTCCTTTATTTAGTTTAAGGAATATTGCATCCTTATAAAATATTAAGAACCTTATTTTAACTTCAATATCTTTTAATTAAATAATATAAGACACCTAGCTTATTACAGTTTACTATATTACTAGTCTAGCCCTTACTAACTATAGCTTACTAAGTATTACCTTATATAGCATTTCTCCTATAATAATAAAATATATAGATATTAAGATATTACCTATAACTATAGGAGCTATATACACTAATCTAATAAACTTAAACTAAGTCCTATTAGTAGATATTAAACGTACGCCCTATAACTGCGGGGGCAGACTTAATATTGGTAAGCTGTATTATAGAGCCATACTTTTCTTAATAAGGTTAAGCTCCGCTCTAAAGTTAATTAAGTACTTAACCCTTTTATCTCCTATTTATACTTCTACCTTTAGATATTATTATTAAAACTAGGTAAATCCTACTTCCTATTTAATCTAGTCTACCTCTATAGTTATTAGGCCAGCTTAATTAGTATAAAACATTAAGTACGCCAATGATATAGATGCCTTAACGCCCTCTTGCTTTTATTAGTAAGACTTTATAAAAGGTAGTAGAAAAGGCTTAAAGAATAACCTTATAACTTTAGGCATATATATAAGGCAGTTACTAATAGTAACTTTAATAGTTTTTAACAAGATCTTATCCGCTATTATAGTTAGGCTTAGGACGTTCCCTTTTAGTATATCTATTATTCTAACTGGCTTTAGTTGCGGTGCCTTAGCGGTCGCGGTTACTTCTATTCCTTACTTTACTTCTCTTTTTAGCTATTTAATATAGTCTATTTTATTAGTCTCCTTATTATTTACTAGTAATTAGGAAGCCTACTATTATAGTTATAGTACGATTTAGATATATTCTCCTAGTTGTATATTTTAAACTATTGCCGGTTACAAACCAGTTGGTTTTAGAAGTGGTTTTATTACCCTTATATCTCCTTTCGGCTTCCTAAGATTATATAACCGTATTATAGGCTATAACTAAGCTACTACTCCTACTGGATTAATATATACTAACTCCACTTAGTATATATCTTCCTAGGACTTGCTAAGCTCTTCTTTACTTTTGGCGCTATTACTTTTTATAAACTCTACTAAGGACGCATTTAGTTAAATGCCTATCGCTATTATATTAGGATTAATATTTATATTCTGCCTTAGCCAGTCTTTAAGGAACTAAATTTAATTATTACTTAGTAAATATAGGAGTGGATTTTCTAGGCGCTTACGTGTTATAATATAGATTTAGTTATTCTTGTTTATATATAGGAACCTACAGCTAACTAGTTCTTAGAGCTTTAGGTATTAGTTAATAAAATAATAAGGGCCTCCATATTTATAATACGTCTTAGCTTATACCTAGTATATACTAAGGTTTCCTAGTCCTCTATACCTTCCTAGGCTTAGCTTATATTGCTTTTATAGCGCCCCCTTATAGGATAGCAGTAGTCCATTATTATTTATTACTAGTTATAGACCTACTTATTCTTAATATACTAACGCCTTATTTAGGAGCTATATATACTATATTAGATCTTAGCGAATCCTATTAAGGAACGGCATTAAAGACGCAACGCCTACTAATTTAACCATCCTAAGATTAAGCCTTTAGAGTTAACTAGTAAGGTTCTCCAGCTTAGGGTTTATCTCTTAGGTTATTTAATAGGTACTTACTAACTTATTTAGCTAAAAGGCTATAGGCGGCCGAAGAGTAGTATCTCTTTAGTTTAATATAGCCGGCTACTACTTACGGAATTGTTTAACCAGCTAATAGAGACCTTATTCTTTAGGATTTATTATTAATAAACGGTCTATATTATAGTGCTATAATAAAGTAGACTAAATAACTACGTTATAGTATAAAGAGGAGAAGAAGGTGAAAGGGGGTATTATATATAAATAGTAGGGCCAGCCGCTAAGGCGCTAGTAGTAAGCTAGCTAATAGTAGGAAATAGTATAAGATAGTACGAGACAGTATAAAACAATATGCGTTAGGTCAGTGCTATAACAGTACTTCCCTCCCTAGAAGGTTTAGTCCCTAAACTAAATAAGTGTCACGGAACGCCGCCGCAGGAGCCTCCATAGGAGACTCCCTAGCGGAACCCCATGCCCTCGCGTACGCTTCGCGTACAGCTTACGTTAGCCACGCGTAGTATATCACCTTCCTACGCCCTCAATCCTTACGATCGATCGCGCAACGTCTTGTAGACTCCTTAAATACATACGTTCAGCAGCCACTGTTCCGCCCCCTGTGACATTACGTTGCGCCTTTTTTACCACCAATACCTAGCCTACAACCAATTCTACGTCTCTATGATACTGCAGGCGCTGCTAAAAGCAGCGTATCTATAAGTAACCTTCGCACTATAATAGTAAGACAAGATTCCTTACTAGCCACTATATTAAGCCTAAAGAGCAACCTAATACCCCGACTTAACCTACAACGCCAATTAATCCCAGGAGAATTTAATTTATTAACCCTAGCCTTAACCCCTAAGGGTAAGCCTAGCGGCTTAGAAGAGTTATAACTACGAGTACCCCTAAGCACCGAGCACCACCTTAAAGACGATAAGAGTTAACCAGCCTAGTAGGATGGGTACACCCCTATTAGTATAGGTGGCCACAGCGACGACCTTAATAAGATAGACACTAGTAACGTCTTATCTTTTATTAATTATATAGCTACGGAAAAGCAACCAAAAGGGCAGCTACCTATTAAGATTAAAATATAAGATACCGAGATGTTTATATAAATAGTAGCAAGAGAACCCAATAAATACTACTACCTTTTATAGAACTACTACCTAAAGCTTTTACGAGCTAAACTGCGTACTACTTAAGATTATAATATTATCTAAGACTTATAAGCTAGTAAGGCACTTACTAATAATACACGCTAAGAGACTGAAGATAACCTCCGCATATCTAAGCGTGACGTTTAATAATTAAAGAAAGCTAAGATCGTACTTATTACCTAGGTTACTAAAAAGGAGGGCATAATTAAATACCTACAGTCTTAGCTTAATAAGCATATCCGTAACATTGCTAAGCACCTCCCTACTACGCACTATACTACCTAAGTCTCTACGCTTCTGGCAACCTTATCTACCTAATACTTAGCCAAAAGTTAGCGTTAAGCAGCTTTACCTAATAGGGACGACCCCTATAACAGTAACCGAACTTAAGCTATAATTACGGGGTCTAATATATAATACCCTAATCCCCTAGTCTTTTAGGGAGACCGTAAGGAATACAGCTACTAAAAGATATAAATCCGTAAGAAACTAACCTAGAGCGCCTACCTTTTTCCTAGAGAGGATACTAAGATTAGTTATATTATCGGGCGTATAAAGGGTACCCTATTTAATAGACTCTTCGCCTAATAGGAGACTAATAGCCCCTAAAAGTGGCAGTCCTACTATAAGGTCCTTAACAATCTTAACCTGCCTAGATAGAACCTCCAGGTGATTTACTATAGTTTAAATAGAAAAATCATTAAAAAGTTTATAATAATTAGTAAGGATAATTTAATTGTAAATATCCTTAAGAATATTAATACTTAAGATACGGCAGATTATATTATAGAAATAAAGTGGCGAAGAGTAGGATATATAATAATGTTAATTAGAGAAAGAGTATAAAAACAAGTACTAAAGCGTTTAGCACTAGATAAAAAGGCGAAGATAGTAAGGAGGGTTAAAGACTATTAGGAGGAGTTAGAATGTTAATAGCTGGATAGGATTTTTAAAGAATACGTTAAGGGAGAGATTTCTAGCGCATTACCTAAAAATAAAAATAAAAAGTGTAGTATATAAGGAAGGGTATTTATTAGGGGAGTTGGTGCTAATAGCAGATTGCTAAAAGCATAGCTTTTATAACAGATGCTGTTAGAAGAATAGGGTATACCTAAAGTGTAAGGAGAAGGGCAACTATGGCTTAGAATGGTAGCTTTTATCCGCCAATACCTTAGCCCTCTATCTTCTACCAGATGCTAATTTTAATCTTTATCTCTTTATATATATAAAAGAGTGTATAGTATAAATAAATAGTATTATTAAAGTAAGCGTGTATACAATTTTATAGAATAAATACTGTACATCTACTATTAGGTGCTAGTAAGGGGTTTTACACACCTCTAAGAGATAATCTCCACTAGATCTCTACTAAACCCTTTATATTTTACTTAGCTAAGAAATAAGCTATCTATTAGGGTGCGCGTTGCCACGTAAATAATAAATCGCTATCTCCTTCTCCCTAACTTTATTCTAGCTGTCTTTTAACCGCCCCCCCCCCTTTTAGGGTCCTACTTAGAGTCGCAATTAGGCAATATATATAGATAAAATACGCGATTTTGTTAGGAAATAAGTGCACTTATTAAGCAGCGTTATCCGAGTACTCTTTAGACTAAGGGTAAAAGTAATATAGCTATACTGTAGTTACCTAACCCTAGCTATACACCTCTCCCTTTTCTACCTATTTATATACCGCTAGTATCCTAATTTAGAAATGGCAACCAGTGCATATATATATATCACTCTATATACTTAATCTAGAATTATTACCGCGAAACCTACGGCTAGATTAACACACAGCGGAGAGGTAGAGTATTTAAAGGGTTATATATCTAATTAGGCGCAGGGCTACTGCCATTAACATTTCAAATTACCTATTAGCGCTTCTTTAACTAGAATTCTAAGTTATAGTACTTTAAAGTCTGCGACCTAGGACTATAAAAGACAGCAATACTAGTAAGAATTATAAAGGTTAGCTTTTGGAGAAAGAGCCTATAGTCTTAAGGGGATAGCTAAAAGTGCAGCCAAAAGTGTCTGGGATTAAATTGGACGACAGTTAAACTAAAATTAAAAGGGATAGAAGTTGCCCATCTTTAGCGTACCTAAAGAGTAACAAAGCTGTCTACTACGTACTTAGTATTACCCTAGCTTAAACTAACCCGCTAGCCTCGCTTCTTTGCAGCTATAAGTTGGCTAAGGCAGCTAAGCTAGCGAGGCTTCCTACGCTAAACTATTAGAATGCAATTTTATTAAAAATTAAACGCAACTAGAGCTGTTATAAGTCAAGAAGAGAATAAGAGAGAGATTGGTCTAGCTTTATACTTATATTAAATAAGCTACGTATAAAGACAGATCGCTCCAGCTTAGATTTCTAGATTTCTTTATTCGATTATTACTTAAAGGGAAATTATCTACAACAGTGTTGTTAACATCGCGAGAGTTTAGATATTGTCGGCTAAAACAGTACATGCCGCTAACATTCGGCTTAACTCTAAAGACTTAAAATAAGGGGAAAACCAGTCCACTCTTGCTATACCTTAAACAGCACTCTCTAACTATTAGAAATGTCTATACTTCGTCTACCCATTAAATTAATTCTCAGAATAGCGAAAGACGCGTACAACATTAATGCTCTTGTTATTATAGGCCATTACTTCTACCGTATGCTAAATAATGAGCTTTATAAACGCAACAGCAGCTCTATAATATACTGGGCAGCGAAGTTTAGGCAGGCTAGTACCGCTTTAAAGGCCGTTCTATTTATTAACATTAATAACCTTATTAAGCCCTTACTATTGGCCGCAGAGAAAGGCTATATAGATGTAGTTCGCCTACTACTAAAACAGGGCGCGCCCATTAACGCGCTAAGAGAAGGCGAAAGCGTGCTCTCTAAACTTTTGTAGAGAGGCAACGCAGAAATCGTTAAACTATTACTTAAGTATAGGGCCGAAGCCAAGCCTGTTAATAGACGTATCCCGCTAAACGTAGCTATTTCCTATAGCCGAAAAGAGATTATATATATATTGTGGGGCGCTAGAGTATAACCAGACCGCTTTATATAAGAGGCAGCTATATATAACCTAGTTAAGATCGCCTTTATTTAACTATTACTTAAAGAAGGCGTTATTCTTTATAGAGGGGACTTTAAGCCACCTTGTTTTGGCTCGTGACTTTACCTAAAATAGGAAAAGGTTATTATAAACCTACTACGCGGCGAATAAATAAAAAGAGTTAGTAAGTGCTAGGTCGAGCTTAATTTCTAGGCTTTACTTATAGCATATATATAGTTTTAAGATTTATATTAATAGTGTTCTAGAGATTATAACTATAAAGCTAGTAAGTTTTACGCGTTGTAGAATAAACTAAAGCTAATAATTACGATTAGTTATAGACTAATAAATGCTACCTATAACTTTCCGATAAGTGCCGGAATCCTATAGGTATACTGTAATTTCAGCCTATACTACGTACTCTTAAAAGTATATATAAGTGTTATAAAATACTAAATCTAGAAATAAAAGGAATATATAAGGCTAGACCTAGAAACATTAAAGAGGTTCCTATATAAAGACCTCTATAAACTTTATAACGACCCAAAACCCCCTTATATATACTTAAAGAAGTTCCTATATAAACAACCCTATAAGCGTGGCTATAAGTCTAAGCTCCCTTATATAACCTAACTACCCCTCTCCACTATACCGGAATAGATAAATAACCGCTATATATAATAAGTAGAGAAATGATTTAAATAAAAAGAAAACGCCATAAAATAATATATTAATAGTCTTAAGGTATAAAACTATAAGTACCGTAGTCTTAAACATGACTAATAGTTACTATTACGGCACTAGCAGAACTTAGCAGAACTTTGTGGTTATATAACTAGAGGACTGTATAAAAGAACCCTTCTTTAACTTGCGCTGCTCTCCTTCTCCTTTCCTTTCTCTAGCTTTAGATTCTCGTTTATAGATAATCCAATTATATAGGCTTGTATACGTCCTTCTTACTATGCTTATATCTTAATTAACTAAGTCGCTAATATTATCTAAAGCTCCCTCTACTCTTTCTTCTTAAGAAGGAACTTAAATATATCTATAAGACTACAAATAGGATAAGAACACAGAATAAGACCCTAAGGACATTACTAAAACCACAAGGATAGGACCTAAAAGAAAAGAATAGAACCCTAAGAAAAGGACCTATAAGATATACATAGACTAGAACCCCTAAAGAAATTACCTAAAATTAACTAACACCCCTACTACTATGCTATAAAACACAGTAGTAGGTAAAGCAGCTATAGGACCCTTAAATACTTCAGATAAGGAAATAATTAATGTCTTAACCCCCTAGGCGGAGCTTGCGGCAGCTAATACTAAAATTAAATAACTGTAAGAGCTTCTTAAAGCTAGAGATACCCCTATATCTAATAATAAGTCATTATTAGATAACTAAAGACTTGCTATAGTCCTTTAGGCCCTATTCTAGCGCCTTAGTAGATCTATTAAGGCCTATATAGCACTAAAGCGGTTAGTAAAGGTCGCGGATCCCCCGCTACTTACAGACGGAACTAACCCTATATTTAATAATTAGAAGCTTTAATTACGGGATAAGCTTAAAGTTAATGTAGACTACTTCCCCAACGCCCGAGCTAGAATAGCCTATATCTTCGGCCGTACTGGCGGAGACGCTTAGATGTATTTACGCCTATAATATACTAAAGACTTCGCAAACCCCTTTATCTCTAAAGAAGAAATAGTTAAACACTTGTCTTCTATTTAAAAAGACCCTTTTAAAGTATAAAACGCCCGCCTTAGCTATAAAAGCCTAAATATAAAAACAATAGAGACCTTTTTGGCCTTTTAAACCCGCTTTTTATACCTAGTAGGACAGGCCTAGATCCCCTAGGAGGACCTACTGCTAGACCTCTTTAACAAGCTTACCCTAGACCTACAGTAGGCCGTATTACTAGCTTATACTACGGTATAGACGTTAAAGAAACTTACGGACTATTGCCTAGCTATTAACTAAGGCCTTTATCGCATTAAGACACGCGCCAATTAGCTAAAAACTAGAAACCTTGTAAACTAGGCCGTAAGTACTACGAGAACGGCCTATAGTACCCCGGCATGATCGGCAACCCCTATAATACTAGCCGCTTAGCTAATAGTTAACCTAGCAGCTAGCTATATAGCTACCCCTACTACGGGCCTGGTATACACCCAGCCTATATATAGCGACCCCTATATATAGGCCCTTAGCAATTAAGAAGCTTGCTTCTTATATGGTTAACTAGGCTACTCTATAAGGAACTACCTAATAAAGATAAAGATAAATAAGGTCCTGTTAATTTAGGAGGATAGTATAGAGTCGGAAAAAGAGAAACCTTAGAGGAAGACTCCTCTCTAGGGTTAAAAGGGATTAATATATTATATATCAATCTAGGTTAGCTAATTAGTGGAAGAAGCTGCACTATCCCTTATACTTTATTCCGTAATAGATATTAAGTTTTAACCTCTACTTTAGCTAACTTAGGAGTAAATACCTTTACCTTAATTAATATAAAGTGCGCGGCAAAACTGGCTAACTTTTTAAATGTACTCCTTAAAGAACTACCCAAACTAATCCCTATTCGCGGGTATAATAGACGGATAGGGCCACCTATTATAACTATCTTGCGAATCTACCTCTGCGTTAATAGATAAAGATAGTATAATATCCCCTTCCTTATTATGGACCTTAAAAGCTATAATATAATCTTAAAAAGAAAATGGCTAGCCTATTTAGGCTTATAGCTTAATATATAGAACAGGCAGCTTATTTAGCCCAAAACTATACCCCTAACGCCTTCCTTTATAAAAGAGATTAGTATTATAATGGAAAACCTTATACGGCCGTAAATAAACACCGTTTACTAGGCTAATACGACGCGTAAAAACTAGGCCTTTAAAAAGGATATACAGCTTAATCCGTAACGGATCCGTATACTACGCCGCCCCCAAACTACCTTTATTATACCACCTGCACTAAAGACTTAGGAAGTCGGTAGTGGCCTAGCTAAGTCCCTAATAAAGAACTTAGGCCCTACGCAGCCATAAAGGAAGGCTAGGGATATTAGACGATATACCGAACTAATAAATTAAAAGGATAACTTATAGAAGATAGAACGTGAGCTAAGGAAGACTATAAACCCTATACCGCAAAATACGGCCCAAATATCCATAAAGAAACCCACGGACCTCCTACCAGTTAATATCTGCTATATTAGCGCTATAGGATTCTACTAAAACCTAGTTCAGCCTAATACCGTTGCCTTTATAACTAGCTTATACGAAATTAATTAAATAATTAAAGAGAAAGAAGCCCTAGCCTAAGAGAAAGGCAAACTTATAGATAAGGAGCTAGTAGAACAGAAACTGCCCCGTTAATACTAGAAATTTAAAGATACCGTCTTTAAAGCAGCGTTTAATGTACTTCCGCCTCACTAACCGTATAACTATAAGATTAAAATTAAGCCAGATAAGGTGGTTACCCTTAGCTATAGCCCCCTCCGATAGTAATCTACTGCCGAATTATAGGCCATAAAGCAGTATCTTATTAATAACCTAGATAAGGGCTTTACTAAGCCTAGTTAAGCCCCTTTTAACTTACCTATTCTTTTTGCTAGAAAACTAAATAGAGGACTTTGTTTCTATATCGACTACTATAAGCTTAATAATTTAACCCTTAAAGACCGCTACCCACTGCCTTTACTTAATAAGACTTTAGCCTAAATAAGTAGAGCTAAAATCTTTATAAAGCTTAATATTCGCTAGGCTTTTTACCAAATTAGAATAGACCCTAAATTAAAAGACTTTATTATATTTCAGACCCGTTACGGAACGTATAAATATAAAGTACTACCTTTTAGACTAACTAACGGACCGGCTATATACCAACAATATATAAATAATATACTATTTAACTACCTTAATAACTTCTATACAGTATACCTGGATAATATTATAATCTACTCTAAAAATAAACTAGAATATAAAGAGCATATCTATAAAGTCCTATAACGGCTTTAGGAAGCTAGCCTCCAAGCCAATATTAAGAAGTTAGAATTTAGTATTAAGTGTATAAAGTACATAGGGTTTATTATTAGTATAAGCGGAATTAAGGCAGACCTAAAAAAGACGGCTATAATTAACTAATAGGTACCCCCAAGGACCGTAAAGGGGGTATAGTTATTCTTAGGGTTCTATAACTTCTACTAACGCTTTATTAAGAACTACAGCAGAATTACCTAGCTATTAAGCCTACTTACCCACAAGGACCGGCCCTTTTACTTTAATACTGTATATAGGTAGGCCTTTAACAAGCTTAAGAAACGACTGGTCTCTACCCCCTTACTCGCCTACTTTAACCTAGAACGGCCCTTAATACTAGAAACCGATACCTTAAATAGCGTTATAGCTAGCGTTTACTCCTAAAAGAAGATAGACGGAGAATGGCACCCTATTACTTACTATTTAAAGACTATAGTAGATGCTAAGCTAAACTACCCAATTTACGATAAAGAAATGCTGGCTATT
>Ga0307515_10023447_pt1 | contig 10812 bp, 9 predicted proteins | sample 17_EM_MG_FD_194513 | JGI IMG/M metagenome (GOLD analysis project Ga0307515, IMG submission 194513) | Populus trichocarpa ectomycorrhiza microbial communities from riparian zone in the Pacific Northwest, United States - 17_EM | ecosystem: Host-associated > Plants > Roots > Unclassified | place...
AGTGACTCCCGTCGAAGACAGAGAACAGGGATGACAACCGACATCCATGGAGACACTAGTGGCGAGAGAAGTGCACCTTGGAGAGTGGACAATACTGGCAACCAAAGTAGGGATGAGCAGCCAACTGGCTCGCGTGGGGAAACACTGGAGCTGAGAACCAGGGCAGGAGGGGAACATACTACTGCACTGGACTAGTGACCAAACGTTTGTCAGTTTAGCCGAGGTGTCATCGAGTACTTGTGTATAACAGCTAGAGCGCGGTTCCACCGGTTCATTCACGGTTCAAAAAGGCCGATCCCGGTCGTTATAATAACGCTTCCAAGTTTAGACCGGCGTGACTGAGACGCAGATAGACGCTGAGGTTATTAACGACTATCACCCCTACTATGGGACGGGTGCGCTGTAACAGTAAGAGCCCCTTTAGGGGTCGTCCGGTTCAAGTCATGCAACTTAGACAGTCCAACCACGTGGACATGAAGAGGTATACTAGGTACAGTGAATCTCAAATACTGATCGAGACGAGGATGCCGCAATACCATGGGTAATGCACAGAGACTATCTGCTCCGATTAGTCCAAATGCCTTTCATGAATCAAACCTTCATGGAAGACCGAGGGACAAGTATGCGGCCAGCGAACAGCTCAGAACAAGACACGTCCGGACGCGACTTGGGATACGCATAGCCCCTGAATTCTGATCCCTCTTCCCAGTCCACCCGCGCGTCGATTCTTGTCCACTTCTGTGAAGCTAAACAAGGAGTAGACCCCACTCGTGTCCATTTGAGACGTAGTCATACATACGCGAGTCCCGCATCTCCACAAGGTTCCCTTGGCTAATAGCAGAGAGTAAGCTGGAGCCTCTGGAGATCCTCAACGGGGACAATAGAGCGATATATTCATTGGTATTGATAACAGGTAGCGGGTAACAGGGACTTACGCCCGAAAGCCGACTCAGCTGGAATTAATTACTGGGTGGTATTGGAGGCTGATAGTAACGAAATGTCCCTGGATGTTATAACCGAGTCAACCACGGAGAGGGCATAGAAAACGGAGCTAACGCGCCCCGCCTTTATGCAGGCGTTTTCTGTAGCATTTTACCAGGGCGCGAAGGAGTTAAAAGAATTTGCCATGGGGTGATTCAGTGTTGGTGGCTTATAGTACACTACAATATCTCGGCCGCTATTTCGGGAACTGGAATGGGAATCGCGTACCACGAAACATTTGGATCTCGTCTGGAGATCCAGCATGCGGGATCGCACACCACTATCATGACTGATCACCTCTAGCAGCAATCAGCAGCAATCTTGACACAATATATTTTCTTCGATATCCGTCGATTACAGGGAATAGCTAGATATTATGATTGCTCGTTCTTCCACAAAACTGAACCTCGGTGATGATTAGGACACTGAAATGGGTGCCTCGGTTAAAAATGGTGGTAACTCAATCAAGGGAGGGGTCGCCTGGGATGGCGAGGATGAGGCTCTGTTCTCACTGCAGGAGATACGCCGCTGCAACGCCATTGGAGAGAATAGAAATAGTGTCAACAACACTCCGGGACACGCTCCTTTGGATTCCTCAAGAACGTGGCACAATTTGTGCGGTAGGAACTGCTCGATAACATAGAACGGAATTTCCTTGGAAGCGCGCGAGAACCATATTTGACACGCCAAAACAGGCAAGAGAGAAGTTGGCAAAACTGGGTGGACGGGGTCCTTCGGGAAATATGGCGTATGGCACATCAATCAGCGGAGTTTGAACGACTTTGGCCCCTACCTCCACCCTCTCCATCGCTACTCATCGCTATACTCTGTTCTACCCACAACATTAGTACTGTTCAATCACAATGAGATCCTCATATATGGCAGCGCGTTATATGGCCGCGTCCCGCGTTCAACAAGAATTCCGGTATCCACCACACGTGGCTGTTAGAGCAGACGGGAAGTTCCCCTATCGACCCGAACTTGTAAGTGAGCTGTATCTCCGGCTTTTTAGTCACGATCGAGCCTCAGCTCATATGTTGGCTTGTTGTCGTCAGATCTGTCCCCTGCCAGAGAGAAAGTACGCGGCCCAGATAGGGCTGAGAGAGATGGAGGAGCAAGCAGCCAGGACGGTGATGGGTCAACAAATTTCAGCAAAGTGGTCCTTAGAAGCGCTCGCGTCGAGAGCAGAGGCTCACATTGCACATTTGCAAAGCCCGACTGCCGTCATGAACTGCACCCTTTGCAGGACGAGTACGGCAGGGGCTGCAGTACTCGATTGGGTCCTGACCGTAACGTCGGCAAACCCCGCGGCCCCGTACCCGATCTGCTCGTCGATACAAAGGCCGATGCCCACTCCCCAAGCGTCCGGCTTTCTGCATGAGAGCCCACTCGAAAGCACCGCTGAAGTAAGTTTTGAATCTCCGCGAGAGTTTATGTGCTAGGAGCTCAGAACCGTCTCATCCCCCAGGTCACCAGCGGTACGAGTAGGTGGAGCGATGGGCGCTCCCAGACGGTAGGAAATCTCTTGCACAGCAACGTTGGTCTCCTGGCTGATGACCGTACATAGGTGCATCACGGCAAAGAATTTTGGGCATCCACTGCTGGGCAGCCTTTGCTCCCAGACAGGGATACTCTCGCCACCAAGGCCTGGCATGAGGCATACAACCTTAGCCTCACATCACCTCCGGAAGGTGAGGGGGACGAGAGAATATTGTGGCCACGTGGTGTTGGTGCGTATTGCAGTTCATTTCTTAGATGATTTTAATATCTAATATATCATGCCCCCACTGTACAGGCACTTATGAATTGGGGGGTATTAGGGATGTTATCGAGGGATGCGTTACCGTTACCCTCTAGCATGGGACCAGCGGATTGAGCAAAGGCTTCGGGATTGGCTCTGGCAATGTTCTGGGTCGCTAACGACCTAGCAAACACTTCTTCTGTTTGATATCTTCTGGGCTTCTCTGGGCGATGATGTGGCACTGGGTGAGGTAGTGGAGACAAGGTTCGACACCGACCAAATATTGACCTCGGGGTTTGTTTCTAATGTATAAATGAAAACACCACGATTCCTGCCTCACTCTCGCTCTCGCTGGCTCCGAGAGTGCTCTGGTGCAATATTGAACTCGCTATTTGTCGACCGAATCGATTTGATTCTAAGGGACTCCCAACAAATCGACTGAAATCAATTAACATGTCTTCAATCCTTAATACTCTTCACAAAACGGAAGAACGCCTACGTATATACTTTCATTCCAGCGGTCACTCTTGGCCGTGGAACGATTGGCCTTTAATTCGCCGACGTTTCGACCTGCCTGACGTGCAAAATCACCCAGCGAACACACGGTGTCTCATATACCACTGGACTCGCTGTTGGGTGGAGTTTGCTCTTCACCTCAATCGAGGAACCTCAAAATACTCGCGTTCACTCTGAAATGAACACGTCCAGGCTGGCTTCGTCAAGTGGGCGTTTTATACCAGAGTTGAATTGCATACAAAGCGGCGCATCTCAGACAGAAATCTTTTCCTTCGGACGAGCACAGCTGGTTGATGGTGAGTGGGACATTTTTGTTCAACGCGTTCGTCCCGACTTCTGTCATACTACCTGGCTCGAGGGACTTGCAGCACGTCTAGTAGAGTGAGTGGGCATGATAGGATACTACAGGCAATGGGCCTGATAGCTGTGCCCGTGAGGGCCAGAGTATAAACTTGGAGTGGTGGCACAACTACCACGTTCCGTGCCTCGTGACTCCATTGATAAACGGAGCACCTCAATGACTTTACTGGTGGCTATGGCATCCCTCCCATGGCGCTTTGATGGGCCATCGCCATGAAATGTGGTCGCCGGGGGGTACAATTGCGGCGAAGTGGCTGGCATAAGTTCTGCTTCTGTAACGTGGGAACTGACCTGTTTCAATTGCAAGCGATACAGGGCCTACTGAGAGGTTTTGAATAGTCGTACCTCATTGGCCTCTTCTCCACAGCCAGTCGGCCCCACGATGCGGGCATTTGGAAGGAGTTGAGGGGGCATCCGGTGACGGAGAAGTGTGCATGGAACGAACTAGGGTTCTGCGGTGTGGATCATGCTAATGAGATTTTTTATGGGCTTCATTGCGATGTTTGAGGTCGAAGTTGGTCGGTTTGGAGCAGTCGACGGCGGCGTAGAATCAAAATGGAGGAGGAATACAGACGATCGACGTTAATATTGTTCTCCAGCACTTAATCAGCTTTCCGTTGTATGGTTTCGACAAAAACAAACCCGCGAGCCCTCTTGTCCCTTGCTCTTCGCTCAGCGGCCTGTTTAGACACTTCAGTGGCTCTCTTCAAGCAGTTAGAGACCAATTGAATACCCAAATGGTAGCTCTCAGTAGCGTCATTCCTTTTCTTTTGGTAATGCCTCCAAGATTTTCGTCCCGGTCCCCCCATAAGCGGTCAGCGGCTTCCAGTGTTTGTGTCTCGCTTCGTGGAGAAGCAAGTTGTGGGAAACTCCCTCGCCTTCCCGCCGTCCGTCGCCCTCCAAACGTTCACCTCGACATACTTTCGAGGGCGGTGCACCGTATTCAGCATCAGGGGGAAATGGGACAGCGCAGAGCTCTTCTTCGTGTGAGGTCCGTGGACATTATGAGCGAGCTACTGAGGAAGAAACTAGTTCAGCGGCGAACGTTGGCTTGGCTTGGCCAGAGTTCGAGTGGGTACGATCGAAAGGAATCCAAGTGGAGTCGTGCAGCTAGTGCTACGACTGAATAACGCGAGGAAGTGAACTTGACCATCCTCAGTGCGTACCAAGAGAATACAGGCGATGGCGTAATCAGAGGCGTCTGTCTTGGTCGAAATCGTGGAAGGTGTGTGCCGAAATGAAGACCGTTTTGAGGAGTTGAAGACTTACATTGCGGAGGCCAGACTCACGGAGGACCCTTGCGCGTAAGTGGGAAGGTGATATTGGAGTACGAGGCGATAAACCGTCTATAGGAGTTTGCGAAACCCAAGAACGATTGGATGTCCTTACCTTTTCGTGGTGTCGGTTAGTCTCGGAAGACTTGGAATCTCGGGGTGTCCATTCGAATGCCGTCAGGGCCAATAACGAAACCGAGGCGGTCCGTCGTGTCCATGCCAAAGGGGCACGTCTCGACATTGGCGTATAGGTTGCTTGCACGAAGGCGTCGCAAGATCTCGCGTACATGTTTGAGGTGCTCGTCTGGGTTGTCAGAGTAGACCAGGATGTCATTTAGGTAGACAACCACACACACGTCCAAAATATCCTTGAAAACCTCGATGCAGGGGTATTTGTAAGGCCGTAGTGCATGACATGAAACTCGTATGATATATAACGATTTCGGAACGCCGTATTTCATTCATCGCCATCTGCTATGCGCACGAGATCGTAGGTGCCGCGAAGATCGAGCCTGGAGAAGACGCGCTTGGAGCGAAGACGGTCGAATAAATCAGGGATAAGCGAGAAAGGATACTTGTATTTTCTGGTGATTTTTTGAGACCGCGGTCATCTAGAGCGAGGCGGAGAGAACCGTCCTTCTTGATAAAAGGACGGGTAGGCTAGTGGAAGACTGAGAAGGACTCGTCCAAGGATTCCCGAAGAGCCAATTGTTCGACTTCGGAGAAGGAGTACATCGGACCATATGGAGGAGTGTGGTACATAAGGTCGATATGGTGGTCGTGGGGGCGTCGAGGCGGAAGGGTAGTACGCATTTGTTTACTGACAACGCCGAGGAGGTCGTGGTAGTCTTGCGGGGATCTGAGACTGGAGTTCTGCGTATTCGGGGGCGAGGATCATCGACGAGGGGTGTTCTGGAATCAGCGACGCGCTAGGTGAGAGTGCTAGTGTGCTGTAGCTAGGTTCAGAGGTGAAGTACTCAGCTCAGGAAGAGCGCGCGGAGACGTCAAATAAGGCGTGTCGACGAGCGAGTGAGCGGAGAACTCGTTGCATTCGTAGGCTAGATCCACAGTGTGAGGCCCCACAGGGCATCTGGATAAGTTGGCGAGTAAACTGAATTATGAGCAGAGCCGTCGAACAAATTCTAAATTTTCAGAGTTTCAAGCTTGAAAAAAAAGACCCCATGCAGCGAAGTGGACCCATATTTCGAGCTCTATCTACAATCATTCATTTTGGGAGGCGACAGACTCTTCAAAGAGACGAGCTGAGTCGCGAACCGTCGCAACTTCTAGAGTCCGATCGAACCGTAACTAGCTTCTCGTCAGCGCAGCGGCGGCGCCCGTGGCTCCGCATGGTACTCGAGGAGGAGGAAGAGAACATGCCACTCAGACCTCTGAAACCAGTTGGAGGAGACGAGGAGACGCGGAGGGAGCGAAGTTCGTTTGGCAGCTGTCACCTGCCACTCGAGCCAGAACAAACACAACTACACACGTCCGTTGCTGCATCCAGGTCTCCACAACTGATCAATATGGCGACTTCACGATTCAAGAAAGAGAATCTGTGAGCACCCTCGATACATCGCGCACCAGATCGCTGATCGTACTCCAAGCCTCTATCTTGACCGTAGGCGGCGGCGCTTCACTTCAATTCCGGCGCATACCGCTGATCTCCCATCATACAGAAATTACACTCCAAGTCGCTCCAAAACTGAAGTATACGCTCAGTTTGTTAGTCGACGATGAGGAGAGAGAATTACAGAGGATAGACGACCGGACCTGGGAACCAGCGAAGCCCCTGTGCGCACCTTGTTTCTTTGATACGTGCACTTGCTCAAGTCCGTGCATATATAGAAATATATCTCCGACATCCCAGATGCATGTCGAGATCCAAGTGAAGAAGGCCCACCTCTCATTGGGGAGGAAAGAACAGGGCACCACAAAGATCGACTGTCAAGCACTTTTCAATGATTATTGGAACACCACAGACCACGAGTTCCTAGTACAAGGTCAGCTGGAATCACTGACAAGTCCTTTCATCGCTGACCGAGAGGGCACAGCGGACATTGTTGCTGGGAAACATAGCTGCTCCCTGGAATTGCAATTCTCTGCAGAAGTTACCGTTCGTCTTCTGACAATTGTTCACAGCAGGCTGCTTATACTGTTCGCATAGACGGGTGATCTACGCTCCTCGCTCCGTGAACTCGAGAAATTGTTGAGGGATTACTCCCCACTGATGACAGAATCGACGGAGAAGGCTTTGGAAAAGGTCATTAAAGTCGGGGCTGCATTCTCAGAGGTCAGTCCTCAGCTCTCCCATATCGAAACCATCAAAACATTGATACCTTTAGTTAAACGAGGTTGCAAAGGCTGCCTTCAGTGTTGCCACAGTCACGTTTGAGGTTTGTTCCCGCTCTTGCGCCTCAGAAGCAGAGGTGACACCCGGCCGTTTTAGCTTTTGCAGGAACAAAACAAGTACGATCAGATGCCGTCAGACCTTTTGGATCGGTTGCAGCGCATTCTGTTTTTTGCGGACAAGGTCGCAAACGGGATTAGCGATGAAGAGACAGAAATCTTGCAGAAGACAATCTCGCAAATGTTCAAAGTGATGGAAACAGTCGCAAAGTATTCGTGTGACTATGTCAAACGTGGGCGTTTCGGTGAGCAGTGGGCCTGTTTGAAATTCGCAATGCTGATGATCGCAGAGAGGACGTTGAGTGGGCTGGCGCACCCGCAGAAGATCGAGGAAATGAGCAAAGAGTTGACTAAGGTCATTGAAGATTTCGACCGTGCAATGAATGTTGAGACCCTCCGCCTAGCCAGTAAGCACTCATTGATCTCAATTGGATGACAGTGTATTCTCAATCGTTTTGTGTAGAGTTACTCCAGCAAGACCTCTTGCTTAAGGAGCGTCTTAAACCTACTAGGACCGACTATGACCGGGCGCTCTGCTGTATGGAAGGCACCCGCCAATCTATCCTCAATCAAGTCGTTGCTTGGGTAGCCAATGGATCAGGGCCAAGCAATACATACTGGGTCTATGGCTTACCCGGAATCGGCAAGACATCGTTGTCTCATTCAATCTGTAAAACACTCGATGAGCGAGATCAACTCATTGGAGCATTTTTCTGCCAGAGAGATGACACGAATTCGAACGAGCCTAGAAACATCCTTCCCACTCTCATCTATAAACTCGCCGAAAACTCGCCGACGTTTCGAAGGAATGTGGCAGAGCGACTTCTTAGTAAACCAAACCTGACAGCGAAGTCGATGACAGACACCCACTTCCTCGATTTTATCCGCTCGATGTCTAGCCAACCCAATGAGCATCCTTGCGCCTTCGTCATTGATGCACTTGATGAGTGTGGCAACAATCGAAATCGTCAAGACGTCCTAAAGGCCCTGAACAACGCAGCCGCACTAGCTCCGTGGCTCAAGATCATCATCACCAGTCGACCCGAAGCCGATATCGAACGCTTCTTTCGTGGTCTGACCGGCTCGTCCCATTCATCGTATGATTTGACCGCCGATCAGAAAACCAGTGATGATTTGCGAACATTCGCCCGAAGCCAGTTCGCCTTGGTGGCCGAGCATTGGGGACTCTCTAAGTCTTGGCCAGAAGAATCGGACTTTGAGAAGCTCATCTCTCGCGCGAATGGACTTTTCATCTTCATCAAGACTCTTACTCTCGCACTTGAGGAATGCGATGACGCTGAGGAGTCTTTGAAGGAAGCCTTACAAGGCTCAGCCGGTACTGGCTTAGAGTCTCTACACAGACTCTATTCGAGTATCCTGAAAGCGCATAGCAAGATTAGTGGGTTTTGGAGGATGATTGCAGTAATTACAACCGCTCAATACCGCCCACTGTGCCAAGAGCCGATTGCAAAGCTGACAGGAGTGAAACCCAATCTAGTCGGAAAGTGGGTGGATGCCCTCAGTTCTTTGCTATATCGAGACGAAGGCGCCAATGGAGCAATTCGTGTCCGACATTTGTCCATTTCCGATTTCTTTCTTAGCGATCGCTGCGAGTATCAAATCAACCTGCGAGAAGCGCACGCACAGCAGGGTATCGCCTGCATCGAGACGATGCTAAAAGGGCTCCGTTTCAATATCTGCAATCTCGAAGACTCCCGACTCGCCAATGCAGACATTCGAGATCTCCCATCCCGAGTGAAACAGAATGTTTCCGACCCCTTGCAGTATAGCTGTCTCCACTGGTCGAACCATCTTCGCTCTTCAGCTACCCGTGAAGAGCGCCTATTGGTGTTGGGAGGCTTGAAGATCTTCTTTGAGGGATTGTTCCCATTATTTTGGGTTGAAGTATTGAGTGTAATGGGGATGGTCCCAATTGGCGCTCAAAGCATTCGAAGGTTGCAATCCTGGGTCAGGGTGAGTACATCCCAGCTTGCTACCAGTTTGATTCCAAGCTGATTCGAATTGGCCGTAGGATGTGGATCTGACGCTTCTTGAGAGAATTCAGGATATTCGTCATTTTCTGATCACTTTTCACACCCCCATCTCCATCAGCGCTCCACACATCTATCTTTCGACCCGACCATTCTTGCCCTCACAGTGCCCTTTATCGAGGACGTTGAGCAGAGGATTCACTAGTGCCATCAAGGTACAAGCGGGAAACCTGTCATCATGGCGAGCACCGCCATTGAAGTGGACTGGACACACGGGGGTCCTCTACAGTGTGTGTTATTCCCCGGATGGGACCCGCGTTGTCAGTGGATCCGGGGACAAGACGATTCGAATCTGGGATGCAGAATCTGGTGCTGTGGTTGGCGAGCATCTTGTAGGGCATAATGGGGAAGTGAATTCTGTTGCATTCTCTCCCGATGGGCAGTACATCATCTCCGGATCCGACGACCGCACTATTCGAATCTGGGATGCGGAGACTGGCGCTTCAGTCGGAAATCCTCTCCATGGGCACACTGACTGGGTGCGGTCCGTTGCTTACTCTCCTGATGGGCGGCGCATCGTCTCCGGATCCGACGACCGCACCATTCGAATCTGGGATGCCGAGACCGGCGCTTCGGTTGGCGAGCATCTTAGAGGGCATAATGGTTATGTGAAATCCGTTGCGTACTCTCCCGATGGGCAGTACATCATCTCCGGATCCGAAGACTGCACCATTCGAATCTGGGATGCGGAGACTGGCGCTTCAGTCGGAAATCCTCTCGATGGGCACACTGGCTGGGTGCATTCCGTTGCTTACTCTCCTGATGGGCGGCGCATCGTCTCCGGATCCGAAGACTGCACCATTCGAATCTGGGATCCCGAGACCGGCGCTTCGGTTGGTGAGCATCTTAGAGGGCATAATGGCGGTGTGAATTCCGTTGCGTACTCTCCCGATGGGCAATATATCATCTCCGGATCCTCCGACTGCACCATTCGAATCTGGGATGCCGAGACTGGCGCTTCAGTCGGAAATCCTCTCAATGGGCACACTAACACGGTGCGGTCCGTTGCCTACTCTCCTGATAGGCGGCGCATTGTCTCCGGATCCTCCGACTGCACCGTTCGAACCTGGGATGCCAAGACTGGCGCTTCAGTTGGCGAGCACCTTATAGAGCATAATAGTGGTGTGAATTCTGTCACATACTCTCCCGATGGGCAGCACATCATCTCCGGATCCGACGACCACACCATTCGAATCTGGGATGCCAAGACTGGTGCTTCGGTTGGCGAGCATCTTATGGGGCATAGTATGGATGTGAAGTCTGTTGCATGCTCTCCCGATGGGGGGCACATCATCTCCGGATTCGGCGACCACACCATTCGAATCTGGGATGCCAAGACTGGCGCTTCAGTCGGAAATCCCCTCGATGGGCACACTAACTGGGTGCGGTCCGTTGCTTACTCTCCTGATGGGCGGCGCATTGTCTCCGGATCCGACGACCGCACCATTCGAATCTGGGAACCCGAGACCGGGGCTGCGGT
>Ga0307515_10023448_pt1 | contig 10812 bp, 3 predicted proteins | sample 17_EM_MG_FD_194513 | JGI IMG/M metagenome (GOLD analysis project Ga0307515, IMG submission 194513) | Populus trichocarpa ectomycorrhiza microbial communities from riparian zone in the Pacific Northwest, United States - 17_EM | ecosystem: Host-associated > Plants > Roots > Unclassified | place...
TTCTCTCAATATGTTATAGTACAAATAAACTTTATGTTAGGAACATTGACCTGTATAACATTGAGGTATCTCAAGCATCCCGTAGAGGATATATCGGATCACGAATGATAATGAAATAGAAGTTAGATGAACAGCTATGATTCATGAATGCGCCTTTTTAATGTTTACAAAGAAGGGGAGCATTGCTCATGGCAGTAACCATCTTGTTGAGCTAGTTCACCTCTCTCTAGTTTCTAAATTTAGTGTAAACTAGCAAATGTTTTGAAATAATTTTTTAATGCTAGTCAAATTCTGTGTTACCATTTTCAATAAACAGATGTTATGGCTTCTTTTATTTATTAAAATGATCTGATATGCTATATGGTAAGGTCTAGTGAATATTTCTAATATCCTCTCAAGAGTTCTTAAAATTCTGACTTCTTGTTTATGTTTTTTCATCAGGTGTTCCTGGGTGTCGGAAATGTAGTCGGATACATATTCGGATATTTGTTTTTAAAACTCTCGGTTATGCATGGTTATTGGAGCAGGGACAATTCTTTCTTTCTGCTTCTCTGTCGTTGCATTTTTTATGCCTGAGTCGCCTTATTGGTTGATCATGAAAGTTCAACAGGCTGATGCCGGGCTGGTTCTTGGAAAAATATCAAATAGCAAGGAAGAGGCTAAGTTAGGGCTTAAAGAAAGAGAAAATAGAGGAGCATGGACAGGATTTATTAGTAATCATTCTGTTTCTTACATCTTGATATGCACCATTTGTATTCATCTATTCCCAGCTGCAGCTCATATAGGTGTTATTGTCTTGTATGGACGTGTGATCTTTGATATCATGGGTGTTCACTCATTAGAAAGCAGCTTAATATCCAACGTAGTTCTCGGGTGTATCAAGACTTCGTTTACTTTTAGTGGCTATGTTTTCCATTGATCGAAAACATTCAAGCTTGAGTTGTGCTTCTCCTCCTTTTTATCCTTCCAGATCTTCAAATAAAGACAGTACTTGAAGTCAAAAAAGGTATATATGGTGCAAGCACGAGCAAGAATCTTCACACTCCTGTTATAGATGAGAATTTTCCTATGCAACAAAACAGTGCATTGGTGCTGGGGAAGTCTAGCTGACTCTGTTGCAATTGACAGGCCTTTTATATCGATGATACCATCACTCCGGCAGCAGGGAAGCCTGTGAGCAATATGCAACAAAACAGTGCATTGGTGCTGGGGAAGTATAGCTGACTCTGTTGCAATTGACAGGCCTTTTATATTGATGATACCATCACTCCGGCAGCAGGGAAGCCTGTGAGCAATATGCAAATGCCACCTTCTGGATCTTCTGTGATCAATCCTATTACATCTTTGAAATCTACGGCTCAAGGAAGGAGTGTAGCTATGTCAGACCAGATGACTTGTCAGGGAGCTCCGCAGCACAACCAAATCAACAGAACCTCTCCCACTCCACAGCTCCACTCTCTTCAGCGAATTCCTGCTCAAAACCGTATTCAACCTCCAGCAGTTAGTCCAATGTCCGGGTAGTAATTCTCTAGCCTCTTCTCCACGAAAAACTGCTTTGTCACTAACTTCTTATGAAGCTGGTGAAGCAGAGACTGCTGCAGAATCAAGTAATCCAGAACAGCATTGGTTGAAAAGGGAAAAGGCATAATTCAAGGAAATAGAAGAGGATCTTTTCTTTATGGTGGGACGCAGGTTATGGGAGCCACATGGAATATGGGTGTTGGGCATGGTGATCAGAACTTCCTTGGATCACCAACCTTTTTGCCAGGTACAGTTTTTATTATCGAGCTTCAAAGATTATAAGTAGCCTTTCACAGTCTGCCATCATCATAACTTCGTAAGGTTGATTGAATGATTTCAGCTTTGGAATAAAGGAAGATTTGCTGAAAAGAATTGCTTTGATATCTAGTCCCAGAAACAAGAACTGATGGGGTTTGACCAACATTTTCTTCTCTCAAACTGAAATAAAACATTGATCACATGTAGGTACAAAATGCCCAGTTCCTTGTCATAAAAGGAAGCGATATAGTTTATGATTATTGTTTTGCACCTATTTTCTGCTTTGGAAGTAATTAAAATACCACAGGCTTCCCAGACTCAACATTTTAGAGAAGACAAGCAAATTAATTTCCTAGGAATTATATGTTAATTTCTGCAAATTAAAGCCTAACTTGATCAATTACAGATCGATGATCGATGAAGCTCGGGTCTCTTTTTTTGTAGAATTAAGTTAAAGTTTACCAATCAATAATTCACGTTCTAAGAATCATTTTTTGATTCCTTTGCATATATCGTAGGTAACTGAAGATGCTGAAATCATTCAATCAACCTTTTCTCTATGGAATGCTCACAGCGATGCTTTCTCATGTCTTTTGTCCGTGTTTATGTCTCTTGCAGGGGTTCCTTCTGTTTTGTTCTGGTTTGTCAGGTCAGAAATGCAGTGACCAATGCTTTTCACGTCTTTTCAGCTGGTTCTCTCTTTTGCTTCTTTTGGCAGGCAACTGGCATCACCTCTGTTGCAGCCATCACATGATGCTTTGCTCTTTTAATTAACAGTGGCTTAGACTGCCCTGTTGATGTTCATTCGGTCCGTTTATTGATGCTTCTCATTTGATCCTTCTTTTGACTCCGCCCTCGTCTACTCAAACCTGCTCGTGCTTTCGCCCTTTTTTGTTCCGTTTGTTATGACTTTGCATTGTTTTCCTTCATTTAGCGGCCTGCTCAGGCAGCTCCTTTTAAGTTCGTTTCCTACACTTCTCTGACAGCTGCACACAGCATTGTCTCCCTGCAGGGTCACTGGCTTCCCAGCCTTGCCTGCGCTCAGACACCCGCGTCCAGACGTGTGGCTTCTGTGCACAACATGTGGATCCATGCTTGCCTGCTCTGCTGCAATTTCAGTGCCCCTGTGGCTGTCACCTGCTGTTCTTTTTAGTGCATTGCATGTACTTTTTTGCTCTTGCCGAGGCAAGAAGAACATTGCCTAAATGCCACTGTCGTCAATTTCTGCTGAATTTTCTCTAAATGCTTGATTGCAATATTTATCGTTTTTTAGCAATGATGGTTATCCTTTTAAGATTCTACAGACAAATTCTTTCGGCTTTCCTCCACTATCCCTCAACGTGATCTAAATCATTGCACAATCGAAAGAGAACGCCCGCGGTGAAGTGCTTCCATTTTTCTAAAGGGTGGCTCAAGAATGCTGGGGTTCAGTTTGTGTTTTGTTTGTCAATTTCTTTGCATCAGATCATTTACTTTCAAGATTTTCAGATTTAATTGGAAAATGGTAGTTTGCTGGTTGATTTATTATTTCTTACCATTTGAAGTGTTTTACCAGACACTTGCTGAAATTAATGTTATATGATATCAATTTTTCTGAGTCTTACGTTCATTTATGTGTTGAATTTTCTTCTCTTTTCATGTATTTGCTTTTCATTTTGCTTGTGCTAAGCTGCTTCATCTTCATTGACTGACAAGGGATTATTTTAGTCATTCTTGTAATATTTTGAAATAAAGAAAGAAGGTTTGATAGGAAATGACAACAATATCCTTAGAAGAGTAAGTTTTAGGTGAATATGGATGAAGGACATTTTAGTAATTGAATAAAGAGGTGGTAAATATAAAAGGAAGAAGAGAAAAGGAAACGAGGAGAAGACTTGTATTTGAAGAGAGGAACCGTAAGTAGAAGAGAAAGAAGAGGAGATAAAGGAAGGAGAAGAGAGTTAGGGAAAATAAATTTAAAAGATAAAATTTATGTTTTGATATGTAAAATTGCTAGTATTAATTAAGATTGTGAATTTGTTGAAGATCAATGTTTTGAAGATTTTGATTTGGGTTTGAATAATGAGTTGATTGGAATATTATGAGTTAATTGATATAGGTAATGATTTATTTAGTTGATTTGGGAAGATTTTGAGTAAAGATGATTTTGAGTTATGTTTTGTTTAAAAGATAAATTTGAGCTAGATGTAGATCAGTAGGTGATCTGTGAAAAAATCCGAGTTTAGGGTTAAAGATAACGAGATTTCAGTCTAGTCCCTCAATTTATAAAGATTACAGTTTAGTCCTTGAACTTTGAAAAAATTATGGTTTTGTCCCTGGAGCTAAATTCGAGATTCTGGACAGAATTTAGGATGAGTTATGGGCAACATCTTAGTATAGTTATGAATTTATGATATTTTTAGTTTTGTCCTCTAATTTGGTAAAATTACAAGTTTAACCCCTAAAAATCTAAGAAAAATTCAGATTGGTCCCTAGCTGAAATTATAGTTTTTCAGATTGGTTTTGATGAATAATTGTGGTTTCTTGATGAATTATTATCAAATTTTATGTTTTGTTTCCTTTTGAAATAGATTTCGGAAAACCATTTGATTTTTTGGTTTTTGAGAAAAAGGACAGGTTTGGTTCATAAACATATAGGCTATAAGGTTATGAGTTAGACCCTAAGTTAAGTGTATTAAATAGATTGTACATTCTTTTTTAGTTGTTTTTTAATATGTCTCATTTTGTATTCAAATATTCTTGATGTTCTACTTGTGAAACATCAATAGGATTGCCTTCAGTATATGCCTCCGTGTTATTTTTAATTTTGAGTTAGGTGAGTGAATAATTTTTTATATGCTAGAAGATTAGTATAAATACTTGAATTGTTAACATGAAATTAACCGTGCTTCTTGATAATTCTTATATTGTTATTTATTCCTTGTTTATTATTAAACATGATTATTTATTGAAACTGAATCTCTTATATGAACTATTATGTACTTCTGAATTGATAGTTTTTCGTTTGACTGATGTCATGAGTTGAGTTTTGAGATATGAATTTGTCTGTGTGATTATAATATGGACATATAGTATGTTAGTTAGAATACTCATGTTAATAGGGTAGTGTTAGTTTTTATGCACATCGTATCTGGATTCTAATTGGTCGGGAGAGTCACCAACTTGTGGCGACTAATTATCCTACAGTACGGAGCATCATGCTCATTACTTTTTGATTTTCTAATGTGCTTTATTTTATGATATTTTTGTTATGGTCTATTTGAGAAACTTTGTTGTAAGAACTTAAAGTCATATTTGTATATATATTCCTCATTGTTGTAATATCTCATGTACGTATATTGAACCCTCTCGTTACTTATCTTTTTCAGGTTTATAGTTTATTAGCATGCTTTTTTAGTTGAAATTGGTACTTTTTTATTATGTCTAGTTAGTACTTTATAATTATGATATTTGTTTTAATTTTTTTATTAAAATAATTAATTTATATTATGAGATTAGTTATGTTATTATGTTGTGTAGAATTTTGTTTTGTTTATATAGGTGAAAACGTTTGTATGTAAGTTTGGGATATATAATTTGGAAACCTAGAGGAACCTTTTCTTATGCGCCGGCACCTAGTTTGGGTTCCATAGCTTGACTTCTGCTTCCCCTCCTTTTTGTCCTACCGGATCTTCAAACAAAGACATTACTTTAAGAAAAAAAAAGAAAATGTATGGTGCAAGCACAAGCAAGAATCTTCGCACTCCTGTCAAACAGTGCATTGGTGCGGGGGGAGAATATAGCTGACTCTGTTACAATTGACACGCTTTATATTGATGATACCGTCACTCCTCCGACAGCAGGGAAGCTTTTGAGCAATATGAAAATGCCCCCTTCTGTGGTCAATTCTATTCCATCTTCGCAATCCAGGGCTCAAGGAAGGATTGTAGCTATGTCAGGCCAGATGACTTATCAGGGAGGGAGCTCCGCAGCACAACCAAATCAACAGAACCTCTCCCACTCCACCGCTCCACTCTCTTCAGCGAATCCCTGCTCAAAACCGTAGTCAACCTCCTGCTCAGCAGAAGTCCAATGTCCTGGTAGTGATTCTCAAGCCTCTTCTCCACCAAAAATTCAGGGAAATAGAAGAGGATCTTTTCTATATGGTGGGACACAGGTTATGGGAGCCACAAGGAACGCGGGTGTTGGGCATGGTGATCAGAACTTCCCTGGAACAACCTTCTTTTTAGCCAGGTACAGTTTTTTTTTTGGATCACATTTTTTATCCTCTAAAATGGTAACAAAGAAGAAGAACAATTTCAATGCTTTTCATTATGCAAGTGTGAGAGACGCTCATGTCATGTCAATGCTTTAGCCTTGGACTTTTTCTCGCATCACATATGTGGTTTCGTACTGCTTTCTCTTCTTTCCCGTGTGTTTGGTATCTTTCTTATCATCAGCTGTTATAGGGTGTCCGGTCCATGCTTTATATTCTTAAGGAAGCAAAGGACTACATGCTGTATATTGGTGTCTAAATAATTCATTTTGTTACGGTGGTTGATTGGCATGCAGTTATGCAATTTGGTGGTCAGCATCTTGGTGGTCTTGGAGTTCCTGCGGTTGCCATGGCGTTTCCCGGATATGTTGCTCAGCCGAAATGACATGGTATGCTCAGAATGGCTGTCAGATTTTTGGTTTTACCTCGGATCTTGCATGGTCTAGGGGTGTGCTGTCATTGTTCCCTTAAGTGGCAAATTGATGCTTCTGATGAAGCGGATGTTTTCCGTTGGTGCAATGAGATCATTATGATTCAGCTACTCCAAAAAAAAAAACAGAAAAGAAAAGAAACTGATTGCTTATTGTGCTCTGTTATAAACACTAGTGTTTTTCATTGTCGTGCATCAGTTTTCTAAATTTCCTCAGGATTCCTGTATATTCTAAGCAGCAAATACATAACCTTTTCTGACTTTGGCAGTGTGACCTGCCTGTTTTTTTTCCCATTTAGAACACCTTTTTATATGAGAATTGAAATCTGTGAGCACTTTGGCCATTCCTACATGCATCGTTGCTTCTATTTTTCTAAAGGGTGACTGGTCAAGAATGCTAGAGTTCAGTGTCAATTTATCTGCAACTCTTTTCTATAGATCATTTACTCACATGCATGAATTTTGTGAAAGAGCAACCCCTCCCACAGCGAATGAAGGAGCTGGTGAATCCCATCACTTTGTCAATGCATGACAAATGGTAAACTGTTCTCATCTGAATTCTCCAGATAAAGGACAAGAATAAAATACCATAATAATTTCTTGTGCACGGTCTTGCTCCAAATTTAGCTTTCCCCTCTGGCAATCCGAATGAAACTAGCCGGCAACACTTCAGAGAGAGAGAGAGAGAGAGAGAACTTTATGATATTCTACAAAAAAGAAAGTCTCAGCTATCCATTGTTCACGTCGTACAAGCTATCTAAAACATGTGTAACAAGCATCAATCAATTAAGCTGCAGTTGAATGTGTGCTCTTTGCCTTCAGCTCTGGGCTTAGCATGCATATTGTGTAACATTTACAGCCTAAAACATCAGGTTTGTGAAGGAAAAAAAAAAAAAGAGAACTTCCCTTGACTCAAGAAGACAACTTTTGAGTGAATAACCAGATTGGCAGATATATTACAAATCTAAAACAAAGAAAAAACCTGAAAATGTTACAGATAGCCACTGACAACATCAGCCGAATTTGCCAATTCCCACTTTCTTCGTGATTGCTCTTTGACCATAATATATGAAGGAATCGATTATTCCCGCAATTGTGAAAATACCTACAGGGGTTAACACTATATTAATCATTTCAAATAAAAAAGAAGAAAGAGAGATGCTTATGCAGGAAGAATATAAGATCCAATGATATCATATTATCATTCTTGTAAAAGGTTAAATAATATATTACACAAGAAGGCAAATAGAGTAAACTAATTCTCAATTAGGCGCCACAGAAATACTGAAATAGAAGTTAAAAGTTATTGAAATAATTTACTGCTAGGTATTACTGGTTTTCCATGTCAAACTTCAGTACTGCCATATTGCAGGCTAAACCAGCGTTACAAGTCTGATGTATGTAAGGCTCAAGGTACAATTTCTGGTGTAGATATGATACCTTGACTTGTACAACTACTTTACAACAGGCTTAGTTGAATTGGTATATCAGGTTTTAGTGTGCTTAGGAGTGCTTGTTGAGGTTGTTTTCATTGACATGCATGCAAAAATACACTTCTCATATTTAGTATTTTGCAAGTATATTTTCCATAGATTTGCATAATTTTCCTTTTGGAGATGCTTGCAATTTCATTACTTGTGACCTTCCACGTTGTGTTTTGCATCTTGTTGATCCAAATCATGACGGACAGCTGAAATGGATCTGGAACCTGAAGCTAAGGCAGCCAAGTGAATGGGTTAACAATGTACAAAACCATATCTAATTTCATGTTCGCTAAAATATTTCCAAACCTAAAACTAAATCTGTGATAACAAAATATTGTTGTAATAAGAGTTCTCCAGTTCCTAATTTGTAAGCATTTTGAGTGTTTCAATTGTAAAAGAAACCCTGTAAACACTATAAATCAAGTTACCAGTGTTTGCTCGTATTGCAAATTGAGCTAAAGCAGAGATAAGAATGCTTAGAAGCATTGGTAAACGAAATTGATTGGATTGAAATAAGATCAAAAAGGAGGACAAACAGAGCAAAAACATAACAGAATGGACAAAAAATATCCATGTAGCCAACAAATTATGCAATTTCCTGTTATTTTAAGTGGACAAATTACGCTCACAAATGTGCAATTAGTCGAGAATTTCTGCTTCAGAAATAGCAATTTCCCATTATTTTAACCATGACAATAGAACATGTTGTTTCCTAATTTAAGCATTAAACATGACTTTCCTAATCTTAACTTTGGACCAAAACCCTAAAGAGAAACCCGGCATGGGAATCTCAGGATCCACCAACCTGAAACCATCTTCTCTGGCAGAAGCACAAACTAATCATTTCTTACATCCTGTGTACAATACAATTTAGCAAAAGTAAAGCCCTTTATGGTTTTCCCTGGTGCAAAGGGTGACTTTGGCATCAATTCCCTAGTAAGGTTAGGGAAGCAAAAGCAGCAATTTCAAAAGCTAGTTTCTCCGCTTCTTACCAGGACCAGTTAAGACATTGAAGAACATATAAGATCAACTTTTTTTTTTTTCAATTTCATGTAATTATTCAAGTCACTTTCTCTACTTACTTTCATAATTCTATTTCATATTTAGTAGCTTTTCCAACAGCTCACGGGGTCTTACTTCCTATTTAGAAGAAGTCGTCTTCTACTGCAACGAGATCTACACATGCATGATTGGTAAATTAAATTGAGGTTCCAGGGATTAGGTTCTCTTTGGTTTTTGTTGCTTGGTTCCTACTTCACTTTGTTTTATATCAGTAAGTTTTTATGCTTAATATGAAACATATTTTTTTGTGGTTAAGCATTTATATGATGATCAGGTACAACAAATGGTTACCTTACAAACATTATAGCATCATATAACCTTTTATCTGGGAAAAATGTACGTGAGCTTGGAGACCATAGGTATAATCCGGAAATTTCAAGAGGTAATTTAGATTCAAAAACAGAAGCAAGGGGAGTGGCTCAAAAGTTACTCAACTCTCCTGATTTTCCAGTCCTCTTTTGGAACTATATATCAAATTCCTAATAGGTTAAAGATTTCCTATAGAGAAAAATCTTTGTTTAAAATAGCATTTGTTTTACTAAGTGTAGGATTTCCTTTTTGAGTATTGTACAAGTAGGTTTGTGCTCCTTCTATAAACCGACGATAGAATCACGAGTTCAAAAGTAATTTTGGTGTGGCCTTTTGAGCCATATTTGAGAGATTTTCTTGGACGGTTTTTTTGGTAGAATTTTTGTTTTTCTCCTTAATTTGAGTAGTTTTTGTTGTGAGAACTTTCTCAGGGTGTAATTGGATTTTGGGCTTACTAGTGAGATGTGGTTGAGAGATTTTCAGGGGCAAATCTATCAGTGATTGTAATAATTTGGATTGCTGAGTTTTTGTGTAGACAATCGCTAATTTCGATTACTGAAGTTTTTGTGCAGACAACTGCTAAACCGCTGTAAATCTTTTGCGCTTGTTATTTATTTTTAGTGGAGTTGCCACCTTCAAAGGAAAAAACCGTTGCGTAACTACTTATGCCTGTTGGTACAAATTGCAAGCCTAATGCATTTACCATGCAGAATATTCCTAAGATTCACCTTAATTTAAATAGACCTATACAAGTTTGAATGTGTTCCAGAGTTGCCAGAAAGGTCAAGTCAAGAACAGCGCTACCCTATCACAATTCAAAGCTAACAATTAATACCATAATAAGTCACGTCAAAGCTGCCAAAATAAACACTATAATGATGAATAACAAGAGCACATTTTCAAGATAAGGTTTAAACAGCACATGCATGCATGTTCTGATAAAAAATTGTAAACTTTCAAGGGAAGGGGGTTGTGGAGAGCAAAGGACAGAGAAACTACCTCCGATTATAGCACAAATACTTGTCATGAAGTGTAAAAATGAAATGTGCTCCTCTTTGAATATCACCTGCAAAATGCAAAAATTTCAATAGATAGCAAATGATAAGCAACACCAAGTGGCTGCCGATCACGGTTTTGTGTACTGCCTGTTATAGCACCATTTTGTGTACTGCCGATCAAAAGATTTGAAACAAGTAGATCACTGTTTTTTATTTTTTTTACCACATTTTCCCCCCAAGCACTTCTATTATATTTATTCACCGGACAAGTTCCTAAAGAACTTTCTAAAATCCAACAAAATAACTTCATTCTGTACATGGTTAAAATATATGGAACATATAAACAGTGAAAAAAACAAACGATATTGGTTTAAATAACAACAGTCAACAACATGGAAGCTTTTCAATAGTAACAATTGCTGCACCAACATAATAATGAAAGACTCCAGATAGATGCTGAACAAGATTATACATATGCATGAAGGAACACACCTT
>Ga0307515_10023449_pt1 | contig 10812 bp, 4 predicted proteins | sample 17_EM_MG_FD_194513 | JGI IMG/M metagenome (GOLD analysis project Ga0307515, IMG submission 194513) | Populus trichocarpa ectomycorrhiza microbial communities from riparian zone in the Pacific Northwest, United States - 17_EM | ecosystem: Host-associated > Plants > Roots > Unclassified | place...
TGTCTTAGGCATAGTATTATATATTTAAAGGACTATAGTCCCTACCCAGATAGTTCTCTTCTTTATAGTAAATCTTAGAATATAATTAGAGTTAATTTATTAGGTAACTACTCTACTAGCTATTATTAAGTTGTTAACTTCTTCTTACTTATATACCTAGCACATTAATAAGTCTACTATAGTACTTTCTATAAGGCTTCATTATATAGGTAATATAAAAACATTTAAATAAGGAAATAGAATTAGTTAGGTTAATGTGGTTAAAGAAATAGGGGTAATTATAGGACGTATATAGGTGTTACAGGACAAATATATATAGGTAACTCCTATAATACTTAGGGATATAAAATATCTTTAAGAATAAAGATAAAGAGGGGAGAGATAGTGTTATAGACCTTATATTAAAGATATTATAGTAGAGCTAGATAAGTTACTAGTAGTATAGGCTATTATAGACCTAGTAGAACTATATAATAAGTAGTAAGTAAGTTATATTGTGGGAGGGTACGACCTCTCTCAGATGGAAAGTCACAGTGCCGTCTGTCTGTCTGTCTGTCTGTCTGTCACGGGACACCCCCGTGACACCTTGCACACGTCCACCTGTTTCCACCGACCCAGCAATTAGAGACCAACCGCGAAACGGCAATCTGACGGCAATCTGATGGCAATCTAACGGCAATCTACGGCATTCTGCCATATTCTACCAAGTTCCACCAAATTCTGCCAAGTTCTGCCAGGACCACGACCTAAACCCTATTCTGCCCCATGCACGTGTTGACCAAGCAACCAAGTCAACGATATATGCCCTTTCTTCCCGTTTTCCTACCTTCTTTCCTTACGCAACGTCTTGATCTCATCACACAGTTCATGTACATAGCTTAATAATATCTACTTTGCTATATATTATCGTCGCTTGTACTCACTCCGTGACAGTCAGTCAGTTGGTCGGTCGGTCGGTCGGTCGGTCAGTTAGTCAGTCAGTCAGTAAGAAAGAAAGAAAAGAGTGTATTTCTGGTAACTGGTAAGGTCGTGATATATATATGATAGAGGGAAGAAGGAAGGAAGCCGAAGGCTCTATAAATATAGGAAAATGCCAAGACAGTAGGCGACGTCCAATCTACACCACCACAATATAACGTTATACGTATAATATATACATTATATATAAAAGGATTTCTTAGGCGTTAGGAATTGTACTTAAGGACTTATAGTCCCTATAGTAGATAGTTCTCTTTATAGGAAATCTTAGAATATAATTGGAATTAAGCTATTGGGCACTTACCCTATTAAGCCAATCTTGTTATACTTCGTTATCTATATACCTAGCCTATTAATAAGTCCTACAAGGCTTCGTTATACGCGCACACTAACGATCTACAAGGTGTCTAATTTATGAGCTAACGTTTGACTAGTAGCTATAGGAAAATTTGCTGATTGCAATTAACCATTTTGATTTGTTAGCCAATAGTCAAGTTTCCTGCTAATATCTAGCCGCAGAACTGCACTCACTCCAAACCGTCAATTTATAGCGTTGTGGCTACTGCTGGTACTAGTTATATATTGTCTTAATGGTTCGGTACATACTACTTCCTGCCTTCGACCATTACAATATGATATCCCTCACTTGTCTTCACCTCAGCCCATTTCGGGTTTCCTGTTGAGCTGGGTTCGAGTTCATAGGCAACCTTTTCAAATTCCGCAAGTAAGCTTCCACGAGTCTTCCATCCGAGTGAGCCACCTAGCGAACAATCCTTACTGTTAGCATAAGCCGGCAAAATCTACTTCTTGGGCAGGCAGGTCTACGTGCCTCTCGATCCTGGGAGAGCAACTCACCCTGCCTTGCTTTGTCCTCCGAGAACTCTTTCGCAACCTCGTCAAATTTTATGCCGTCTCTCAGTTTCGCCAAAGCTTCTTCTTTCTTTGAGTGTTTTTCGCAGAGTATGTGTCGTACGTTAATGCTAGTGGTGGCTTTGAGTTTCCCCGATCCGCTGCCTTTCTCTTCCCCTGCATTGGAGGGTGCCTTTGCTTTGCCTTTCCCAGCGCCTCCTGAGCTTGATGTCTTGTTCTTTTTAGGTGCCATCATTTAGCGCGAGCTCGGGAGCGCGAGGTGTAAAAGTGCTAAGGAGTGAGGGGGTTTGTCCACTGCAAAGTTCGCCGGTGTTCACGGCTCGGCTAAGCGCCCGCTGAGTCGCTGAGCCGCATGTGACGCTAACAACCCCAGTCGACATTGGCGAATGTCCACGGCCGAGCCTGCAGCCAAGCCGTGGACATATTCGAATGTCTTACCCCCTACTAATTGAGTCGCTAATGCGCGCGTGCTATCGGCCCTTTGGGCCAGCCGTGCGCCCATGTATTTACCCTATGCGGTAAGGTCACTTATCCGCGTCGCTGAGCGGCCGGTAGGTAGGGTAGGTATGCTTTCTCTACCTCTCCTCCCCGGTCTATATCTGCGTATATATTAAAAAAAATAGGAACCTCCCCCTGGGGCGCCCCTTCTCTAGCAGCGTCCTATCTTAAAAATAGCGTTAATTAGTCGCGTAGAGATTAACGTCGCGAATAATGCCAAACTACGCGTTAACGCGCAGAGTATTCTTGCCCTTACGCGTGCTAAGAGGCCTAAAAATATGTCTCTAAATTATAAGCTGAAGCAGAGGGAGTTTAAGGTAGGTAGCTAGGTACTTTATAGAGTAGTATACTTATAGCTAACGCGTATCTTTCTATGCCTTTTATAAGAAGAAGTAGTACTATAATAGCGATACTATTATAGAAGAAAAATTACTTCTTTTCCTTATTAAGGAGGTTATAGGCCAGCTACTAAACTTGGTAAAACTTTGCGGTTATGTAACTAGAGGACTATATAAAAGAGCCCTACTTCGGCCAGCGCTACCTTTCTTCTCCTTTCCTTTCTTTAGCTTTGGATCCTCGTTAATAGATAATCCAATTATATAGGCCTACGCGTCCCTCTTGCCGTGCTCATACCTTAATTAACTAAGTTATTAATATTATCTAAAGCTTATTACTACTCTTTTTTTCTTAAAAAGGAACTTAAATATATCTATAAGGCTATAAATAGGACAAGGACATAGAATAGGACCCTAAGGACACTACTAGGGCTATAAGAATATAAAAGGAATATAAAAGGAAACTTAAAAACCTGACACGCATAGATTAGAACCCTTAAAGAAATTACCTAGAATTACCTAATACCCTACTATAATACTAAAAAACATAGCACTTGGTAAAGTAGTTATAGGACCTATAAATACCTTAAATAAAGAAATAATTAATATCTTAACCCTTTAGGCGGAACTTATAGCAGTTAATACTAAAATTAAACAGCTACGGGAATTACGATAAAGAAATGCTAGCTATTATCTCTAGTTTTTAACACTAGCGAGTATAGTTAGAAGGAACCCCTAAGCCTATTTAGGTAGTTTCTAATTATAAAGCCTTAGAATATTTTATAATAATAAAGGCCCTTACAACACGGTAGGCGCGCTAGGTAAATATCCTATCTTAGTTTAACTTCCTAATTATATATAGGCCAGACGCTATAAACTGTGCAGATATACTTATAAGATAAAAACAGGACCTAGGTAAATAGGTAGCCGTAAAGATCTTATTATAAACCTAGACACTACTATAACTAAAGCACCTTAACCCTTAAATATAGGTAGAACTAAGTATAGAATCTATAACGGCGCTATCGCACATTACCTGCTAAATTCTGCCATATTCTGCCGACCTACAATTAGCCCGCCCAAAGCTAGCGCCTTAGCGGCTCACTTTATATATTTGTTTACATCAGTCCTAGCAACCCCTTTTCCTTCTCTTTAGCTTAGTATCTTTATAAGATAGCATTCTACAAGCTTCGGTTTAGAAGCATTTATACAAGCCGTCATATTATACTAAGCTCTCCCTACATTGCCTGGGAAGGCCTTAATAATATCCTACCCCAAAAGAAAAAAAAACTTCGTTTGCAACGACGCGTTAACGCGCTATACTTAGACACTAAAACAACTCTATATTACCTGGGAAGGCCTAGATAATATCCCACCTTATAAGCCAAACAGGACTAAACCTATACCCCTGGAATTAAAATTAAAGCATATAATACCGACAAACCCTAGGAAGCTAATAATGGCACCTAAAGCAAGCTTATTTAAGAGAGCTGCCTCTACCTAAGAGGAACCTAAGATCCAATTGGGATTAGAAATTAAAGACAACGATAATATTATAGACGTACGCGAGTAGATTCGCGCCTTTATAGCCAGCTAGGAAGCCAATTATCTTAAGGTAAAGAATATATAAGAGACCCTATAAAAGATCCTAGAAAGCCTTACAGCCCTATAAAATAGCCTAGCTTCCCCTTCTTAAAGCCCTAGCCAATATGCTTACTCTACTAAATATAATATACTAGGGAGTACGGATATAATAATAAAGTAAGTAAAGTCCATTAAGCTTCCTAACCCCTAACCACTATCTAACAGAATAGACCCTACCTTTAAGAATTAGAGGATTTAAGTATAAGGAAAACTCCGTGTTAACTATAACTATTTCCTTTCTAAGGAAGCTAAAATGCTCTACCTTTTTAGTTAAACCACTAGGGACGCCTAATGGCACCTTTAAGCCAAGTTTAAGGACGATTCCCCTATCCGATTTATATCTATTAACGAGATAATATAGCACCTAGTAGCTATCTATATTAACCTAAATAAAGTACAGAACGCCTAATATAACTATAATCGCCTAATAATGAAACTAAACTAACCCTTTGCCAAATTCTAGACTTAATTCCTATACCTTATAGGAGAAGGCCAGGTTCCCCTTAAGAACTACTAATTAGACTTATACAATAAGCTAATAATTTAGCTATAAAAGAAGATCGCTATAACCTTAAACGACCTTCTAACGTATAATAGACTCGTAACTTATTACCTGTTACTAAATTTAGAACTAAAGCAAATTAACGCCCGCCCTAATCGGCAGAAGCGACCCTAAAATAATTAAAACTCATTAACTGCACCTGTAGGAGCTAGAGTAGGAAGATAAGCTATAACCGCCCTTATACCAAAAGCGGTCATATCTACGCACCGGCGGGCCTCGCCCGACTAGCCACGTACTACACCCCCGACTAGTATTCGTCGCAATACCCCAATCGACCCTACCTTGGCCACTTACTATAATTGTAATAAGGAGGGTTACTTTGCCTTATCTTGCCTAGAGCTAAAGGATATAGGCGATATTAAGGAAATAGAGGAAGGAGAAACGTCTAATAAGTCGGGAAAAAAAGAGCCCTAGGGAAAGACTCCCCCCTAGGGTACCCTATCGATCTTAAAAAGATTAATCTTAGTTAGTTAATAGGTAGAAAGCATTTTACCGTTTTATATATAGTATCTTAAAATAGATATAGAGTAAATACAACTGCCTTTATTAACACTAGAGCAAATAGCTTTACCTTTATAAATACTACCTATATAAATAATATTGCTAAATTTCTAAATACAGAAGCTATCTAACTAGAGAAGCCTATTTAGGTAAAAGGCTATAACGGCTAAGCTAGTTAGCCGGTTACCCACGTTTTAAAGTTATATATCACCCTTAACGGACAACATTAATATAGTATCCCTTTTTGCATCCTAGACCTAAGGTCCTATAATATAATCCTTAAACAAAAATGGATGTCCTATTTTAATATTTGGCTAAATATATAATAAAGATAGTTTATCTGGCCGGAGGATAGACCGAAGTTGCCCTCTTTTATTAGGGAAATCTAAACTAACCGCAAGACACTAGCTGTAAGGGCTAACCCTACCTACTAGTAGGATGTCTGGGCCCGTGACCTAGCCTTTATTTAAAAAGACGCCCGCCACGAAGCTAAAAAGAACTCTATACTAATAAAGATACTTTCCTAAAGCACTACGTTTAAAGAAGACTCTATATATAGAAGCGGGATAGATAGTGATATAGATAATGTCCGAATCGCGCAGATTTAATTAGTATAGAAAAGAACGCATTAATAGGATATAAGGGATAACCTTTAAAAGATGCAATAGGAGCTAAAAGGAGTAATAATAACGCTAATACCCTAGAAGTATATAAAGTTATATACGCCCCTATTATTATACAACCCCCCCGCTATAGATATTGCCGTAATTAGCGCGGTAGCGTTCTACTTTAATATATACCGGAAGGATAATAAGGTCTTTATAACGAGCCTATATAAGATTAACCAAATTATTAATAATAGGGAGGAAGAGCTAGCTAAGGAGACTAATGAGGAACTAGTTAAACGCCTCCTTCCTATTATTTATACAAATTATAAGGATATATTCTTAAAGGAAGCTTTAAATAAGTTACCCCCTTACCAGATATACAATTATAAGATTTAATTAGAAGCCAATAACTTACTAGGTTATAGCCCCCTTTACTAATAATTAATAAATAAGCTAAAAGCAATAAAGTAGTACTTAATTAATAACCTAGATAAAGGGTTCATCGAGCTAAGTTAAGCCCCTTTTACTTCTTCTATCCTATTTATAAAAAAGCCTAATAGAGGCCTTCGCTTTTATATTAACTATTAAAAGCTAAACGCTATTACTTAAAAGGATCGGTATCCTATTCCTTTAATTAATAAGACCCTTATATATCTAAGCTAGGTAAAGATCTTTACTAAACTTAATATCCGCTAGGCTTTCTACCAAATTAGAATAAACCCTATATTTAAAGATTTAATAACGTTCCGTACCTATTATAGTTCCTATAAATATAAAGTTCTTCCTTTTAGACTAATAAACGGACTAGCTATATACTAAAGGTATATAAATGACGTTCTTTTTAATTACCTTAACGAGTTCTATACGGCATACCTAGACAATATTCTTATATACTTAGACAACGAACTTAAGTATTAAGTTTATATTAAAAAGGTCTTAGAGAGACTACAAAACGCAGGCTTATAAGTTAATCTATCTATCGCAGTTACGTGAGGGGATATTTAATTTTTGTATAATTAGGAGGCGTAGGGCTATAAGGTCGCTCTAGGGCTAGTTCTTAGCAGTTTTGCTAGTTCCTAGCACTTAAATCTGCTAAGGATTTGCCCTAAAGCGGCCAGATGTCCCTAACCGCAAGCCTATGGCTACAAGACTATCTAACTATAGTGGTCGCATTAAGGCTGGCTCTTAGTGGTTTTGCTAGTTCCTAGCACCTACTAAAGAATTACCTTAAAGCGCTATCTATATATAATGCATACTAAGTATAAGGGATGGCGGGTGGGGAAAGCGAATTAGCCACGTAGTGACTGCGTTTAATATTCGCGAATATTATAGGAGGTCTTAGCATTATGCGTTGCTAAGGTAGATGCTGCCAAGTAATATATAAACGCTAGTATCTATCTATCGCAGTTACGTAAGGGGATATTTAATTTTTATATAATTGGGAGGCGTAGGGCTATAAGGTCGCTCTAGGGCTAGTTTTTAGCAGTTTTGCTAGTTCCTAGCACTTAAATCTGCTAAGGATTTGCCCTAAAGCGGCTAGATGTCCCTAAGCGAAGCTCCTACGCCCAACAAGACATTACCGCATTTTGCTATATTCTGCTAAATTCTGCCACCTTGTCGCATTCTACTAAATTCTGCTATATTATCGCATTCTGCCAAGTTCTGCTATATTATCGTATTCTACTATATTCTACCAACCCTAAGTTATAAGCTCGGACCCCTAGAACTCGGCCAACCCCGAACTCGGCCACCCAACCAAAACCGAACCACCAATTTGTAGACCTATTTTCTCCACAACGAATCCATTAATATAGACCAAAATATACAGAACTTATAAATGGCTACTATAGATTTTAAATCTGGTATTTATAAGTCTGCGCGAAAAGCCATGTTTGTATATAATGTCCCTTTGTTAATTTTAAGCGATTAATTAAGTAGTACGTTACTAGGGCAATTTATACACTAATATAAATAGCAATTAACTCCTATATAGGAAACTTTGTTTATTAATTAGGTACTTAAATAGGACTTATAAAGTTTTACTTGCTTATATATATAGTTATAGAAAAATAGTAACCTAAACCTTTAATTAAAATAGCGATACTAAGCCCCCTTGTAAAATATAGGCAATTAGCTATTTTAAATAAAAATTTAATATAAAAATTTTATTTACTAAGTTAATAGAAAGTATATAAATTAATATGGCACAACTAAAGTAAATTAAAAAATTCTATAACCTTTATAAAAAGGTATAAAGGAAGGTTAATATATAAGTAAAAAATACCTAAATTTTAAATAAATTTAAAGCTATATTAAGTGCATATATAAACTAAATCACTATAAGAGATACCTTTAAAATAAAGACTTTTATATAGCTACTAAATAATTATAAATAGGTATTTATTATAGAGATAATATCTACCCTTAATTAATTAATTAAACTTCTTATAATTTTTAAAGTAAAACACTTTTAATTAATATAATTCTACTAAGGAAAGACACTCTATTAAGTATACGTAATATTATAAAATAGTTAAAAAAAAAAAATTATATTTAACTAATTTACTAATATTTTCTTACTTAAAACTAAATTATTTAGTAATAAAGCTTAATTATTATTTTTAAATAGCTATATAAGCCACTATATAATTAAGTTTTTATTAAAATATGTGCCACAGTACTGCAATAAAGTAGACTAAATAACTACGTTGTGCTATGAAGAAGAGAAGAAGGTAAAAGGGGGTATTATATATAAATAGTAAGGCCAGCCGCCAAGGCGCTAGTGGTGGGCCAGCCAACAGTAGGAACAGTATGCGTCAGGTCAGTGCCGTGACAGTACTTCCCTCCCTAGAAGGTTTGGTCCCCAAACTAAACAAGTAACTTTAAACAGGCAGTACGCGGGACCACCTATTTTCGCTGCAAAAATATTAAAAATCCTAATTGGTCGGCTTAATAAATAAAGTTAGCGCGTGGCGCTCTTGGCGAGAATTCTAACTAATTAGATAACTTTAACCGGCGGTTAAAGTTCTATAACATCTTAACCACCATAAATTTTTAATACGGTGGTCAGCTATAACCTTAGCGTGACTTTTCCTTATCTTATACCCAATTTAGGGGTCTTAGCTTCTTAGGGTGTTGCTTATAGAAGCGTTATACAGCTTGTTTATAACCCTTTAGGTCCTCTTCTAGCTGCTAGGTTATGTTCTTATAATATTTTTATTTAATCTTATAAGTTAGGCCTTAGGGGTCTTTATTATGTATATTAAGGATTTTCTTAAACTCCTATTTATCTTCTATATTGCTATCATTATCTCTCTCTATTACTCGTCCTTATATATTATAGCGCTCTACAGTATTAATATTTGCTTAGCTAGGGATCTCTTTAGTAGCCTAAAGGCGGACCTTAGATATATAGAAGGATTTATTTACTTAGATATAGTCCGGGAGGTCTACTATAACTGCCCCTTAGTATACTACAAGTACGGGGTATAGGCCGTCCCATTTATCGTCCTATTTCTTCTTAGGTCTATTTATCTTTATATTTTTTAAGCTAACCATAACTATATTACCTTTATAGAATAACACGCTCTTGTCCCTACGGGTATTAGCATTATCTTTATAGCGTTACTATAAAATCCGGGCTAGGGCCTTAAGCTATATTAATATCCGCTTAAAGCGGTTAGCTATAGAGTCTGCGCGGAAGAACTCCTTCTTTACTTATACTAATAGTGTTAGTAGGTAGAGGCCAGCAGGCTTAATTCTAAGGCGAGGGTTAAAGCCATAGTTGGCAAAAAACAGGGAAATGCCTATGCTCTTATTAACTTGGTTATTTATAGTAAACTTGGTAAGCGGCAAGTAGTTAACCTAATTATCCTATGTAAAGCTAACAAAAGCACGGAGGTACTTATTTACGGCAGCGTTAACGATTTTAGTTTAGCCGTCCGTTTCTGGGTACTAGGCTAAGCTTAGTTATAAGGTTGTCTTAAGGCGTTTACTTAGTTATCGCTAGAAGTCGCTAATAAATTATATGCCGTAATTAGAGATAATCGTGCTTAGTATACCGTAGAGCTTATATATATTGTTAATAAAGCCATTAACTAGCTCCTCTATTAAGAGTCCTGTTACTAAAATAAGGTATTATATTTTAGTTAGGCGGTCTATAATAATAAGGATATATTTATATGCCTTGCCATGGCGTTGGTATACCAGCAGTATTATAATATAGTTAATTGAAATATTAGTCTATGGGCGAGCAGGTAGTTCTAGTGGCTTTAGGAAACCGGGCGGAGCAGAATAGGGGGTCTTAGTGCAAAAGTATAGGGCATAGTCTTTAATAAAGGTAGCCATAAACTGGGAGATTCCTAGCCACCAGTATGTTTAATTTAAGAGGTTAAGAGTTTTAACCCGGCTAGGGTAACTAGCGGGGCCGCTGCTATAAGAGTAATAGATAACTTTTAGGCGGAGGTCTAGGGCATTAGGGACAAAGAGGCGTTAGCGGAAGTAAATCTGTCCGTTAACGATACTATATTCTAACTTATTGCAACGGAGTAATTTCCTAATCTTCTTTAGCTAATGGTAAGCTTTCTAATTACGTAGGGCCGCTACTATATCTCTTGCGAGTTTATTCTCCTGGTATCCTAACCGGATTAGCTTATCTAGTGACTTTTTGGCTATTTTAGGGTCTAGAGCGGCTATAAACTTCACGTTATTAAAGTTGCGGGACTTATATAGTAATTCTTTTAAGATTATAGGGTTAACTTTCTAGGGCGGTATAATAACTTAGGCTTAGTAGCGGAGGCGTTTATTATTAGCGTCC
>Ga0307515_10023450_pt1 | contig 10812 bp, 5 predicted proteins | sample 17_EM_MG_FD_194513 | JGI IMG/M metagenome (GOLD analysis project Ga0307515, IMG submission 194513) | Populus trichocarpa ectomycorrhiza microbial communities from riparian zone in the Pacific Northwest, United States - 17_EM | ecosystem: Host-associated > Plants > Roots > Unclassified | place...
AAGGACAGCAATGGACAGACAGCGCTGCACTGGGCGGCAAGCAAAGGGCACCACGATATAACAAAGGTTTTGGTTAAGCTAGGCGCGGACGTTGAGGCTAAGGACAGCAATGGACAGACAGCGCTGCACTGGGCGGCAAGCAAAGGGCACCACGATATAATAAGCTTTTTAGTTGAGCTAGGCGCGGACGTTGAGGCTAAGGACAGCAATGGACAGACAGCACTGCACTGGGCGGCAAGCAACGAGCACCACGATATAACAAGGTTTTTGGTTAAGCTAGGCGCGGACGTTGAAGCTAAGGACAGTAATGGACAGACAGCACTACACCGGGCGGCAAGAAACGGGCACCTCGATATAGTAAGATTTTTGGTTGAGCTAGGCGCGGACGTTAAGGCCAAGGACAGCAATGAACAGACAGCGCTGCACTGGGCGGCAAGCAACGGACACCATGATACAGTAAGAGTTCTGGTCGAGTTAGGCGCGGAAGTCGGGGCCGGAGACGATGACGGACGGACGGCGCTGCACTGGGCAGCAAGCAGTGGGCACGAGACGACGGTGCGGACGTTAATCAAGCTGGGCGCGGACGTTAAGGCCAAAGACAGCAATGAAAAGACAGCGCTGCACTGGGCGGCAAGCAACGGACACCATGATACAGTAAGAGTTCTGGTCGAGTTAGGCGCGGAAGTCGGGGCCGGAGACGATGACGGATGGACGGCGCTGCACTGGGCAGCAAGCAGTGGGCACGGGACGACGGTGCGGACGTTTATCAAGCTGGGCGCGGACGTTAACAAGGAGGCCGACTTCAAGGCGGATGATGATAAACGAGAGATACCACCACGCTTAGGAAGCCCGAATAAGTTCTTAACTCAAGAAGGAGGCGTAAAGTTGAGATGCACGCCGCTATGGTTAGCTGCCGAAAACGACCACTTAGAGGTCTTCCAGTATCTGGTTGAGGCGGGCGCCAACCGTGAAGTCATTACGCTTGAGGGCCATTCGGGAGGGGCTTGTGCCGTTGCATTCACACCGGACGGCAGGCTAATTGCTTCGGGCTCGGCCAACAGAACGGTTAAACTTTGGGACATGGCAACGGGGCTGCAAGCTACGCTTAAAGGCCATTCTGGAGGGGTCTTGGGTGTTGCATTCTCACAGGATGGTAAGCTGGTCGCATCGGCCTTGACTGATAAGACGGTTATGCTCTGGGATACGGCAACTGCAACAGTGCAAGCTACGCTTAAAGGCCATTCTAGAGGGGTCTGCGGTGTTGCATTCTCACCGGATGGTAAGCTGGTCGCATCGGCCTCGTATGATAGGACGGTTGTGCTCTGGGATACGGCAACCGCAACAGTGCAAGCTACGCTTAAAGGCCATTCTGACTGGGTCCGGGGTGTTGCATTCTCACCGGATGGTAAGCTGATCGCATCGGCCTCGGATGATAGGACGGTTATGCTCTGGGATACAGCAACTGCAACAGTGCAAGCTACGCTTAAAGGCCATTTTGGAGCGGTCTTGGGTGTTGTATTCTCACCGGATGGTAAGCTGGTGGCATCGGCCTCGTATGATATGACGGTTGTGCTCTGGGATAGAGCAACTGCAAAAGTGCAAGCTACGCTTAAAGGCCATTCTGGAGGGGTCTTGGGTGTTGCATTCTCGCTGGATGGTAAGCTGGTCGCATCGGCTTCGACTGACGGGATGGTTGTGCTCTGGGATACGGCAACTGCAACAGTGCAAGCTACGCTTAAAGGCCATTCTGGAAGAGTCCAGGGTGTTACATTCTCCCCGGATGGTGAGCTAGTCGCATCGGCCTCGATTGATAGTACAGTTAAGCTCTGGCTCGTCGGCCTTAGAGGTTAAGCCATTCAGCCACAATCAAATCAACCTCTTTCCTGACCAACTTCCTATTCTCTGTCAAGGGGATCGTACAACTTTTCCAACCCGGAAGATACACGACACTGCTGCAAGCTTTGTAAAACCATTTGGAAAAAAACCACTATACTCAGAGAGAATGCAGCTTGAGCTTCTCAGGAATGCCGCTCGATGCATGAATGACCTGTTCCCAACCGCCGCAAAAGAAGCTCTGACTTGCTATCAGTATTTGGATGTTGTGCTGAGGCGCAAAGCTTGTGATGTGGACGCATTGGGCAGTTAGGGCTGGAAGCGGATAGAAATAGTACTTTCGTAACGTTAAAATGGAGGCAACGGGGCGTTTATTCATGTGGAGGGGTATATTTTGGAGTTATGGGTTGCGGTGTTGCGGAAGCGGCGAGAGGCGTCATGTTGGGTTCAGCATTCGGTGTGGTGGTTATGAGCTGGATAGGTTGGCTTGTGGTTTGCATGAAAAGGAAAAGGCGCAGACAACAGCGTCACAATGCATTTCCGGCTTCTAGTCCACATCAGCGTTATATACTAATTGTAAACTTGAGTTGTGGAGGAGTCACCATCAAGCCAGGGGGCCGATAATGCAGTGAAACTTTCCGCAATGATAAAACTTGACGAGGAACATGAACGGTCTGAAGTTGTGGGCGACACGTCTTCCGCTTGAGAAATGCATATCTACCCTAGTGGATCTTAGTTAGGAAGTGTGACTATTCCAATCCTGTCGCGCATGAAAATCGACGTCGAAGTAGAGGTGAAAAGTAGCAAGGCCGTGGAAGCGAGTTAGTGTTTTGAGGTTTTGCTTTTACGCTTGCTTGACCTTCTATGCTGTTCCGGAACTTGAGGGTGAGTGGTAGTTTATCGTACAGTTGTGAGCGGAAGTGAGCAGGAGTGAGTCATCCGCAGTCACCCGGAGCGGGCTGTGCGCCAAGAGTGTTGGGGTGGGATGTAAGGGCGGACGAAAAGGGGACTAAAGCAGGAGGGCGAGAAAGACATATTACTGGATAGTTCGTATGAGAAGCGAATAGAGTCACTGTCTCGGCTAATGTTCAGTTCGTGGTTATCATAGCATGTGGTTAACAATAAGAAAGATTAGCAGAGCAGCATGGGCATAAAACAGGTGTGGCAGGGTATCAAATACGGTCGTGCAATTTTATTTCCCTTGGGATGTTTAAACGGAGATGGTGGGCCGATGGTGTGCTTTCAGCCCTACAAAGTGAGATGTCCTATTGACTCGGGGGTTCGAAGATCCGAGGAACGAAGCAGCAGACAAGACCCACTTTATAGAAGGCCGTACGAATTCGAGCGCTTTGCAATTGAGGTATTGATACGAGCACGTGTGTGGAGTAGCGCTGACGTGGGGCTTTCCCATCAGCGGCGTTGCTTTGTGCAGAAGCTGCCGCATGAAAGAACGAAGGAAGGGTGCACTAGGTGTCATGGTGATTCATTGAATGCGCAATCTACCCGAAGAACTGCCGCTTGAGTCATGACGAGATTGACGGCTGACGGGGAGGGCGTTAGTTAGCGAAGGTATTGGCGGTGTGGCAAGCCTGACGGCGGGCACATGGTTCACCTTGCCGAGGGAACATGGTTGGAGAGTGGGGCAGTGCCAAGCTTTCTATTACCAACCATTCCTTCGTACCCAACCAATTCCACCGCTGCTGGTAACCCTGTTAGCCCATTTTGGGTGAGAGAGTGAGAGAGAGAAGGGGCGGAGTGCCTTGTTGCCGTCCCGGCGGGTCTGAATGGGAGAGGATGACTCCGCGGATCCATCATAGTCACCGCCACATGTCAATTGCTTGTTTTGGCCACTTCGTGTATCCTTCAGCTCCAAGTATCCTTCAATTATTCTTCCGTCATCTTCACCAGGCCGTGTGCCGTCAAATAAATAACACCATCCATCCATCGCTCAGAGCGGATCGGCTCAGAGCTACCCGAAATTGGAGCTAAAGCTGACCCTAAATCTGACCCTAAGTCCGGTTTCGACGGGGTTAATGAAGCTACCGCTCAAGCGAACCCAAGTCCTTTTTTCTTTTGAATAGCGGCCGCGAGTGCTATTGATCCCCTGGGTTGCCCTCCCGTCTTTTGCTGTTCAATCTTCTTCCAATTCTTCTCTCTGTAAATTTTACGACCAACTTGTTCGTTCTTTCAATTCTCTTCTTCCCCGGCCAAGGCGTCGGTAGGCTTGGAACCCGCGGAGCCCTGCAAAGCCGTTTCGGCTGCTACCACAGCAATGGACACGGACGCACCTCTAAACCATTCCACCAAGCGTGAGGAGACCTCCGCACGTGTCTACGAATCAATCACTCCCACCCACCACCAAGAAGACGCCATCCAGAATTTCGAAAAGCAGGATAGGGACATCGAGTACAATCCCAACGGCTACAGCGCAATTCGTGCCGGGGTCAATGTTGAGCGGGCCGAAGCGGAATTTGCGGAACTGAGCAAGGAGCTCTCCAGAGCCAGCCAACACTCTCGTCGATTGTCGCAAACCCAGAGTGGGCAGAAAGGCAATGTCGGTGAGGATGTCGAAAAGGCCCCCGAGTCTGAGACTTCTGACGAGGAGCCCTTTGACCTCGAGACTACCTTGAGGGGAAACAAAGGCCTCGAAGAGGAAGCGGGGATCAAGTCCAAGCGCATTGGTGTGGTATGGGAGAATATCACCGTCAGTGGAATTGGCGGGGTAAAGAACTATGTCAAGGTACGACGACCTCGTTAGCATTTTAGAATGAAATTCCCCTCGCTAACGCATTCTAAGACATTTCCAATGGCGTTCGTTTCCTTCTTCAATGTATATGAAACTGCTATGCACCTGCTCGGATTCGGCAAAAAAGGAAGGGAGTTCGACATTTTGAAAAACTTCCGCGGTGTCACAAAACCCGGTGAAATGGTTCTTGTTCTTGGACGACCAGGGTCTGGATGCACTACTTTCCTAAAGGTCATCAGCAACCAGAGATACGGATACACAAAAATTGGCGGGGATGTTCTCTATGGTCCGTTCAATAGCAAATTCTTCGAAAAGCGCTATCGAGGAGAGGCCGTCTACTGCGAGGAGGACGAAAACCACCATCCGACTCTTACCGTAGGCCAGACGCTGGACTTTGCCTTAGAGACGAAAGTCCCCGGCAAACGGCCAGCGGGATTGTCAAGACAGGAATTCAAGCAGAAAGTTATCGATTTAATACTTAAAATGTTTAATATTGAGCATACTAAGAACACCATTGTTGGCAACCCTTTCGTGCGAGGTATCTCCGGAGGCGAACGTAAAAGAGTCTCAATTGCTGAGATGATGGTTACCGGCGCTTCCGTACTCTCATGGGATAACTCCACAAGGGGACTGGATGCTTCTACAGCTCTCGATTATGCCAAATCTCTGCGAGTCCTAACCAACATCTACCAGACCACTACCTTCGTATCTCTTTACCAAGCTTCCGAGTCTATCTACGAAGTCTTCGACAAGGTCATGGTTATCGACTCTGGTCGTCAAGTATTCTTTGGCCCTGCCAAGGAAGCTCGTGCATACTTTGAAGGACTCGGATTCCTAGAAAAGCCCCGCCAGACAACCCCAGATTACTTGACCGGCTGTACAGACCCTTTCGAACGAGATTACAAACCTGGAAGGAGCGCTGACAACGTTCCAAGTACCCCCGATGATCTGGTCGCTGCTTTCGACAAGTCTGGGCTGGCAACCCGCCTTGAGAGTGAAATGACGGAGTATCGTAAAAACATAGATCAGGAAAAGCATGTATACGATGATTTCGTTACTGCTGTGAAGGAAAGCAAACGACACGCTTCGAAGAAGTCCGTCTACTCGATTCCTTTCTACCTTCAGATTTGGGCTTTGGCTAAACGCCAATTCTTGCTGCGATGGCAGGATAAGTTCTCACTGGTCGTCTCTTGGGCCACATCTATTATCATTGCTATTGTTCTTGGCACTGTCTGGCTCAACCTTCCCAAAACCAGTGCTGGAGCCTTCACGCGTGGTGGTGTGCTCTTCATTGCGCTGCTCTTCAATGCATTCCAAGCATTCTCTGAACTGGCATCTACCATGGTAGGGCGACCTATAGTCAACAAGCATCGGGCCTACACATTTCATCGACCTTCGGCGCTCTGGATTGCTCAGATTGGTGTTGACTTGCTCTTTGCCTCTGCACAGATTCTTATCTTCAGTATCATGGTCTATTTCATGTGTGGCCTTGTGCGAGATGCGGGAGCTTTCTTCACGTTCGTCTTAGTGATTATTTCAGGTTATCTGGCTACGACTCTGTTTTTCCGAACTGTGGGCTGCCTGTGCCCGGACTTCGACGTTGCAATTCGTTTGGCAGCTACCATCATCACTTTGTTCGTGTTGACTTCGGGATACTTGATTCAGTGGCAGTCAGAACAGGTCTGGTTGAGATGGATATTCTACATGAACGCACTAGGTCTCGGCTTTTCTGCACTTATGATGAACGAATTCAAGCGACTAAATCTGACCTGTACCGGAACGTCTCTCATACCTTATGGGCCAGGATATGACAATCTTGACCACCAAGTCTGCACGTTGCCAGGAAGTATAGCTGGAACAGACCAAGTTTCGGGAAGCCGTTATATTGAGCTGGCCTTTTCGTACGACCCCAAAAACCTCTGGCGGAACTGGGGTATTATCGTTGTCCTCATTGTTGGGTTTTTAATTGCGGTATGACCCCTCGTAGAAATCAACGATACATGACTAACTTCTTTAGAACGCCTTCCTCGGCGAATACGTCAAATGGGGCGCTGGTGGGAGAACTGTCACGTACTTCACAAAAGAAGATAACGAGCTCAAAGAATTGAATCAAAAACTTAGAGAAAAGAGAGACAAGAGAAATCGCAAGGAGGAAGGCGGCACCGATGCTAGCTCCGGTTTGAAGATTACTTCCAAGGCAGTCCTCACATGGGAAAACCTCTGCTACGACGTTCCGGTTCCTTCTGGGCAATTGCGTTTGCTCAAGGATATCTTCGGTTACGTCAAGCCCGGCCAACTGACTGCGCTTATGGGGGCTTCGGGTGCAGGTAAAACTACCTTGTTAGATGTTCTCGCTGCTAGAAAAAATATTGGTGTTATTTCTGGCGAGAAGCTGGTAGACGGCAAGGCTCCCGGTCTCGCTTTTCAGCGTGGTACTTCCTATGCAGAGCAGCTCGATGTCCATGAACCAGCCACCACTGTTCGTGAGGCTCTTCGATTTTCTGCGGATCTACGCCAACCATACGACACTCCCCAAGAAGAGAAGTACGCTTATGTGGAAGAAGTTATCTCGCTCCTCGAAATGGAAGACATTGCCGACGCTATAATCGGAGAGCCAGACACCGGCCTTGCTGTGGAACAGCGGAAACGAGTAACTATCGGTGTCGAGCTTGCAGCTAAGCCTGAACTCTTGCTCTTTTTAGATGAACCCACCAGCGGTCTTGACAGCCAAAGCGCTTTCAACATCGTCCGTTTCTTACGCAAATTGGCAGCCGCCGGGCAGGCCATTCTCTGTACAATCCATCAGCCTAACTCTGCGCTATTTGAGAACTTCGACAGACTCTTGCTCCTTCAACGTGGCGGCCAATGCGTGTATTTCGGCGATATCGGTAAAGACGCTCACGTACTGATTGACTACTTCCACCGTCATGGCGCTGACTGTCCTCCTAATGCTAACCCTGCTGAATGGATGCTGGATGCCATTGGAGCCGGTCAAATGCCTCGCATCGGCAAACGAGACTGGGCGGATGTCTGGAATGATTCGGAGGAATTTGCACAAATTAAAGCTAATATTGTCAGGATTAAGGAAGAGCGTATTAGAGAAGTTGGCTCCGCTGAACCAGTCGTTCAGCATGAATATGCCACACCAATATGGCACCAGATCAAGTTGGTCAACAAGCGCACCCATCTCTCGTTCTGGAGAACGCCCAACTACGGCTTTACCCGAGTTTTCAACCATGTCATCATCGCACTTCTCACTGGATTGTCATATCTGCAACTCAACGACTCCAGGTCATCTCTTCAATACCGTGTCTTCATTATCTTCCAGGTCACCGTCTTACCTGCCCTTATTCTAGCCCAAGTTGAGCCTAAATACGCCATTGCCCGGATGATCAGCTATCGTGAGCAAGCAGCGAAAGCCTACAAGACCTTCCCGTTCGCTTTCGCCATGGTGCTCGCTGAGATGCCATACAGCATCCTTTGCGCTGTCTTCTTCTTCCTCCCTATCTACTACATCCCCGGATTCAACTCTGCCAGCAGCCGCGCCGGCTACCAGTTCTTCATGATTCTCATTACCGAAATCTTCTCAGTGACTCTCGGCCAAATGGTCGCCGCAGTAACCCCCTCTCCCTTCATCAGTTCCCTCGTCAATCCTTTCATCATCATTGTCTTCGCGCTCTTCTGTGGTGTAGCAATTCCTCGCCCGCAAATCCCCGGCTTCTGGCGCGCATGGCTGTACCAGCTCGACCCCTTCACGCGCCTCATTGGCGGAATGGTCGTCACCGAGTTGCACGAACGCCCTGTCCACTGCACATCCGTCGAGTACAACTCCTTCAGCGCGCCGGCAGGTCAGGACTGCGGCTCATACATGTCGAAGTTCTTCTCTGCCGGTGGACCCGGCTATATTGCTAATAACCTAACGGACGCATGCCAGTACTGCGCGTATAAAGTTGGCGATCAGTTCTACGAGCCGCTTGGGTATGAATTCAAATATAGGTGGAGGGATCTGGGCATACTTGCTGCATTTATTGGAAGTAATCTGATTTTGTTGTTCATTGCTGTAAGTCTATCCCTAATTCTATCCGTTTGAACATGCAAATGCTGACTTAGTACAAGGCTCGTTACCTCAACTTCAACCGCCGCTAATACCGCTGAACTTATCGAGAATGTCTCTTTGTCATAAAATTTTACATTTTAATTTCTGCTATACATAATTCTAGAGCCGACGTCACCACACTAGGGCCCTCGTTGGTTCTCATGGGGTGCTTTTCCCGAGGCTAGCGAACGAAAACCTGAGGACCATTTGCTGACTTGCTAAGGGTGGGACCATAGAAGTTCAGATAATTGGGTAAGCATTTACACTGGTGCTCATGAATTGGCGAATCTTGGATAGTTAGCTTTCCGTTCGCGGTGTGTGCGCGGCCTCTGGCGCACGTGCATATGAAGAGAGGTTGCTCAATCTCATTCACTTGTGTCCATTCTATTCACGTACATTGTGAAACCGCTACTGTATCACTCAATTCTCCGCTGTACATGATGCTTAAATGGCTAAGAATAAAACCTTTAATATCGTTCTCGTAGCCTATCTTTGAGGTTTACTATGCCATTTTTCTTTCCATTACACTCGCTCACAAACTTTCATGTGCGTTTGCACTAAGCCTCAGCTTCCAATATCACAAACGCTCTCGATCGTGACGATAAATCCTACGTCCTCTTTTTCGTACCCTCCTACTACCCGTTGTCGCTGCTGCTGCCGGCCTACCTAAGTCAGCCCTTGTCTGCCACCACTCCACCCACTACAAGAACGCTCCTAGAACACATACATGGCCCTTCGGAGCATTTCCGTCCCTACGGCCTCCATATCCTTCCCGCCGCCCCTGTATCGCGAACCTGCACGGTCCGGGACTTCGCATATGCAGCCACACGCGCCCATTACGCATACAGCAATGCACAGCAGCACCGAACCAACCCATAGCCCGCCAGCCCGAGAGCGGAGAGGTTGTGAGATGGAGAGTTGGCCAGCACGGGGAGAAGAGATGGAGGGGGAGACGATGGGCATACTGACGAACCCTTCCCCGACGCCCAGGATGGCAGCTAGAGAAACTTTCCAAAAGCTAAACAGCGCGACGACAATAAAAGTCACCACTCATTATGGCCCGATGCCTCATCGCTCGGCTCGCGCTTCAATAGAGCCTGGCTATAGCCGGAGCACCACCTGGCCAACCACCTTGCAGCAGAAACCATGCCAGACGATAAATAAGCAGAGCCAGGTTGCGGAAAAGCTAGAAGAGGAAGCACAGGCAGAGAAGCCCAAGAGTCAGAAACGAGGAGGGATGGAACAGAGGGGGTGAGGACTACATCTTCCGCGCCATCGGCATCGTACCAGGGACGTCACACGCGCGCCCTCTGCGCCATCTGCACCCTCCTCCATACTCCAACCTCCCTTTCCCCACAGCTACGCTCCGGACTACCCTACCAACTACCCTCCTCACACATAGCATGCGGGCCACCCTACCCCCCACTGATCCAGCCCAGGGTGGTGGGGTAGGAGCGGCTGCATCATCACTCTCTCCATCGAATGAGCCATTCGGATTTGAGTTCGACCTCCCGCCCTTCCTGCCCTTGCTGCTGGGCGTACTGATAGCGGGACTGATAGCCGGCGCAGCAGCGGCGGTGGTGTTGTACTTTGTAAACTTCCCGCCTATCTCTTTCCAGTACCAAGAAAGGAAGGAGGACGGATGGAAGAGTGTGGGCAGCGCGGGCAGCGCAAGCAGCGCCACCAGCACCGCTACTTCTCCAGCGTCATCGCCTGAGTTCGAAGGGCTGAGATCGAGGGCGAGGGCGATGACAGGGATAACGACAAGCCCACAATCACCCCCCGGAGCGAAGAGCACAGGACCACACCGTCGCAACCTCTCATCCCCCTCTCACTCCCGCACCCGCTCCAATCCCTCAGCTCATACCCCTGACAGCCAACCCCCAACCCCAAACCAGAACGACATCCCGCTCCTCCCCCTCCCCGCGCTCCGCACGAGCTCACGCCCAAGTCCAAGCCCAAGCCCAAACCCAAGCAAACCCACGCGCCCAACCCGCCGACCCACCCCCCAAAACCCAACCCAGCAGCTCGGGCCCAGGCTCAGGCACCCAGCCCAGCCCAGCACACCCCCAGCCGCCAACCCAGCAAGACACACGCACAGCAGCGCTGAAAAGGCGCGCAGATAGGAGCACGGCAG
>Ga0307515_10023451_pt1 | contig 10811 bp, 10 predicted proteins | sample 17_EM_MG_FD_194513 | JGI IMG/M metagenome (GOLD analysis project Ga0307515, IMG submission 194513) | Populus trichocarpa ectomycorrhiza microbial communities from riparian zone in the Pacific Northwest, United States - 17_EM | ecosystem: Host-associated > Plants > Roots > Unclassified | place...
CAGGGCGATGACGCCGAAGAGGGCGCGCTCCGGGACGCTGGACAGGATGTCCGGCACCAGCGCGCCGACTGCGCACGCCACGGTCACCAGCACCAGGAGGGCCGCTCCGACGCCGCCGAGGGCGGCGGCTCGCCGAGTCGCTGTCATGCTCGACGAGTCGCCCGCGTAGCGCGTGGCGTTACTGGCCTGCAGGGTCACGGCGCCGTCCACTCGCCGTCGAGCACCGCCCGCAGCTTGTCGACGGGTACCGCCGACCCGGTCGCTGCGTGGTAGCCGCACAGGTAGGCGAGCGCGTCGCGCAGGGCGTCCTTCTCCGCCTGGATCTGGTCCCGCGCCTGCATCATCTCCAGGAACGGCGCGGACGTCCCGTGCTTCCGGCGGAGTTCTTCGTACTCGGGAGCGAGCTCGGTCACCGGTCGCCTCCTGCGGTCTCGCTCTGCGTCCGCTCGAGGGCCGTGTGCGCCTGCCAGGCCAAGTCGATCAGCCTGCAGGTCTCGGCAACCCGCCGCTCCTTCGCTCGCCAGGCCGGGCTCACGATCCGCAGGATCCGCCGCTGCCACATCGGCCGGCCCTTGGACGCGAGCAACCTCTGAAGTCTTCGTGCGTCGTTCATGGCGGGTCCACTCCTCGTTAGTGGATCAAGGCCCCCGGTTGGTGTTCCCGCACCGCCGGGGGCCGTCCTTCTGGGTGAACTTCTATCAAGATCGGTATCTCAGCCGATAAATTTCGCCCGACGCTTCTGGTGCCACCTGCATAAAGCCTGGTTAGCACCACGCTCATGACCTGGATACCGTGCCGGTATGGCGTATGACTTCCAGGTGACCGTGGATTCGGCCGACCCGCACGTGCTCGCCGACTGGTGGGCCGAGACGCTCGGCTGGGCTGTGGAACCGACTGATGAAGACTTCATCCGCGAGATGATCGCGAAGGGCTACGCGATCGACGCGGAGACGAGAACGTACAACGGGGCTCTGGTGTGGAAGACGGGTGCGGCCATCCGGCACCCGGACTCTCCACCGGAAGGTCCACCGAAGCGGGTGCTTTTCCAGCTGGTCCCGGAGCCCAAGACCGTGAAGAACCGGCTCCACCTCGACGTCCGGGTCGGCGCCGACAACGTCGACGCGACGGTGGAGAAGCTGACCACGCGGGGCGCGAAGTTCCTGCACCGCGGGCAGCAGGGGCCGCACAGCTGGGTGACGGTCGCGGACCCGGAAGGCAACGAGTTCTGCGTCTCGTGACCCACGCGGTGAACGGCTCATTCCTGCCGTCGGAGGACAGGAATGAGCCGTTCACCGCCTCAGCCGTCTTTCATCGCTTCAGCGCTGCCAGGCGGTCCAGGGCCTTCGGCAGGGCCGAGGCCAGCAGGTCGAGTTCCGGCTCCGCCGCGACCAGCGGCGGTGACACGGCGATCCCACGCCCAAGGTTGCGCACGAGCACGCCTTCGTCCCGGCACGCGCGCTGCAGCTTCACCGGGGCACCCGGGTCGGCGTCCATGACCTCCGCCGTCAGCTCGACCGCGGCGAGGAAGCCCAGACCGGCGCGGACCTCCTTGACCAGCGGGTGGTCGCTGACGCCCGACACGGCGTCGGCGAGCGGCTTCTCGAGTTCGCGGCCGCGCGGGATCAGGCCGTCGCGCTCGTAGATGTCCAGCGTGGCGAGGCCCGCCGCGCAGGCGACCGGGTGCCCGGCGTACGTCGCGCCGTGGCGGAAGATCGGGGCGCCCGGCGCACCGGTGAAGAACGGCTCCGCCACACGCGGCGCCACGATCAGCGCGCCCAGCGGGATGGTCCCGCCGGTGATGCCCTTCGCCGTCGTGATCATGTCGGGCTGGACCGACCACCGGTCGATGCCGAACCAAGTGCCGAGCCGGCCCCAGGCCGCGATGACGCAGTCCGCGACGAACAGCACGTCGTGACGGCGGCAGATCTCCGCGACTGCCTCGATGTAGCCGTCCGGCGGCAGCAACACGCCGCCCGCGCCGATGACGGGTTCGCAGAAGAACGCCGCGACCTTGTCCGCGCCCACCCGCTGGATCTCGGCCTCGAGCGCGTCCGCGCTGTCGAACGGAACGTGCGAGAACTCCGGCGGCTGCGGCCCGACACCCGCGGCGTTGGCGGGGATGCCGCCGACGGCGGTGCCGAACCCGTGCGTGCCGTGGTACCCCTGCGTCCGGCCGATGACGTGCACCTTCTCCGGCCGTCCCGTCTGCGCGAAGTAGGCGCGCGCGAGCTTCACGGCGGTATCGATGACGTCCCCACCGCCCGAGCCGAAGAACACCTTCGAGCTGGGGGCCGGCGCCAGCTCGGCCACGCGGTCGGCCAGCTCGATCGCCGGCTCGTTCGCGTTGTAGCCGAACAGGTTGTACGAGTCGAGCGCCTGCAGCTGCTTGCTGACGGCTTCGGTGATCTCAGGGCGCCCGTGGCCGAAGTTCGCGTACCAGAGCGACGCGGTGGCATCGAAGTACCGGCGGCCCGCGTCGTCCCAGACGTAGGAGCCCTCGCCACGGGTGATGACCATCCGGTCCCCGTCGACGGCGCCCATGTCGGCGAACGGGTGCCAGAGGGCGTGCTTCGGCTGTGCTGACATCGGTCCTCCTCAGGTCCCGCCCCCATCCTTACCAGGGCGAAGCAATCAGCGCGAACACTCCATCGTGCACAGTTCGAGGCCCGGGATTGGCCGGAACGGCAGGACAACCTGTAACGGCGAACGCGTCCGGGCGACCTGATGAACGTGCGCATCCCCCTCAGGCGGCGGAACGAAGACCACCACCTCGGCCCACTCGCGGAGTACACGGCTCTACGCGCCGAGATCAGCCGCCTGATGGCCCAGCAGTGGAAGGTGACGGCCTTCCTGATCACCACGAGCGGGGCCGTGTTCGGCTTCGCGTTCACCGCGGCGGGCCGGATGCCGTTGCTGCTGATCATCCCGTTCAGCAGCAATATCCTGGCTTCCCAGTGGGTGGGGTGCCACCAGCTCATCGAGCGGGTCTCGCTGTACATCCGGACCGAGCTCGACCCGCACGTCCCCGGCGGGATCGGCTACGAGAAGTGGCTGCGCCGGGGAGCCGTCGAGCCGATCGGTGTCCGCCGGCTGCTCCGGCAGGCACTGACCAGCCCGACGGTGCTCGCCTTCCCCGCGCTCGCGGCGCTGGCGCTCGGCACCGTCGCGTGGTGGTTCCTCCTGCAGGGCCATGCGTGGTCCGACCCAGCCGTCGCACCCGGTCTCGCCGCGTGGGCGATCGGCGTCGTGCTGACCGTCCTCAGTCTGCGGCTGATCTGGCTGGCCGCGAAACGGCGGACCGTGGCCGACTACCTGCGCTGGAAGCCAGGAGAAGGCTGAGCCTCACTCCAGGAACTCCGCGATCTCCGCTTCCGAATAGCCCAGCTCCGCCAGCACCTCCGACGTGTGCTGCCCCAACGTCGGCGGCGCGGACGTCGGCCGCGCCGGAGTATCCGACGCCTTCACCGGGAATCCCGTGCCCACGTACGTCCCCACCGTCGGGTGCGGCAACCGGACCACCTGGTCGCGCGCGGCCGTCCACGGGTCGGCGTACACGTCGTCGATCTCGTTGATCGGGGCCGCCGGGATGCCCGCCTCGTCGAACGCCTTCATCCACTCGGCCGCCGAGCGGGTCAGGAGCACCGGCTCCAGCAGCGCGTTCAAGGAATCCCGGTGCGCCGCGCGCGCGGCGTTCGAAGAGAACCGAGGATCCGCGGCGATGTCCAACCCCAGCACGCCGCAGAACGCGTGCCACAGTTTTTCGCTGCCCACGGCGATGATCAGCCAGCCGTCGGAGACGTGGTACGCCTGGTACGGGACGATGCTCGGGTGCGCCGAGCCCATCCGGCGCGGCCGCGGCGCGTCATAAAAATGAGCGCCCGCCGCGTAGACGTGCCAGGCCAGCTGACTGTCCAAAAGGGACACGTCGAGGTACTGGCCGCGGCCGGTGGTGTGCCGGGCCTGCAGCGCCATCAGCACCGCGATGATCGCCCACGTCCCGGCGTTGAGGTCGGCCACCGGCAGCCCGACCTTCGCCGGCGCGCCGTCGGGCTCGCCGGTCAGCGACATGACGCCACCCAGCGCCTGCGCGACCAGGTCGTAACCCGCGCGGTCGCGGTACGGGCCGGTCTGGCCGAACCCGGTGATCGACACGTGGATCAGCCGCGGGTTCACCGAAGACAACGCGGCGTAGTCGATCCCCCACTTCTCGAGCGTCCCCGGGCGGAAGTTCTCGACGAGCACGTCGGCGTCGGCGACCAACCGGCGGAGCGCGTCACGGCCCCGCTCGCTCTTCAGGTCGAGCACGATCCCGCGCTTGTTCCGGTTGGCCGCGAGGTAGTAGACGGCTTCGTCGCCGACGAACGGCGGCCCCCAGCCACGGGTGTCGTCGCCGTGGCCCGGCGGCTCGACCTTCACCACGTCGGCGCCCATCTCGCCGAGGTACTGCGTGCAGTACGGCCCGGCGAGGATGCGGGAGAGGTCGACGACCTTGATCCCGTCCAGCGGCCGGAATCCATCAGGGGCAGGGGGCATCAACGGCTCCTCGTCGGGCTCGGCGTCCGGCCCCTTTCTACCTCGGGCACCCCGCCAACGGATTTCCTACTAACGGACGTAGACGACGATCACTCCCATCGTGTTGATTGTTGAGTGAGTTTGTGCAGAGTTGCGCACTCCAGGAGGGAACGATGCGTCGTCTTGTTGGGATGGCGGCCGCACTGGCCGTCTGCACCACGATGGTCACGGTCACTCAAGCCGCGGCCGCGGAACCCCAGTACTTCGCCGCCCAGCGGGTCGGCGAACGCCCGCCGATGGGCTGGAACAGCTGGAACAAGTTCGGCTGCGACATCCACGAAGACCTGGTCCGCGGCGCCGCCGACGCGCTGGTGTCGTCCGGCATGAAGGACGCGGGTTACCAGTACGTCAACATCGACGACTGCTGGGCCGAACAAAACCGCACGGCCGACGGCAAGCTCGAACCGAACCACGAGCGCTTCCCGCACGGCATCAAGACGCTCGCCGACTACGTCCACGGGCTCGGCCTCAAGCTCGGCATCTACACCAGCGCGGGCACGCTGACCTGCGCGAAGACCATGCCCGGCGCGCTCGACCACGAGGAGGCGGACGCGCAGTCGTTCGCCGACTGGGGTGTCGACTACCTCAAGTACGACAACTGCAACAACCAGGGCCGCCCGGCGATCGAGCGCTACACGAAGATGGGCGACGCGATCAAGAAGACCGGCCGCCCGATGATCTACGCGCTCTGCGAGTGGGGCGAGAACGACCCGTGGACCTGGGGCCGCGACGCCGGCGCGCAGCTGTGGCGCACCACCGGCGACATCAGCGACAACTGGGGCAGCATGACCGGCATCCTCGACCAGCAGGTCGGCCTGGAGAAGTACTCGGGTCCCGGTGGCTGGAACGACCCGGACATGCTCGAGGTCGGCAACGGCGGCATGACCAACACCGAGTACCGCTCGCACTTCTCGCTCTGGGCATTGATGAACGCGCCGCTGCTGGCCGGGAACGACCTGCCCGCGATGTCGCCGGCGAACAAGAAGGTCCTGGAGAACAAGGACGTCATCGCGCTGGACCAGGACTGGGCGGGCACCCAGGGCCACAAGATCCGCGACGACGGCGACACCGAGGTCTGGGCCAAGCCGATGTCCGACGGCTCGGCCGCGGTCGTGCTGTTCAACCGCGGCCCGGCGAGCGCGGCGATGACCACGACGGCGAAGGATCTCGGCCTCAAGGGTCACAGCTACCGCGTCCGCGACCTCTGGAGCGGCACCGAAACCGAGACCGCCGGCACTCTCCGCGCTGCCGTCCCGTCCCACGGCTCGGCCGTGTTCCGCGTCTGGCCGGCCACGCACCCGGCGGCCGCGCCGCTGACGACGCTGGCCCTGCCGAGCCCGGACTACGTGCCCGCCGATCGCCCGCTGACGGCGACGCTGAAGGTGACCAACGACGGCAGCACACCGATCGCGGACGTCCGGACCAGCGTCGCGGCGCCCGCGGGCTGGCAGCTGGACGGCCCCGGCGCGTTCACGGTGCCGGTCGTCCTGCCGGGCAAGAGCTGGCAGAAGCAGGTCACCTTCAAGCCGCTGTCCCCGTCGGGTGACCACGTCACGCTCACCGCGAAGGCGAGCTACCTGACGCTGTGGGGCAAGCGCGACCTGACGTCGGAAGGCACGTCACCGCTCGTCTCGCGTCCGCCGTCGGGCACGACGGCGCTGTCGAAGGCCGCCTGGATGTCGTCGGACAACGGCTGGGGCCCGGTCGAACGCGGCACGAGCAACGGCGAGAGCAAGGCGGGTGACGGCCACAAGATCACCATCGCCGGAACCGGGTACGACGACGGGATCGGCGGCCACGCCCCGTCGAGCGTCCGGGTCTACGTCGGCGCGGCGTGCACGTCGGTCAGCACGCTGGTCGGCATGGACGACGAGAACTCCGGTGGCAGTGCGGGATTCCGGCTGATCGGCGACGGCAAGGAGCTGGCCGCCACCGGCGTCATGCACCCCGGTGACCAGGCCCGGCCGCTGTCGGCGCAGCTGTCCGGCGTCCAGGTGCTGGAGCTGTCGATCAACGACGGCGGCGACGGCAACACCAACGACCACGCCGACTGGGCGAACGCCACCATCACCTGCTGAGGCCCGGGAATTCACGCACCACCCGCCGTCCCCGGCCACCCGGCCGGGGACGGCATTTATGCGCTCATGTCCGGTTCCTCCCCGGTGCACCCTGGAACTCTTGTCCGCGTTCTTTGGGAGGGGAACCATGCGACGGCTCTGCGTCCTGCTGCTCACCCTGCTCGGCCTCACCACCGCGATCGCCGCCCCCGCGGCCGCGGACGAACCCCCGATCGCCGCGACCCCGCCCATGGGGATCTCGTGGTCGCGCGGCTGGAACCAGTGCCCGCGGATCGACGACACGAAGGTGCGCGCCGCCGTCGACATGCTGGTGACCAGCGGCCTGCGCGACGCGGGCTACACCTACGTCGACATCGCCGGCTGCTGGGCCGCGGCCGCGCGCGCCGCGGACGGCAAGCTGGTCCCGGACGCCGTCAAGTACCCGGACCTCCCGGGACTGATCGGATACGTGCACGCGAACGGGCTGAAGTTCGGGCTGCACAGCGGCACCGGCGACGTGGTCTGCGGCCGCGCGATGCCCGGCTCACGCGACCACGAAGATCTGGACGCGCAGACCTTCGCCGGCTGGGGTGTCGACTACCTGGAGTACGACACGTGCGGCGGCGAGAACGACGCCGCCACGCGAGTGAAGAAGATGAGTGACGCGCTCAAGGCCGCCGGGCGGCCGATCGTGCTCGCGACGCTCGACATGATGCCGCCGGGAGCCCGCCAGTGGGAGTGGGCGCCCGGGGCGGGTGCGCACACGTGGCAGCTCAACGCCGACCTCACGGAACCGCTCGCGTCCGTGATGACCGAGCTGGACCGGCAGATCCCGCTCGCCGGGCACACCGGCCCCGGCGGCTGGAGCGACCCGGGACAGCTCAACTTCAGCTTCGTGGACCTGGCGCCGCGGCGGGCGCAGTTCTCGCTGTGGGCGTTGCTGAACGCGCCCCTGCTGCCCAACGAATCGTTCCCGCTGGACACGATCGCCAACCGGGACGTCATCGCCGTCGACCAGGACTGGTCGGGAACGCCCGGCCGCAAGGTCCGCGACCTCAGCGAAGGCGAGATCTGGGCGAAGCCGATGTCGGACGGCTCGGTCGCGGTACTGCTGCTCAACCGCGGCGCGTACGCCCGGACGATCCCCTTCGACCTCGCGGAGTCCGGACTCCCGGCGTCACCCGCGTACCGCGTGCGCGATCTCTGGACCGGCGCCGAGCAGACGAGCACCGGCACGCTTCGGGCGTCCGTGCCCGCGCTGTCGGGGGTCTTCGTCCGCGTCTGGCCGGGCCGGCCGACGCCGGCCGAGCCGCTGGTGACACTGGGCGCGCAGCTGCCCGGGGGCTACCTCGCGGGACAACAGGTCGACGGCACCGTGACACTGACCAACGACGGCGACACCCCGATCACCGACGCCAGCTACACCCTGACCGTCCCCGCCGGGTGGCAACTGGACGGGCCCGCGATGGTCGACGTCCCGCGGGTTTCGCCCGGCAGCACCGTGACGCGGGAGATCTCCCTGCGCCAGACGTCCGGTACGGCCCCGGCGAAGCTGCTGGTGACCGCGAACGGTGGCTACAGCACGGACTTCGGCCCGCGCACGACGACCGGCTCGGCGCAGACGCCGCTCGTCGCGGCACCCGCCCAAGGCCGGACGTACCTGGACTCCCGGCCTTGGCTGTACTCGGAGAACGGCCTCGGCCCAGTGGAGCGCGGCAGCGTGAACAACGGGCAGGCGATGTCCATCGGCGGCACGGGCTACCAGGCGAACAGCGGTCTCGGCGTGCACGCGCCTTCGGTGATCCGGTTCTACCTGGGTGGAGCGTGCAAGACGTTCGAGACGCAGTTCGGCATCGACGGCTCGGCGAGCCCGCGGTCCACAGTGGAATTCCGCATCCTGGGCGACGGCCGGGAGCTGTACGCGACGGGCACCCGGCGGCCGGGACCCAAGGCCCAGAAGGTGACGGTGCCGGTCACCGGCGTGCAGCAGCTGGCGATCGCGGTCGACGACGCCGGTGACGGCTCGGTGGGCGAGTTCGCCGACTGGATCGCGTCGAACGTCAGCTGCTGAGGTCGATGAGCCGGGCTTCGGCGTCGCGGAGGTAGCGGTCCAGCGCCGCCTCCGCGGTGTCGAACCGGCCACGGCGCAGGTCATGCAGGATCAGCTCGTGGTTGTCCAGGAACGGCTCGTAGAACTCGCGGGTGTTCTCGTTGAGGACGAAGAACAACCGGGTCTCGGCGAGCACCTGGCGCATCGTGGCGGAGATCCGTTCGCTGCCGGCGAGGTCGGCCAGCGCCTGGTGGAAGTGGATGCTCGCGGTGCCGACCGCCGGCCAGTCCTCGGCCGCCGCCGCCGCGCGGCCCTCGTACAGCGCCTGCTCGGCCGCTTCAAGATCCACGGTAGACAGCTCGGCCGCGCGGCGCAGGGCGCCCCATTCGGTGGCCCGCCGCACGACGTAGAGGTCTTCGATGTCCTCAGTGGTCAGTTCGCGCACGAACACACCGCGGTTCAGCTCGTGCACGGCCAGCCGTTCGTGGGCCAGCAGCTGGAACGACTCGCGCAGCGTGTTGCGCGAAACGCCGAGGGCCGAGCTGATCACCGGCTCGGAGAGCCGCTCACCGGGAGCGAAGACACCGTCGGTGATGTACTGGCGCAGGATCGCCGCGACCCGCTCGGCCGTGCCGCTGCGCTCGAGCAGGTGCCGCTCGCGCTCCAGCCCCGAGGCGTCCACAGTGGACATCGGACACCGCTACCTGACGCCGAGTTCGAAGTCGAGGCTGTAGCGGTTGCCCGGCATCGCACCCGCGGCCTTCGCGCCGTCGATCGGCAGCACGGCACCGTTGATGAACCGCGACTCGTCACTGGCCAGGAACACCACGGCCTTCGCGACTTCCCACGCCTCGCCGACGCGGGCCGCCGGGGTGCTCGCGACGAGCTGGTGCTGCTTGGTCTCGAACTCGTCGGCCGAGGCGAGCGTGCCGCGCAGCATGTCGGTGTCGATCGCGCCCGGGTTCACCGTGTTGGCGCGGATGCCCTGGTGCGCGTGGGCGACGGCGATCGACTTCGTCAGCCCGACCAGCGCGTGCTTGGTGGCGTTGTAGACCGGGTCGCCGGGGCGGCCCATCACGCCGCCGTTGGACGACGTCGTGACGATGCTGCCCGCCTTGCGCTCGATCATGTGCGGCAGCACGGCGCGGGTGCCGAGGAACGCGGCCCGCACGTTGAGCGCGAAGATGTTGTCGAACTCGGCCAGCGTCGTGTCGGCCAGCGGCTTGCCGAGGTGGATCCCGACGTTGTTGAAGAGCACGTCGATCCGCCCGGCCTCGGCGAGGACACCGTCGACGAACGCGTCGACCTGCGTCTCGTCGGTGGCGTCCACGATCGCGTGCCGGTAGCCGTCGATCTCCTCAGCGGGCTCGCGGATGTCCGAGGCGAACACCGTCGCGCCCTCGGCCAGGAACTCCTTTACCGTCGCGAGACCGATGCCCCGCGCGCCGCCGAAGACGACCGCCACCTTGCCGGCCAACCGACCCATCACTTACCCGCTCTCAGTCGTGCTGTCTGCTCTTCGTCCACCAGGTAGTCCTCCGGCATCCGGACGAGTGTGTCCGTATCCCCGAGGTACCGCACTTCGACGCCGTACACCTCGCGCGCCGCTTCCGCCGAGACGTACCCGTCGACGACGTCGGCGAGCACCGCCGCCACCGGCCGCTCGTGCGGCGGCCCGTAACCGCCACCGCCGGGCAGCGTGACGTCCACAACGGACTCGGGGGCGAGGGTAACGCGGCTCTTCGCCGGCAGGTCGGTTCCGCCGTGCAAGCCGAACCGTCCGGGTGAGCCCGCGCCGCCACCGTCCACACCGGACGCCGCCGCTCGCACACGGTCGACGTTCCCGTTGACACTCCAGGAATCCACGTCCCGTGCCACCATCGTGGTCACCTGTCCGAGCCCGCCACGCCGTCGCCCCGCCCCGCCGGAATCCACGCGCAGTTCACGAGAACGCTGCACGAGCGGCGCCATCGTCTCGATGACCTCGGTCGGCGTCGAACGCAGCCCGCTCGGGAAACCCGTGGTGTTCAGGCCGTCCTTGCCGGCCCGCGCACCCATGCCGCCGGTCTGGAAGACGTTGAGCATGAACCCCGGGCCGCGCCAGATGGTCATCCACAGCGCGTCCGCGCTCG
>Ga0307515_10023452_pt1 | contig 10810 bp, 3 predicted proteins | sample 17_EM_MG_FD_194513 | JGI IMG/M metagenome (GOLD analysis project Ga0307515, IMG submission 194513) | Populus trichocarpa ectomycorrhiza microbial communities from riparian zone in the Pacific Northwest, United States - 17_EM | ecosystem: Host-associated > Plants > Roots > Unclassified | place...
GGTAAGAGGAAGGTGAAAGGGGATGCACATATGAACCAGAGTGGTGTTTCTGAGGTTGAAAGCAAACTGTCTGGCATATCTTTTATGGGGTCTGAAGCTGCTGACTTTCAAGGACAATGTCAGTTAGCTTCCAAGGAGGATACAGAGAATGTTCCTTGTGAAGTGAAAGTTGAAGATAGCAGTGATAGACAGAACCGCAATTCTGTGCATACCTCCTCTGAGATCATAACAAGTCAACCCCGGCACTTGGTTTCCGAGCTTGAACTTGAAGTTTCAGGTACCAATGCTGCTCATCATGAGTCTACCACCTGCAATATTTCCGGTGATGTAGCTCAATCAACAACCACACCACTTCCTCAGAAAGTGCAAGATGATGGTAATGATCATTGTGGTGTATTGCCTGGCAACCAAAATATTAGTTCTTGTCAGGTTAAGGAGCCTATTTCCAAGGAAATGGTTGTCCTTGCTACCGCTGATCCTAATTCTGATGTCACTGCTAAACGTGATCTACAATCTTGCAGAAGCAATGGATTTTGCTTTGCCACAGAGCTCGGAGTGAGCTCTTGTGGAGTTGATGTAGATAGAGTCCATGACCTCAAAGAAGTATCGGACACAGTTCAAAGTGATGCTATTTCTCCTTATGGAGGTTCTATTTCTGATGGGCCTCGGATGAATATCAAATCTTCAGAGCACGCCAATTCTGTTTCTGAGGTTGAGCCTGCTAGTTTGACAGGGGGCATCTCCGAACCTTTATGTAATTCAAGCTCTGCTCGCCTGCACTGTGCCTCTGGTGGTGGTAATTCCTGCGGTGCACCTGAGGTGATAATTTTGTCAAACCAGGCTAGTTGATTTCCGTCTGTGCTCTCCTTTTGGCAATAGAAAGCAAGAAAGTTGTGGATGGCAGCCATGGATAAATGTGGTGAATTTTTCCTCAAGCAGAACTTAGATGTCTTCTTTACAGACCTCATCCTGCGATTTTGTCATTGATTAGGATGCCAAGATAGCACTCGAATGCCATGTTGATGACTGACTACAGCTTTGGCAGGTGTTTGCGGTACCAAGTTTGTCATCTTAATATCATACGTGCATCTAGCATTCTAAAGGAAACTTTTTGTACAGTTACGAGCCTCTCAAGTCATTAGTTATTTCTAGCCAACTCATGTTAGATTTAGATGTAATTGAGGTTTGTTCATCTTGGACCTCTCCTGTGCCTAACGCAAATGGAAAATTCATTGATGAAAAATACGAAAGAGCCTAGATTGATGTGATTCATGCTTTATATTTCTCCTCCGGCGGTCGTGTAAGTGCTGATAAAATGGCCTTTCTTGATATGCAGTCGCATGTTCGTGTTTTTGCCCGCCGATAACAGCATTAGTTATTGACTATATTATTGACTCGTGTGATGTTGTTAGTTGGATTAATTTATTTTTAATATAAAAAATAGATATTATTAATATTATTTTATAAAAAAATTATAGAAATTAATTTGATATGACAAATTAAAAAACTCAATTCTTGATAAATTAAATATTAAAAATAAAATTGAAAACAAAAATCTATTAAAAAAATAATAATAAAATAATTTGATTTAATCAGAGTTAACTTATCAAATTCATGATCGAAGTTATGGGATGAGAATAACCTCATAAAAAACAGATCAAAACAAATCATGAAGTCTAATTCTTAATTAACCTAATGTTTAATGATGAAATTGAAGGAGGGAAGACATTTAAGAAAAGGGAAAAAAAACTCAAGTCAACCGAGTTAACTTGTTAAAATAATAGTCTGGGTCATGAGTTTGGGGTATAAATTGAAAAAAACTATGAAACCCAAACCCTAATAAACTTAATGTTAAAAAAAAAAAAAAAAATTAGAAAAAAAAACACACTAAATGAATCAATAAAAACACTATTCTAGTGAATAATGTTATGTAAGAAGAGGTATAATAAAAAAAATCATCCCTTAGTTTTTGTTAAATAGATTTGTAGGTTCGCACTACGTCGCGAGTCAGAACATTTTTGTTATTTGTAAAAAAAAATGTTCGAGCGATGCAAACATGTTTTAAGAAAATGAGACTCAGCATAAACCTGACCAAGAAAAAAAATGGAAAACTTGTAAGAAACGACAAATAAAAGCACTCAGGATAACCTGAGTTGTTTTGAAAATTCACAAAAAATTATATAGAAGACAGATAAAGAAAACATAGCCTAATCACTAATGATATAGATAATAAATGATGAAATTAAAAAATATAAATTTAAAAAAAAAGAAAAAAAACTAAATAAATATAGACGAACCTTTTAAATTTTGGTTACGGTCTCAAATTCACAATCAACTCGAATTACTCTGTAAAATTTATGATATGGAAAAACCTTGTAGAAACTAAACCGGAACAAGTTTATTCATAATTAGTTTAAGACAGAATAGCTATAGCCTATAGTTGTTTGACTGACAAGGGGCAGAACAGTCCACACACATTTTAATCTCGGCAAAAAATCATTCTCCTTCTCCCTCAAAGCTAACTATATATAAAGCTGTCTCCGCATTTAGGGTTTTAGACTTTGTGATTTGCCTCCACACTCAAAAAGCAGGCGCCGCTTAGCCAAGGACTCACTCTGTCTCTGAAACCCTAGCCCATAGCCATGGTAAGCGGAATCTACCTTCCTCTTTTCTTTCCTTGCCTTCCCTTCTTCTCTTCACGCATGCGATCTATATAGTTAAAACACAGTATGTTTAATTAATTAGTGTTTCTTTGTGATTGAATTACTTTGATAGGCTCTTGTAGCAAATGAGGAATTCCAACACATTCTTCGTGTTCTGAACACCAACGTTGATGGCAAACAGAAGATTATGTTTGCTCTTACCTCCATCAAAGGTATTGGTCGCCGTTTTGCGAACATTGTCTGCAAGAAGGCCGATGTAGACATGAACAAGAGGTACTTGCTTTTTACCCTTTCCTTTTTAAAAAAATATATTAACCTGCTATAAATTGCTCGATCTGGCCTTTTGTGTTTTTGAGAATATAAGTTTATCTCCTTGATTAGTCCATCACGAAAAAAATTTAAATCCTTTTGCATCTCTTAATAGAAGATATTGCTTTTTCTGCTTTATTACTTTATAATAGTATTCAATTTGTTTGGCAATGTTCGAGAGAGTTTAGAAATTTGATAAATTTGTGCTAGAGAAGAGATGAATGGTTTTATCAACTTTTGCTGAGTTGCTTCTAGTCTTTGTGTTGGTATATTTTTGGGTTTGTTGCGGTTCTCCTTGCCAATTGATATTCATAGTTTGCTGTTAATTGCTGTCAAATGTAACTAAATTTTGATTTGATGTGTATTTGCTGTTGATGAATGTTATCAATTTGACATTTGGGTGGCTTTGTTTGTAGAGCTGGTGAACTGTCAGCTGAGGAGCTTGACAAGCTTATGACAATTGTTGCTAATCCTCGCCAGTTCAAGATTCCAGACTGGTTCCTTAACAGGCAGAAGGATTACAAAGATGGAAAGTACTCTCAGGTTGTTTCCAATGCATTGGACATGAAGCTGAGGGATGATCTTGAGCGTTTGAAGAAGATCAGGTTTGCTCTGATTCTTAGTAGAGGATTATTTTAGAAAGAAATAAGATGCTATTGTCTTTGTTGTCACTTTTTTCCTGTTAACTTTAGCTGGTATGGTTCTTTTGTGTAGGAATCACCGTGGTCTCCGTCACTATTGGGGTCTTCGAGTGCGAGGACAGCACACCAAAACCACTGGCCGTAGGGGGAAGACTGTTGGTGTCTCCAAGAAGCGATGATCTTGTTATGCAGAACGGGCTCGTTTGCTTTTTATGCAGTATTTTTCGCGTTCCAAGTTTTTTCTTTTTCAAACAAAAAACCTTAATATAGCTTAGATTGTTTGCTTGAATTCTGTTGTGTTTTGTTGGTTGAATGTTTCTCTATGCATTGCCGCTGAGAAGATCATATTTTTGTTTAAATATTTTACCTTGAGATTACCCTTTAGTCTTTCTTGTGGTATTCTGATTTCTGTTTTCTGATGGAGTCGTATGCAAGAACAAGGAACATAAGTGTTTCCTGTTGTGTTACCAATGCAACACGACTTTGGATTGGATGTAGAAGCTGTACGCATAATTGGTGGATAATATGCAAGTTCAAGCAAAATCTTGTCAAATTCTTAATACCAGCCGGACTGTCCTACACTTACATGTTGTTGGACAAATATTGGCCATCTCCCCCAGCTTGGATTGATTTAAACAGTCAGTGTGTATTAGGAGGGCCGTCAACAAATCAGATTTGATGAATGGACGGGTTTGTCGTTTTCGGTGGAACTTGATACTGAAATATAAGTGAACTGGAGTTGCACATAACTTGAAATTATACTTGTGTAGATTAGGTGGGCATTATTTGCTCATTTGGATGTCTTCAATAACATGGCATGCTTATATGGATGCCCCGTTGCGCTATTTCCGAATGCCTTTTTCAATCCTTTTCTAGGGAAACCACGAATCAGTGCGCATGTATTTTAGGGTATCGGAATCCAAGTATGATAGCTAGGAAATTGTTAAAGATTCTGCTGGTGATGGCTTCCAGCATAACAAGTACTAAACTGGACATTGGCCAACTTCTGCGATCCTTTGTTTCGAGGAGATGGTCGCATGCGGCTGGGATAACTGCTTGTATCTTTTAGAGTGATGACAACCAGTGGTAGCTTGGAGATTTTCAGTATAAATTTAAAGTTAGGGGTGAGTGGAAAAACTGATTAAATAGAAAAAAATAATTGAAAAAATCAAACCGTGAAAAAAACTGATTAAATCGATTAAAATTTTAAAAAAACCGATCGGTTTGGTTTTGGTTTTATAAGCTTGAAATTGAAAAAATTGAACTGAGCCCAAACTGGAAAAAAACCTAGCCATCAGTTTCGATTTGGTTTTGGTTTTTTTTTTAAAAAATAATTTTAATTTAATTTTTTTATATATATAAAAACTAAATCGAATAAAAAAGAAATCACCCTGTTTCTATAGAGATGCGATGTGCTGTTTAATTAGTTGACGAAAGAAAATCTATCAAGCCGAAAAGATTCTTGTGAGACTCCAGAAACTTGAAATTTGTTTTGTGGTTCACGAATCATTTGTTGCCTCGTAGCCGTCGTTTTTCTATACGTTCACATTCAAAATGCGATGGATGGTGAGTATGGGCTTAGTGAACTGGATTCATGTGTTCTCATTTTTCTTTGGACTGGGCTTGGAGCTGAATTTGATCTTACAAAATATAGTTTAGCTGTTTTCAAAGCTCATGGGCTTGATCCATTGTTTTGCAGTATGAGCCCCACAATATAACTCAGCTATTTTAATCGATGCGCTAGATGTCCTTTTATGGGCTGGAATGCTAGATGTGAACCCGTGGGGTTTTTTTATATATATATATTTAGTTGTTGCAAACATGTTTAAAGAAAAGTAAAAAATTGAGATTCGAGACATAAAACTGAACAAGTCAAATAAATTTGTTTTATTTTAATTAGATAATTAAAAAATAAGTAATCATAACAAATGGAGCGTATAAAGAAATAATCAAGATAATTTGAAGAAAAACAATTCAAAAAAGGCAACGATATAGCTCAATTCACAACCAATTAAATAAGAAGCATGAAATAATGTAAAAAAAAAAAAAAAGAGCTGCCTTGAGTCAACCCGCGTAAGTTTAACAAACCTGTAACTCGGGTTGGTAATAGAGGTCAAGCCAATGCAGGTCAACTCACCAAACCCGCGACTCAGGTAATGAGATCAGGATAACCTAATAAAAAAAAATCACAAAACTTAATAAGAAAAAAAAAATGCCAAATGATAAAATCAAAAAAGAAAATAAGTAAAAGAAAAAAATTAAACGATGTCAACCCATGTTAACTTTTTAAATTCATGACCCCGCTTATTAGACCGCAAGTACCATATCTGAAAAAACCAAAAAACTTAATTCTCAACCAATTAAATATTAAAGGATAAAATTGAAAAAAAATTTCAATTATACAACAGGATCCAAAAAAAAACAATTAAAATAATGAGGATAAAAATTGAAATAGAACATAAATTAAAGGATTATTATAAATTTTTGATTGAAGGGTGAAATTAAAAAGAAAAATTAATTTAAAAAAAGAACAAGAAAAAACAATAAAAAAAACTAGGATCAAATTGAGAAAAATAACATATCACAAATTAAGATTGAAATATGAAATTAAAAACAAATTGAAATTTTTCAAAAGGATCAAGAACAAAAATTAGTAATCAAATGAATAAGGACCAGAGTTGAAATCTCAATAAAGAAGAAGACAACTCTGAAATTTTAAATTCCCAGCATGAATTTTGAGGCGAGGAGAGAGCAAGAAAAAGAATTACAAATTGAGATTGAAATATAAAATTAAAAACAAATTGAAATTTTTCAAAAGAATCGAGAACAAAAATTAATAATCAAAGGAATAAGGATCAGAGTTGAAATCTCAATAAAAAAAAAAGACAACTCTGAAATTTTAAATTCTCAGGATGAATTTTAAGGGGAGGAGAGAGAAAGAAAAAGAAAGAAAGAAAGCATTGTTGATGACAAACCGCCTCACCACCACTGACACACACGACTCTAACAGGAAGAAGACGTTACGAAGACTCTAATGACGTGATGAAACAGAATCTTTAGCCGCCAAGAGACGTCATGCATGCTGCCAGAAGACAGTGAGCGCATGTGTTGCACGCATTAGCAACTTTTAGTTTTTTAATTATATTTTATATTTATTAAAATATCAAATTAATCTTTAATCAACTTGATTATAACTGAAAAAACCAAGTTAAAAATACAAAAGAAACCCTTAGATGCTAATTTTAAATTTTTTGCTTTAAAAGGTATTATAATCATTTTAATGTGCTTTAGAAATATAAAAACATCAAATTGTTCATGATTAATATGATAATGACTAAAAACCCTTTTGAAAAGATGGTATAACTCTCAATAGCCAGTTCAATGATTTTTTACGGGAAGGACAAAGCCATCATTATAATGTTCTCGTGAACAATGATTTCTTTGCTGATGAATAGTGTTTTCCCCTCTCGAATTAGATTTTGTTAGTATACATATATATACAGAGATAGCCCGTAAGAATTCACAACATAAACTGTAAGCTAATAATTGATAACTAGACTTCTTGGAAAAACTATTATCACTTAAGATAAGAAGTAGAGTTTGTTATTAAAAAAGAAAAAAGACATTGAGCTCTGCAAGGTGAGAGTTTGAGTTCTTTCTATTCCTTATTGAGACATGAAAATTTTACTAGGATTTATATTTAGAATCATTTTTAACTAGTAATTAGAATCTTTATTAAACTATTATTTAAAATCTTCATTGGAAAATGATAGTTGGGCTTAGGGGTGATCATTTTTTGTTCGGTTCGGTTTTTATTAAAAAAAAATAATTAAACCAAATATTTTTTTTAAAAAAACCGAAATCGGTTCAAACCGACCGGTTTTGCCCATCCACATTTTTTTTTCTGGTTTCTCCACGAGTCCTCCACTAGTAAAATCAGTGGGACTATATTCTATAATTTTGGTGCGATTACTTATCAAAGGATTGAAAACCCTGAACTGCCCAGACCTAAAAATACCTAATAATAAATATCAGACTCGAGTATTGGTTTCATCGACGAGCCTGTGCCAAGCAAGAGACCTTGAGAGGGACGAAACCGCATGTTGAACCATAATTTTTAATCATATTTATGGAGAAACAAATCATCATCAGTGGCCTCTGCAGCTTTCGCTGAATCTTTTGTGGCTCATCCTCGTCCTTAAAAATATAATATTGCGAGGGAAACGGAGGCCGAAGATCAAGATTCCCTAGCTAGTTCTGCCTGTGTAATTAAACAGTATTTCTTTTTTAATCAACACACAAATCTGGCCACTTGTTAATCCACTAGTTGTCTTGATGCAAAGACTCTTCCCAAAAGGAAAAAAAAACAAAAAACAAAAGCTGGATTTCTGTTCATGGCTGGAAGACAAATCCGAACTCATCTCCCTTGTGTAAAAGACAACGTTTTGCCCTTAAGATTATCTTTCTTGTCCTTTACTGGTCACTAAATTAGTCTGTAATTCCCTCACCATAGACATTTTTTTTTATAGGTTCACAGTTGACAGGATTTGACCCTTTCCAGCCCTAATGTTCCCGTGTCCATATTAATTACCTCTTCAAAAAAGCATGATCTTATGCAAAAACATAATTATTAACAGGCGACGAACAATCGGTCATCCAACGAAGACTATTGGCTTTGCGTGGAGGTTCACTGCAAAATGGAAAACGTAATCATATCTAATTTACTTTTGATAGAGCATGCCCTAAAAAAGTTCGATTTTTATTTTATTTTCGAGAAAAGAGCTACAACGTTCCAAAAAAAGGATCACAAGTTTGGGAGACCCAATCGTAGAAAAAATATAATTAAGGACCTCGAGGTTTTTTTATAACTGGAAATAATACAAACAAATTGAAAAAAAAAATACCAGCTTAATAAATACAAGGACCAAAAGCAAGATGGTTGTGAGGGATAAGGTGCTGTGATCGAAGACAAGAGGGCCATCTTAGTTCCCCACATGTATATATTGCTAAATTATAGTTAAAAGATTATACAATCATTTCCCGACACACCACATTGCTACATTATATGCACTGCCGCGAAATCCCACAACCATCGGAAGAAAAATCCTCTTCCCGGCGGCCACCATCTTCCGTCATTTCCGTTGACAAAAGACTAACAAGAAGATCAGCAAAAGCACCAACAATGAACTTGTGGGTACTCTTTGGATTGAGAGAAAGATAACTCGATAGTAGCTCGTGCAAGTACTCCCAATTAGCCTTGACATCCACCAAGTCGCGTGCATCTACCATCTCCTGCATGGATCGCCGGAAGTCCATGTACGGGTCGTGTGAGTAGGTGGAGACAGCCATACTGTCTTTAACGGTTGGTGATTTTAATAATTGGGGTGGTTGTTGATCATGTAAAGGATGGCTATTGTTACAACCGTCAAGTAACAAAGACTTGCCAGTGGAGTGATTTATTATCAGACCATTGCTATCAGGTTGCGGGGCTACTAGATTGTCCGATGATTCTGTGGAAGTGACAATGGACGGTGTAGATTCAATGATGGAGTTGGAGCTGCCGGGGGAGGAGAAAAAGAAGCGCTGAGAGGCGTAGACGCTGGCGAAGTCAGGTTCAGAGGAGGAGGAGCTGGAAGAGATGGAGGTGGAGGTGGAGGCGGAGGCGGAGTCAATGGTGTGGTCGTAGAGGGAATTATAGTTTTTAAAGAGGAATGGATGGCTGTGATCATCTGGGGTTAGTGGGTTAGAGGGGGGTTGATGATCAGGTGGTAGTGGACGTTTGATCTTATTGATGAAGCAGAGATTGAGGTTTCTTCCTGCTGTGCCAGCCATTCTTTCTCCTCTTCTCTCGGTATTTTATTTTTCTGATTGTGTGGGAAAGAGAGAGGAGGAAATGCGAATCAAAGATAAATAAACAAAAAGAAATTGGGCAGGTGATGCTGTATTTATTCGTGTCGGTTCAGAGAGATAGAGGGGAGGGTCCATCATGGTTAATGCCTTGATGGTGCAAGTTGTTACTAGTTTCTGTAGTTTTGGTTCGAAGGCGACTAGACAACGGTAAAAGACTGTAAGCTGGACAATTTATATGTATTGCAGGGCTGCTGGAGTCCTTAAAGTAATCTCCTTTTCCCCAAACTTATCGATGCATCCAAAGCTAAAGATAATAAACAAGCTTAAAACTTAGAAATTTAATAAGCGAAAAAGTTCGTAAATATAAAATCCAAATTCATAACTTTATTTTCTCTAAAAAGTAACACTCATGAAATTTGTCTCAATTAAATTAGAAACCATATCTTATAAAACAAAATAAAAATCTTAAAGTACAAAGAAAATAATTATCAAATCCAAAACAATAAAGGAAAATAACAAAATCAACCCAAATCGAGGGTCCGGGATGGAATTTTTGATATCTCAAGATCTGGCAGTCCGCTCAGTGCCGAAAGGGTTATCAAAGAGAAAATGACCTCTATAAATACTTTAAAAAATCTAAGTTTAATCGAACGGTCGGATAAACAAGTATGCTTTTTTTAGGCTATCTTTATGATTTGAAGCGACAAGACCTCCTCTCGAGCCAAGGTTGACCTACAAAACCCTAAAAAAAATAGTAATTTTATTTTAAAAAAAAATTAAGGGGCAAGAAATGCATCAAACAAGAAAAAATAATAGCTTGGGCATTGTGGCTTAACTTGTCTAACTTGTGATATAGATCATGAACTTAACCGGGTTTAAATTTTTTTTTTAAAAAAAATTATATTTAACCCAAATACTAAATAAAAAATTTAAAAAAAAAAAACAAAAAACAAAGCCTAAAAAAAGCCTAGACACACACAAGCCAATGAAAGGAATGGCTCATGTGCGTGGGCCTTAAAGGATCATATTACTTATTTTTTTTAAAAAAAAATACAAACAATGTGTCGTCCATAAATCCATTCGTTGGGCCAACCATATAATATGTCTACAGTAAAGATCTACACCTGACTGTTTAGAATCCTCTACTATCTCAAGTATGGCTACCATCAATTAAAATGCTCAAGTTTTTACTGAACAAAATACATATGTTGAAGTTAAAATTTGTGGTGATTTTGCAAGTGAGATTAATTAGATATAATTGCATATTTGACCCGCGAAGAGGGCGAGTAATTTTATTATTATTATTATTATTATTATTATTATTATTATATATATATATATATATAT
>Ga0307515_10023453_pt1 | contig 10810 bp, 9 predicted proteins | sample 17_EM_MG_FD_194513 | JGI IMG/M metagenome (GOLD analysis project Ga0307515, IMG submission 194513) | Populus trichocarpa ectomycorrhiza microbial communities from riparian zone in the Pacific Northwest, United States - 17_EM | ecosystem: Host-associated > Plants > Roots > Unclassified | place...
CCGGCTCGTACGAACGCGGCGGGCGGGCCGGGTTGCGTGCGGCGGCGGCGAGGCTGTGCAGGTGGCGGGTCTCCTCGGCGGAGAAGTCGAGGGCGCGCGCGAGGGCGTCGAGGACCTGTTCGGAGGGGCGTACGTCGCGGCCCTGCTCCATGCGCTGGTAGTAGTCCGAGCTCACTCCCGCCAGCAGAGCCAGTTCTTCGCGCCGTAGTCCGGCGACGCGCCGCCGCGGGCCGGGTTCCAGCCCAACATCCTCCGGCCGCAGCCGAGTTCGGCGGGTGCGCAGGAACTCCGCGAGTTCGCGTCGGGGATCGTCGCTCATGGCGTGGGAGGTGTCGGTCACCGCGCCAGTATGCCGTCGGCGCGGTCCGCGAGGGTGGGCCTGCCAGACCCAGGAAAAGAAGAACGACCGTGATGTCGTGTGCGGGGTCCACCATCGGATCAACCACACAGCAGGCCACGGAAGGAACAGCGACATGAAGGCCGTTCAGATCACGAGTTTCGGTACCGCGGACGCACTGCAGGTCAACGAGGTCGACCGGCCCACTCCCGGCGCGGGTGAGGTCCTGGTGTCGGTCGAGGCGTCCAGCGTGAACGGACACGATGTGATCGTCCGGTCGGGGGAGTTGAAGATGGTGTCGGGGCGCCGCTTCCCGATCGGCGTGGGGCTGGACTTCGCCGGCGTCGTCGCCGCGACCGGCGCCGGTGTCGAGGGCTACCGGGTCGGCGACCGGGTGTGGGGCATGGTGCACCCCCGGCAGAAGCACTCCGTCGCCGGGGCGGCCGAGTATGTCGTGGTCTCCGCGGACCGGATCTCGCACGCCCCTGCCGACCTCTCCTCGGTCGAGTCGGCCTCCCTGGTGGTCGCGGGTTCCACCGCGCTGATCGCGCTGCGCGACAGTGTGCGCCTGGTGAGCGGCGAGAAGGTCCTGGTCCGGGGCGCGGCCGGCGGAGTCGGCACGGCCGCCGTGCAGTTGGCGCACACGATGGGCGGCCATGTGACCGCGCTGGCCCGCGACCGCCACGCCAAGCTCCTGACCGAACTCGGCGCCGACGAGGTCCTGGACTACGCCTCCACCACCTCGGACCAGATTGGGCCGTTCGACGTCATCGTCGACACCGTCGGCACCGAACTGCACTGCTACCGGGGCCGGTTGGCCAAGGGCGGCCGGATGGTCACCGTCGGACTGTCCCCGTCCGCCATTGCCGCGATCGCCGCGTCGAGCGTGCACGGCTCCCGCCGCATCCGCACCTTCAGCGCCAACCCCGAGACTCCCGTGCTGCGCGATGTGGCCGACCGTGTCACCTCGGGCGCGCTGCGCCCGGTGATCGACAGTGTGTACCCGCTCGCGGACATCGCCGCGGCGCACCAGGCGTTCGAGCGCGGCGGCGTCGTCGGTAAGCACGTGGTGACGGTGCCTCGCAGCTCCGTCTGACGGAGTCCGGTCAGCGGGGATCGGTGCGCAGGTCGATGCCGCGGTCGTGGGCGTCGGCGGTCACGATCCGCGTCGCCATCCGCGACAGCCGCTTCCGGTCGGTTGCGGGAAGCGGCTCGACACACCTCTCGATCCGCTCGGCGAACTGAGCGGCGACCTGCTCCACGAGCTGTCGGCCGGCGTCGGTGATCGACACCTGGAACGAGCGGCGGTCGACGGTGCTGGGCGTACGGGTGACCAGGCCCCGGCGCTGGGCGCGGTCGACGAGGCCGGTGATCGAGGACTTGTCGAGGCCGAGGTGGTGGCCGAGCTGGTTCATCGTCGGCTCCCGGTCCCGCAGTATCCCGAGCATCCGGGTCTGGACGACCGACAGGTCGTACTGCCCCGCGATCTCGGCCAGGGCGCTCTGCACCAGGAACGACAGCTGGGCGAGGCCGTCGACCAGGCCGAGGTCCTCGGTCGGCGGGGGCGGGGTGTCGTGCGGTGAGGTCATGTTCCGGATTCTACTTGCAAAGGTACGTGGCACCTACTAATTTGATTGGTGTCACGTACTAAAACCTTCGTGGCACCTACTAACTCTTCGCGCCCAGCGCCCTGAATCCGATCCGAGGAGAGCAGCCATGGACATCCACGCCGCCGTCGTCAGCTCGTTCGGCACCCCGCCCCGCTACGAGCCCTTCGACCTGCCCGCGCCGACCGACGAGGACCAGGAGATCGTCGACGTCCTCGCCGCGGGCCTGCACCCCCGGGTCCGCACCGGCGCGTCGGGCAACCACTACACGAGTACCGGCAAGCTGCCGCTGGTCCCCGGCGTCGACGGGGTCGGCCGCCGTGCGGACGGTCGCCTGGTGTACTTCGTCGCCGACGACGAACTGGTCGGCCCGATGGCCACCCGGACCGTCATCGACAGCCGGCACAGCATCCCGCTCCCCGACGGCGCGGGCGTCGTGAAGATCGCCGCCGGGATGAACCCGGCGATGTCGTCCTGGGTCGCGCTGCGCCGCCGCGTCCCGATCGAGGCAGGGCAGTCGGTGCTGATCCTCGGCGCCACCGGCAACGCCGGACAGATGGCCGTCCAGGTCGCCAAGCGGCTCGGCGCCGGTCGGGTCGTCGGCGCCGGACGTGACCAGGCCCGCCTGGCCGCCCTGTCGGGGATCGGCGCGGACGCGACCGTCGCGCTCACCGACGACGCCGACGCCACCGCGACGGCGCTGGCCAAGGAAGCGGCCGAAGTCGACCTGGTCATCGACTACTTGTGGGGCAAGCCCGCGGGTGACGCGATCATGGCACTGCTACGAGCCCGTGCCGACCGCAGCCGCGCCCTGAACTGGATCCAGATCGGCGCCATGGCGGGCCCGACCATCGAACTCCCGTCAGTGGCACTGCGTTCGGCGAACTTCCGGCTCCAGGGCAACGGCCAGGGTGCCGTGTCGACCAGGACGTATCTGGAGGAACTCCCGTCCCTGGTCGAGGAGATCGAGAGCGGCGGCATCGCGGTCACCGCGCAGGCGGTACCCCTCGCCGAGGTCGAGAGCGCGTGGAACGCGCCCGAGGTCCCGGGTGTGCGCACCGTCCTGGTGCCCTGAACTCGCCCCGACCGTCATGCAGTTCGTACCGGAATTACCCAAGGAGCCTGGAGCCATGTCCCCCACCACAGAGACCGACGTCATCATCTGCGGCACCGGCGCGGCCGGTCTGACCCTCGCCCTCGACCTCGCCCGCAGGAACATCGCCTTCCTGCTGATCGACAAGGCGCCGCACCCGTTCGTCGGCTCGCGCGGCAAGGGGATCCAGCCCCGCAGCCAGGAGGTCTTCGAGGACCTCGGCGTGATCGACCGGATCGTCGCCTCCGGCGGTGAGTATCCCGTCCAGCGCATCTACACCGCCGACGGGCCCATCGACCAGGTCGGCGTGGAGATGTCGGAGCCGACGCCCGAGGAGCCGTACCAAATACCCTTGCTCGTCCCGCAGTTCCTCACCGAGCGCCGGCTGCGCGAACGCCTCGCCGAGCTGGGCCACGCTCCGCACTACGGCCACGAACTCGTCGGCTTCGACCAGGACGGCGACGGTGTGACCGCGCGCATCGCCACCCCGGACGGCGAACAGGCCGTACGCGCAAGGTACTTGATCGGTGCCGACGGCGGATCGAGCTTCGTCCGCAAGACGCTCGGGATCGGCTTCCCCGGTAAGACCCTCGGCGTACGGGCGATCGTGGCCGACGTGTACGTCGACGGCGTCTCGACGGACGCCTGGCACCGGTGGGGCGAGGACACCGCCGGACAGGTCTCGATGTGCCCGCTCTACGGCACCGACATGTTCCAACTCCAGGCCCCCGTACCCTTCGACGTCGACCTGGACCTCTCGGCCGAGGGGCTCACCGCCTTCTTCCGCGAACGCACCGGCCGCGACGACGTCGTGATCCGCTCCGTGTCCTGGGCGTCCGCTTTCCAGATGAACGCCCGGCTGGCCGACTCGTACCGACAGGGGCGCGTGTTCCTGACCGGGGACGCGGCGCACTGCCACCCGCCGACCGGCGGACAGGGCCTCAACACCAGTGTCCAGGACGCCTACAACCTGGGCTGGAAGCTCGCCGCCGTGCTCGACGGCGCCCCGGAATCCCTGCTGGAGTCCTACGAGCAGGAACGCCGGCCCATCGCCGAAGCCGTCCTCGGTCTGTCCGAGAAGCTGCTCGAAGCGGCCAAGAACCGTGACATCCACCGGGGCCGCGAGGTCAGTCAGCTCGACCTCGGCTACCTGAACTCGCCCCTGTCGCTGCACAGTTCGGCGCGCGACAAGGGCGTACTGGCCGGCGACCGCGCGCCCGACTCGCCCGTGACCGGCGCGGGCGGCCTCCCCACTCGCCTGTTCAGCCTGTTCCAAGGGCCGCACTGGACTCTCCTCGGCCACGACGTCGAGGAGGCTTCGGCCCCGGAACCACGCCCCGGCCTGCACATCCACACCATCGGAACCCGGGGCGACATCCTCGACAGCGGCGACCGCGTCCAGGGGGCCTACGGACTGTCCGCCGAGCAGTGGGTGCTAGTGCGCCCGGACGGGTACGTCGCCGCCGTGGTCGACACCGCCGAACTCCCTGCCGTAGAAGCCTATTTGGACACCGTCGGCGTCCGCCCCCTCGCGGCGACGCGACCCACCACCACGGAAGCGAGCACCGACATGCCCACAGAGACCTCGTCCGAGAGCACCGGCACGCCCCGCACCCGACGGGAGCACCGACAGGCCCGAACCGCCGCCGAGCAGCGACTCGCCACCGCCCAGCGCGAACTCCACCAACTCTCGCGCCAGGTACAGCGCGACCTGCGCAGCGTCCGACGGCACGGCGAGACGACCGCCATCGTCGCCCGTTCGAACTTCGCCGAACTCGCGGTCAAGAGCATCAACCGGCTGACCGCCAACTTCCGCACCGAGCGCACCGATCAGTAGGGCTTCGCTCCTCGCCCACGACGGCCGGTGTCGCCCAGGACGCCGGCCGTCACGTGGCGTCGAGGGCGTTCGTGATTGCCTTCACCCCGCCGTGCGCCGCGTACCCGCCGTCGACCGTGATCTCCGCGCCGTTGACGTACGACGCCTCGTCCGACAGCAGATAGACGACCAGCGGCGCCACCTCGTCGACCGTGCCCGCCCGGCCCTGCGGGGTCAGCGACAGGTGGGCCTGGACGAAGACCGGGTTCGCGGAGGCCATCAGCGGGGTCTCGATGTAGCCGGGGTGGATCACGTTCGTACGGATGCCGCGCGGGGCCAGCTCCAGCGCGGCCACCTTCGACAGGCCGCGCAGCGCCCACTTGCTCGCGGTGTACGCGACCGCGTGATGTGCGGTGAGACCGGCGACCGAGCCGACGTTGACGATGGACGAACCGGTCGGCATCAGCGGGGTGAGGGCCTGGATGCCGAGCAGCGCGCCCGTGGTGTTGACCGCGAACGCCCGGTTCCAGTCGGCGAGTTCGACCGAACCGAGGCGGGCGCGCACGGCGATGCCCGCGTTGTTGACCAGGCCGTGCACCTCTGTGAGGGAAGCCGCGAGATCCGCCCAGTCGCCCTCGGACGACACGTCCAGGTGCCGGTACCGGACATCCAGACCCTCGCCACCCAGCGACACGGCGAGCTTCTCGCCCGCCTCGTCGAGGACGTCGGTGGCGATCACCGTCGCCCCCTCCCGGGCCGCGGCCGCCACCTCGGCGGCTCCCTGGCCCTGCGCGGCCCCGGTGACGACGACGGTACGACCGGCCAGACGCGTGCGGCTCACGGTTCCTCCAGGGGGTGCGGGCTGTCTCCCGACCACGCTAGGAAGCCGGGGTCAGCTCCGGAAACGCACGATCGGCATGGGTGGCATCCGCACCGGCGATCTCCCGCACCACAGGCTCGTCCAGCGACCGCACCACAGGCTCGTCCAGCGACCTCACCACCGGGTCGTCGAGCGACGCGGCCACTTTGCGGACGGTCTCCCGCAGCCAGCGGTGCGCCGGGTCCCCGTGCCGGTTGTGGTGCCAGTACATGGCCTCCACCAGCGGTACGTCAGGGAAGGGCGTCGGTACGACCGCGCAGCGCGCGAAGCCCTCGTAGCGCCGGGCGAGCCGCTCGGGTACCACGGCGACCAGGTCGGTGCCGCCCACCAGGAACGGCAGCACGTTGAAGCCGGGCGTGCTGACCTGCACCCGGGGCGTGATGCCGAGGGTCTCCAACTGCCGGTCGGCGGGCGTGAGTTTGCCGATGACGCAGGCCGCGTGGGGCATCTCGGCGAGGTCGCGCAGCGAGAGCCGTCCGTCCACCAGGCGTGGGTTGTCCGGGTCGACGAGACACACGAACCGGTCGTGCATCACGGTCTCGCTGACCCCCGGCAACTGATAGCCGAGCGGCACGATCATCAGGTCGTGGCAGCGCAGATGGGTCTCCGTCTCCAGCTGCCCGATGACGATCGGGTGGAAGTCGATCCGGATGCCGGGGGCCTCCTGCGCGAGGGCCCGCAGCAGCGGTTCCATGAACACCGTCATGACGTAGTCGGACATCACGACCGAGAACCGCTGCCGACTGCGTGACGGATCGAAGTGCCTGGTCAGCGACAGCGCCTCCTCCGCCTTGTGCAGCGAGGACTGGACGACCGGAAGCAGCCGCTCGGCAAGCGGGGTCAGCTCATACTCGCGGCCCACCCGCACCAGCAGCTCGTCGTTGAAGTGCCGCCGCAACCGGGCCAGGGAGCCGCTCATCGCGGACTGGCTGGTGGACAGCCGCACCCCCGCGTGGGTGACGTTCTTCTCCTCCAGGAGGGCTTCCAGAGCCACCAGAAGATTCAGGTCGATTGCTCCCAGACCCATGCGTGTGTCCTTCCGGCCGCGTCGTTGAAGCTCGGTGAAACCGGAGCGTAACGACCGGATTCCCGCCGAGGAAGGGGCCGGGGGACAAGTCACAGGGATCCGATAGCTGCCATCGGATCCCTGGATGCGTGCAGGTCGGAAGCTTTTCTGGCGCTTCTACGGCCGCGGGGTCCGGCCGCGCTTGCGGGCGCGCGGCAGATACACGTCCGTACGGCCGGGCACTACGCGGTTGGTCAGGGTGCCGAGGCGCTCCACCGCGAGGGTCACCTCGTCGCCCGGCTGGAGCGGCGGCGGAGTGCGCTCTCCGACCCGGCCCCAGAACTCCGCCAGCGCGCCCCAGCCGCAGGTGCCCGAGCCGAGGATGTCCCCGGGGCGCACCCAGGCGTCCCGGGAGGCGTAGGCGATCATCTCCTCGAAGGTCCAGGAGACGTTGGCGAGGGTGTCGCGGCCGATCAGCTCCCCGTTGAGAGTGGCCGTCATCTCCAGGTCCAGGAAGCCGTCCGGGTCGCGCCGGTCCTCGACCTCGTCGGCGGTGACCAGGCAGGGGCCCAGCGTGTTCGCGAAGTCCTTGCCCTTGGAGAAACCGAGCCCGAGGTTCTTCTCCGGCTTCTGCAGATCGCGCGCCGACCAGTCGTTGAAGACCAGGTAGCCGACGATGTGCTCGCGCGCCTGCTCCGGTGTGAGATCACGCCCGCTGCGGCCGATGACCACCCCGACCTCCAACTCGAAGTCGAGCACCGAACAGCCCGCAGGGACAGGCACGTCGTCGTGCGCGCCGTACGCGGCATGGGGGTTGGTGAAGTAGAAGTTGGGCGCCCGGTACCACTCCTCGGGCACGTGCTCCAGCCCGTCCAGGGACTTGGAGACCCCCTCGATGTGCGCCTCGAAACCGACGAAGTCCCGGATGGACGGCGGCTTGAGGGGAGGTAGCAGCCTGACCTGATCCACCGTCAAGCTGCTTGGCTGGCGCAGCGCTTCGGTACCGGCCGCGTGCAGCACGTCCTGTTCCAGCAGGGTCAGTACGGTGATCCCCTCGGGCAGCGGATGGATGGTGCCGTCCCGGACGACCCCGGCGCGCTCCACGCCCTCGTACTCATATGTCGCGAAACGCATCGCTCACTGCTCCCAATGGTTGGTGTTGGTGACGGTCCCCGTGCTGAGGTAGCCGGCGAAGAGGCCCTTGGGGTCGTATGCGGCCCGGATCTCCCGCAGTCGCCGCCACTGTTCGTCGCCCATGAACCTCAACTGCCGCACGGTGAAGTCGGAGTCGCCGAGGTACTGACCGGCGGTCACCGGCTCCATGTCCGCCATCGCGCTGTCCAGCCAGGCGCGCAACTCCGCGTCCCGTGCCGGGTCGTCGTGGATGACGTAGGTGGCGCAGTAGATCTCCGACTGCAACGAGAAGGCCATGTCGGGGAGTTGACGCAGCGGGGCCATGGAGAACCAGATGGTGAAGGTCTGCCGGGTGGGCTGCTCGGTGAACGCCTTGCGGATCGCCGGGACGACCTCGTCGGCACCGCCGGTCAGCCAGGCGTTGTCGACCAGGTAGCGGTGGCCCTCGGGGTTGGCGACGCGCTGACCCGCCAACTGCTCGGCGAGCGTGGTCTGTTGGGCCTCCACGCGGAACAACGCCCGGTCCGCGTACGGGTTGGCGTGCAGCGGCGCCAGCGCCTCGGCGGCTTCGTCCGCGGTGTCGGTCATCGACACGCCCGTGACCAGGAGCACCGGTTCGTCCAGGTCGGGCGGTGTCTGGGTGAGCGCGACGATCTCGACCAGGTCCGAGACCGTGTGGTGCATGCCGTGCAGCCAGGTCATGACCTCGTCGAAGAGGTCGAGCGGATACGCGTGCACGGTGTGGCCCAAGTACTGCGGGAGCGGGCGGGTACGCAGATGGAAGCGGGTGACGATGCCGAAGAAACCCGGGCCCGCACCACGCGCCGCCCAGAACAGATCGCTGTGATGACTCTCGTCGGCGCGTACCAACTCGCCCTCCGCAGTGACGACATCGATGGCCACGGTGTTCTCAGCCGCCCATCCCCAGCCCCGCGCGTTCCAGCCCTGCCCGCCCTGGAGCAGGAAGCCGCCGATGCCCACGGAGGGGCAGTGCCCGCCGTTGAAGAAACGGCCGAACTCCCCGAGGTACGGGTTGAGTTCGTCGCCGCCCTTCACGCTGGGCGTCGCCGTCACGATCCCGGTCCCCGGGGCGTATGCCATCTCGCGGAAGCCCCCGAGGTCGATCAGCAGCGCGTCCTGACGCACCGACCAGGCGGCCCAACTGTGCCCGCCGGAACGGACGGCGACCTGCCAGCCGCGTTCGAGGGCGAGCCGTACCCCTTCGACGACGTCCTGCTCCGACTCGGCCATCAGCACGGCGGCCGGTGAACGGTCGTACGGGACACGGGCGTTGAAGACCCGGCCGAAGCACGCCGTCGCGAAGTCCTCGTCGTCGGGGAGGTGGAGGGTGCCGGAGAAGCGGTTCCGGTGTGGGGGCTCGGGGGTCGTCCCCCGATGGAATGCAGTCACGGGCGGGCTCACTTGATCGCGATCGGGTTGACGGGGGCGCCCACCGCGCCGGTCACCGGCAGCGGCGCGGCGACCAGCAGGAACTCGAAGACACCGTCGGCCGCGCAGTCCTCGGCCAGCGCCTCCAGGTCCCACATCTCGCCCAGTGGGAGGCCCATGTTGGGGATCGCTATCTGGTGCAGCGGGGACATCGCGGGCTGCGGGAACTCGTAGGGCCGTACCTCAAGTCCCCAGGTGTCGGAGGCGATCGCCGCGATCTCCGTGCGGTGCAGCCAGCCGAGGGCGGTGAAGGAGAGGCCGGGCGCGTCACCGGCGGCGTAACCGCCCCACGCGCCGAGCCGTCGTACGCGGCCGAGTTGGCCGGTGCGGATCAGGACGAGGTCGCCGCGCCGTACGGAACTGGTGGCGCCCTGCGTCTCGATCGTGGCCCGCAGATGTTCCTCCAGGATGGGGAATCCGTCCGGGAGTTCACCGTGCTCGTCGCCGACCGCGCGGCCCACGTCGAGGAGGACCCCGCGGCTGGTGAAGGCCTCCTTCATGTGCTCGATGCCGGTGACCGAATCGCCGTCGCCGTTGACGATGGTGCACGGACGGCCGTTCCATGCCTGCTTGTTGTCGTAGATGTGGCCCAGCCCGTCCCACTGCGTGGAGGCCTGCAAGGGCATCACGATGTGGTCGTCGGCACCGCCGAAGCCGTGCGGGAAGCCCTGGGTGCCGGCCGCCGCGTCGGAGCCGGTGTCCTTCATGTAGTGGACCGGGTTGATACGGCCGCGGAAACCGCGCTGCGGGCCCGACTCGTTGAACTCCTGGGCGAGCGAGAAGGACCGCCCGCGCCGCACCAGGCCCACCGCGTGGGCGCGGATCGCGTCGTCGATGAAGTTCAGCGTGCCGAGCACGTCATCCTCACCCCAGCGGCCCCAATTGCGGTAGGCGGAACGGGCCTTGGCGAGTTCTTCCTCGATCGGACCGAGGGCACCGGCGGTCATCGCGTACGTCCTTTCAGCAGCAGGTCGAGGGCGTTGCCCCCGGCGACGGCGGCCCGGTCGGCCGGGGTGAGGCCGGCCGCGTCCAGGCGGGCCACCGGGTCGTCGACGCCCATGTCGAAGGGGTGGTCGGTACCGAGGACGACCCGGTCGGCGCCCACCGCCTCGACGAGGTGACGCAGGGCGCCCGGGGTGTAGACCAGCGCGTCGAACCACATCCGGCGCAGATAGGCGCTCGGCGGCTCGGCGCAGCCGCGCGCGTCCTCCCGTACCTGCCAGGCGTGGTCCGAACGGCCGATGTACGTCGGCAGATAGCCGCCGCCGTGCGCCGCCACCAGCTTCAGCCGCGGGAAGCGGTCGAGGACCCCGGTGAAGATGAGCTGCGAGAGCGCGACCGTCGTCTCCACCGGCTGACCGACTGTGTTTCCCAGGTAGTTGGTGGCCAGGCGTTCGCCGAGGGAGCAGCCCCAGGGGTGCACGAAGACGACCACGCCCAGCTCCTCGGCCCGTTGCCACACCACGTCGTGTGCGGGGTCGGCGAGTT
>Ga0307515_10023454_pt1 | contig 10810 bp, 6 predicted proteins | sample 17_EM_MG_FD_194513 | JGI IMG/M metagenome (GOLD analysis project Ga0307515, IMG submission 194513) | Populus trichocarpa ectomycorrhiza microbial communities from riparian zone in the Pacific Northwest, United States - 17_EM | ecosystem: Host-associated > Plants > Roots > Unclassified | place...
GAGGAAAGAATCTTATAAACCCCTAGAGAGGTAAAGGGTTTACTATTAAGACTAAATAAGGGAGAGTTAAGGGGTTAAGGGTCCCTATTAAACAGCTTTATTATAGCAGCGACTAGGTATAATAGGCCGCCTACTACCACGATGGCGACGTTAATGCCCTAGTATTACTTATCGGCTTTGCTCTATTTAAGGCAGAATGTTATCCTACTAGGCGTAAAGGTAATATTGTATTAAGTGGCCTTTTTCGCTAGGAAGGTTATTCGGTTCTTAAGCTCCGCCGTAGTATATATAATCTCGCCTATTTATAGAAATTTAGCAAATACGAGGGTAAATGTGGTATTAGTATTAATATCCGGTAGTAATAGGCCGTGTATTACTACCTAGGCTAAAATGTCCCTAGTAATAGGTTGCTTATCCTTTTTTACTAGGGGAGAGATAGCGGCTGCTTTGGCGAGTAATTAGTATACTATAGGATCCTTAAATACTATAATTAAGATACTATAATCTATATGGCGCGAGCGAATTACGGAAATATAGGCTTATAAGGTTTCGGCCTTAAGCCTACTTATTTATGGCTAGGAGGTACTAAACACATAGTAGGCAATCCATTTACCTAGTTTACGCGGCTTAGCCGGGTAGGGGGAGACTCCTTTAAGTACGCAGTATAACTCCTAGCTGTTAACTGCTAAGGAATAGTTCCTATAGGTTACTAGCGTAAGGCCGTTTTAGAGAAAAAGCGTATAGAGGTTGGATAGCGCGTTAATATTATCTTTAAAGTTTATAGGCGGTTATAAGTAGTCTGTTAGGTTTACGGCACCTATTAAAAACTTATTAGCTTTGGTAGTAATAAATTAAGGGCCTAGTATGGGTAGAACTAATAGATAGCCGTAGCCTGGAATTAAGATAGTATATTAGCTAAGCTATTTAAATTACCTAGGATCTACTTCGCGGATATTATAATATTGTAAGCTATAGCAGCTAGCATGATCTTGCGGAGCGATTTGTTTACTACGCTATAAATAATAGTCTTTTTAATGCCTTAGTAAACCACTATACTATTAATATAAATAGATAGCGCGCTATACTACTAGTTAGTAGACTATAGATTAAATACGTAAGTAATAGTATATATCTCTTTTGGATTAATATAGTCTACTTATTAACTGGGCTTAGGTAATATACTAAACGCCTAAAATTAAGGGAGGTTAGCTATATACTACTACTAGTTATCCTTATATTTAAGTTCCTTAAAAAAGTAAAAGCCGCTAAACCTAAACTAGGTAAAGGCGTTAGTAAAGAGATAAATGTGGGTACGCTTAACGTTGTTAAAGAATAATACCCCATTACTTATAGTAAGTAGGTTAAGCCAGATATATAAGTTACTTTATAACTTAGTGCTAAATTACCTAGGTTTATACTTATTTACTAGAGTCTCCGGCTAAGTAATAATAAAGATTTAAAGGGATCTAAAGTAAGATTAACTAAGTTTAATTACGTGGGTATATTATATAAGGTAACCCGTAAGTTACTAGGCTTAAAGGAATAATAATAAGCCGTATTAGAGTGCGGTAGTGACTTTCTTAATAGCACGTAATTGTTTCTATAGTAATAATCGCGTTTACATTTATACGGTGTTAATAGTATATCCTAAAACTTTAATAATAGTTCCTATTATATCTTTAGAGCCATTTTAAGGGATATTTAGGGAGTTAGTGATAGAGATATAAGTTTAGGTAATAGCCGCTAAGTTGTTTGGGTTGGTAAGGATAAAGATAAAGTTATTTAGGTAGTGTTCTACCTTATAAGGTAGTTATAAATAGAATATCTAGTATAGGCCTTCCGCGAAGAGGTTAAATATAAGCGGCGCAGTTTAAAGACTAAAGGATAGGTAGTATTCCTAGTAGGTAATACCTTCCTAGGAGAAGCCTATTAATGTTCTTGCCCTATAAAATAGGGGGACTATATAGAACGCGTCTTTAATATTTCTTTTAAGTAGCAGATATCTATAACCTGTAGAAATAATATAGGCTTAAATAGCGGTAACTATAGTGTATACTAGTACTCCATATTCTTCTAGGATTGCGTTATTAACTAAAAATACTAGTAAAAAGGAGAGATTATAAATTCGGCGGTATCCTCTATCTAATTTTGGTACTAGGCTAAGAGGTAAGACTATAATAGGCCCTATCGCGATTCTAATATATCCTTTTTTAAGGTCTAATATTATCTTCTTAAAGATAAGGTTGGCGTTATCCTAAGAGAAGTTATAGTTCCTATAAGATCTTAGGGTAGGAATAGACTTAGCTCCTATCTCGCAGCTATAGGTTAAGATGCCTATTAAGGTGGCTAGTAAATTACCCGAGTAGTTAGATAGAAGGGAGTGCTATGTTAAGATCCTTAGGGGCAATAGAGAGTAATAGAGAGCCTTTACCTCTATAAAGGTAGAGAATAATAGTAATATATTAGGCCTAGGTCCTAGGCATATAATTAAAGTTAGTATTATTATTAGGCTAGACCCTACTTTATAAGGTTCGCCTTACTATTCCTAGGCATAAGCTTTAGATAATACAGTATAATCTTTACTATACTTTAAGCACTTATACGGGTATTTGCAAGCTATATTATTACAGCCTCTGCTATTAAACCTACGGCAGGTATTAGAGGTATAGGAGGTATCTAACCTAGGTTTTTTTAAGGTGGTAAAGCTAATAGCACTAGATATTGTAAGGTATGGCGCTGTATACTAGGCTAGTATTTACTAATTAACGGGCTCTAGTTAGCCATTAGTTATTATAAAGGTATAATAGTTAAGTGCTAAGTTAAGTATATAACCTACCTAGATATACTAGGTTAATAAGGTATAAATTATATTTATCTAGAGAAGTATGCTAGTAATAAGGTCCAGCGGGTATATATAGAGGGTGCTAGTAATAACTATGTAGTTAGTAAAACCTTTAAACTAGACGCCTTTATCTATAAATAGCTTCCTATTTACCTTTGCCTTCCTTATAACCAGAGTACTATTCTTAATCCGTATCTTATTGGCGATCTTAATTTAAGCGGTATAGACTTAAAAATAGGCGAGGTTTACTAAATTGAAGGTACCCTTAAAAATGTTTAGGTAATCCCTTTTTATAACGCCAGGAAGGCGGAGTTTAAGCGACTTTATACTAAAAGGAAGAGGCTTACTAAGAATATTAGCTATAGTAGCTGTTATAGTGGCCTATAAGACTAAAGCGGCCAAGCCTAACTATAATTAAGCTATTTAAGCCAGGTGGTATTTATACTAGCGAGCCTCCTCCGCTAGGCGGGCTTTATGCTCTTCCTTATACTTCTAAATCTCCCTTTTATCTCAGGCTTGTTCCCTTTACTCTTTAGTAATTTCGCGCTCTTTTACGGCAGCAGCGCGTATATTAGCCTTAGACGGCATTATAGAACTAGTAAAGGAGGGTGTAGCGGTTATAGACGATGGTGTAGTTAAGGTAGGTCGTCTAGGTGGGTTTACTCATTGGGATTATACACGCATACAAATCTCCTAGTTAGTTATAAGCGGTAATAGCGTTATAAAATAATTCTTAAACGAATGGGTAATAAATGTATAATAAATATTAATAAGTTTAGCGATATTGAAAGCGAATTAGCTATATAGTGACTGCGTTCAATATTCGCGAATATTGCAGGAGGTCTTAGCATTGTGCATTGCTGAGGTAGATGCTGCTAAGTAATATATAGACGCTAGTATATAATTGTCTCTATAAATATCTATAATTAATCGCCTGTATAAATATCTGCGCGTTTATATAGCTACGCGCCTATATATAGCTCTATATATAGCTCTATATAAGGCTCTACTAGGCTCTATATAAAGCTTTACTAAGGCTCTATATAAAGCTCTACACGGAGCTCTACTAAGGCTCTATATAAAGCTTTATATAAAGCTCTGCTAAGGCTCTATATAGGGCTCTACTAAGGCTCTATATAAGGCTTTAATAAGACTCTATATAAAGCTCTATATAAAGCTCTACATTAAGCTCTATATAAAGCTCTATTAAGGCTCTATATAAGGCTCTGCCCCTTAGTAATAGTAAAGGCATTCCGGGCTAAGGGATAATATTTTTAAGAAAGGACCTAAGTATAGCACCTACTAAATGTTATAATAGCTTTAAGTAGTAGATATCTACGTATCTATATAATTTTATCTATATTAGTAGACTATTTAATAAAATATAATATATACTTAGGCTTTTAATAATGCGTTTTTTAACTTTAACGAAATTAATGTTAGGACTAAGCAATAGCTATATTATAAAATTTATACTATTTAAAAGCCCTAAGTCTTAAAAATAATGTATAAACTTTTAGTAATATTAACGCGTTATATAAATAAATAAATTAGATATCCATAATCTTTATTTAGTAGATTTTGCTTAGGTTTTTAATAAAACTCGCCAAACGCCCTCAGACGTGATTTTGCAATTCGGAAGACGGCGTAGGTTATTCCGACGCTACAGTGCCTCGTCAAAAGTGTCCGAGTTCCCCCACCAATAAATTTTTGCGATCCTCCCCTCTACTTTTTCTACCCTATCCTACACCATGCCACGTCGTGCATTAGCTCCAATTAGCGGTAATATTCCTCATCGTAAGGAGTTGTCTCCATACGACAGAGGAGTAGTTATTGGCTATGCTGGTGGTGGAGCTACAGTCCCTCAAATCGCGATCGCATTAAGCCTCCCTGAATCAACCGTTCGAGATACCCTAATAAATGCACCCCAACGACCACAAGGCTTCTCCATTGCTCGAATCGGACGTCCTCTACTTTGCGACAATCGAGACGAACGTACTCTCTTAAGGATTATTCGGATCAATCCTAGGATCACGTATAGGGAGCTGGCGCTTGAGGTAGGCGTTCCTGTTAGCCAGAGCACATTGTATCGAATATTACGCAAACACTACATCAAAAAATGGATAGCGAAAAAGCGCCCTATGCTTACACACGACTCGGCAAGAGCTCGATTGAGGTGGGCAATTGAACACTTAGCGTGGGAGCGCTCAAGGTGGAGCAAGATTATATGGAGCGATGAGTGTTCAGTTGAGAGAAGCGCGGGCAAGCGACCTTCTTATATCTTTCGTACACTAGAGCAGAAGTGGGATAAGGACAAGATCGATACATATAAAAAGGATAAGGGGCATACTGTAATGGTATGGGCAAGCTTTTCTGGAGCTCTTGGAGCCTCTGATTTGGTAGTTATGGAAAGGGACAAGGAGGCACCCAAGGGGGGGTATTCTGCCAAGTTATACATTAAAATTTTGGAGGATCAGATACCCCGAACCTACGAGCCAGGCCTCCAATTTATGTAAGACAATGCCCCAATACATAAAGCAAAGATTGTGGCCAAATGGTTCAAGGAAAACGTTGTGGAGGTAATTGATTGGCCCCCCTACTCGCCCGATTTGAACCCGATTGAGCACGCTTGGGTACAACTCAAAGAAAGGCTCCACAAAAGGTTTCCATATATCGCTCAAATGCATGGGTTAAAGGAAGAGGTTATTGAGGAGCTATCTAGAGCTCTAGCAATTTGTTGGAGCGAGATTGCACCTGGTTTCTTTAAGTCGTTAATCGCGAGTATGCATGAGAGGTGTATGGCTGTCAAGGACGCCGACGGGTGGCATATAAGATTTTAGACTCCAAAAAAAAGTCGCGATAGCTAGATTCTATATGGTGATGAGCCTCATAAATATTTTAAAGCTCTAGAATTGACTTGGTGGTTGTTGCATGGTAATTTGGTAGGGCGTGTCACATTTGGTGTGGCCTAGGCACGGACACTTATGACACCCCACTGTACAGCCTGTACGACCTCCAGTGTCCCCCCCCCCCCTGTGTGCGCGCAGCACACACACCTAATTTCGCTACGTCTGCAGCTAAATTAGTATATAGAGCTAGCAGGAAGGGGTGTAGTACATGGCCAGGGCTTGAGCCACGGCCTACAGCTCGGATTTGAAGCTGTTCTCTCTCACCAAAAGTCATAATATTGCCTTTAGATCCTAGTGTTTTACCCCATTCCCTTCTTTAATATGGCTCCGTATATGGGCGACTGGCAGCACGTCTTTATTAAAATCCTTCTTACAGCCGGCGCCAGTAAGCGTGTATACGCCCGTTAAGCCGATTGCTCTCCTAAGGCAATTTAATATATTTGGAGGAAGATGAGGCTGCACGGAAAGACAAGGCTCGGTTGCAAATATAAGTTGAGATGCATACTAAGTAACGAGATAATTATCGCATTGCTCTGCCGACTAGATAAGGCTCCGAACTTATATCTTAACGAGATAACATAGTTTATCCACAATCGGTTTTAGGTAATTATAAGCAGGCAGACAATTAGTACAGAACTAAGAGCTACTAGCTAGTAAGGAAGCTAGTAAGGAAGCTTTTGTGGGCGCATGTAAGGAAGTTGCTAATTATATATAAGGCTTATTAAGTCGCCTATAAGCGAAGCTAGGAGGATTATACCTTATCCTGGGCTACAATCTCATAATTCACTATTAATTAGTTGGTGTTTATAGACGAATCTAGAGCTAACTCTAAAATAGGTATATAAAAGGCGTCTTAATTACCAGTAGGAGTTATACCAGTTCTATATACACTATACAATTATGGTAAGCAGTGAGTTAATATACTACCTGCCTACACTATTAAGGGCGTGTTAGTATCGTTAGTATATACTAGCTTAACAAATTCGGATAGCTACGACTACTAGATTAAGCACATCCTCCTACCTTACTGTAATCCTTATCTAGCACCAAGATTAGTAGTTGTTATAGATAACGCAAGCTTCCATTACTTAGCCTATATTAGCTCTCTCTTTAAGCAAGCCGGCGTAAGGCTTATATACTTACCCACGTACTCACCCGATTTAAATCCGATTAAGGAGTTCTTTAGTAAGCTAAAGGAGTTTATTTAACAACACTTTATTATATAGAAGAAGGCGCCAGAGTAATAGGGTAATAGCTTTAATAGCTTTCTAAGTTAGTATATAGAGGTTATAGGAAGTAAATCTAATAGCGCGAGAGCTTATTTCCGCTATAGTGGGTATATTAGTAGAGGGGAGTAAGATTCTTATTATATAAAGAAAGGCGTAGCTACACCTTAAGCTTATAATATTTAATTTATATAAGAATTACTGCTAAAGAGTATATTATAATAGGTGCCTACAAGTAGGCGCATACTTAAGTTAGAAATTTACTACTAGCCGAGCCCTAAGCTCTCTAGATTACCACTAAGTACGCCTCTTAAGCTTCTCTACTCCTTAATATCTACTTATAATCTCTTAGCGATTGCCTCTAGAACGCCTACCTTAATTATTACCTTAATTAGCGTCTTTCCTTACTTATCTGGCTTCTGGTCTCTAATTGTCTTTAAATCCCACCGCTTAGTAAAAGCAACTTAGTAGGCGGCTTTAATATCTTCCTTCTAGGCCTCCGAATCTTCTACCGCCTTCTTATACTACTTAAAATACTCTTATAAATCTACGAGCCGATTAATGCCTTAAGGACGCGGTAGAGGAGTAATTAGTAATAACTTTAAGCCTAAGAGCAAGGCTACTAGAGGTGTAAATAGGCGCCTATAGTAACTACTAATTAGGTTAATATAGAACTAATTTATAACGCCTAGAGTACTTAGTGTAAAGGCCTTAGAGGTAAGCTGTTTCTTTTTATTACCCGTCTTCCTCTCTAAAAGCTTCTGTATTAAGCTAACCGGAGGAGTATATTTAGTAGTAAGGCCTTAATTAATCGCCCGACCCCATTCTCTTACGTCCTCCTATATTAGCTTATAGTCAACTTGCTAATATACCTAGCACTAGTTACTTCCGCAGTTCTTATAACATTACTACCATCAAGATACCTTTATAAAGCTTATTTTAGGAATTGCAAAGGGAGTAGTAATATTACCATCTATAGGCTGTAATATTATTAGCAGAGAGCTCTATAAGGGTTCCAGAGCCGATTATAGAGCTAATTATAATGCTATAGAAGAACGGGCAGGAGTATAAGCAGCTTACAGCTTAATTATCTTAATATATTCTAAAGCGAGTTTAACTTTAAGCCGCTTAACTGAGCCGTCATCGCAATTATAACACCCTTTCGCTATCCTTAAGAGTTCTTATCCTAGATTAATCTAATTAATTATACGGCTTAGGTTAAGTTGGAACGTAGATTTAGTGGAGTTTAATTACCCGGTGAGCTTTATGGTAGCATTACACGACTTCCTTTAGAAGGTACGGCCAGCAAACTTCTGCTATAAAGCCTTATTAATTCTATAAAGAACTTCGCGATTATACATTACCAAGAGGCTAAGGCGAGCCTTAGGAAATATATAAGCCAATATAGGAGTTAAGCGACTTGGCTTCGCAACCTTTGCTAATACAAGTAGGCGATATTTAAAGAAGGAGCCTTTGCCTAAAGGCTTTACCATATTTTCCTCCTGCTCCATTTAAAGCCTTAGAGCTTCCTCCTCCTCCTCCTCCTCCTCCTCTACCGAAACTTTAGATATCGGAGTCTCTAGTAATTAACGCCTCTCAGCGTACCGTTGACCTCGCAATATAGGGGGAGCTGCATTCACACGCTGCAGAGCTCTTACTACATTCCGTTCCTGTGGTAGATAAAAGTATTGAACTTCCTTATTATTATGCTCTTTAGCAGCCACCAGGTCACTTAGGATCTTATTAAGCTCGTCTGCGGCAAAATAGGCAGCCTATTGTGATGCATGCTAGGTACTGTAGTCAAGCTATATATCAAGTTAGCTACTATATACGGGTGGAAGATTCACGACCGTACTTATACTTAAGCTCTGCATAAAAGGAGGTAGACGACCGATTGCTAAGGAAGGCGGTACTGGTAACAATTAAAATCGCTAAGCAGGTGGGCGACTAGAGGGACTACCTGCAGAGGCAGGAGCAGGGCGTTTAGAGCTCATATTAATAAGAGAAAGAAGCTTTATAACACCACGACCTAGAACAGATATCACGACTTTTGGCGAGGGAGAGGAGTTCAGAATAGCTTCAAAATCGAGCTTAGAGCTCCGAATTCGAGGTAGGCCTTGGCTCAAGCCCTCCATGTACTACACCCCTTCCTGCTAGCTCTACATACTAATTTAGCTGCAGACGTAGCGAAATTAGGTGTGTGTGCTGCGCGCACACAGGGGGGGGGACACTGGAGGTCGTACAGGCTGTAGCTAAAAAATCACGTCTGAGCTCGCTGAGGTAACGCAGCAATCGCAAGCGCTTTGGCTGACGCAGCTTGATCCCTGCCTAAGCTTAAATAGGCAAGCGGTAAGACCATTCGGCAAAAGCCCCGCAACCGTCAAAAGCCCATAAGCTACGTTACTTCATTTATCATAAAACACATAAAGCAATGTGCCGACGAAGCGTTTTTACATTTATTTTAGTGTATGTAGCCACTACACTCTAGATAGCCAACTTGGGCCTTTCCTCTTCGGCATAGAGCTCTTACTCTCTCACATGCCCACTTTGCCGCAGCTAATTACCCCCCAGGCGACCGTGGAAAGAGCTCCGATTATCGATTACTCCTGCTGGATTCTTTGCGCGAATGACTTGCTGTTTCTCAAGAACTCGCCGGTCTCGTCGTCGGTGGGGTATCTCTGCGAGGCAAACGCAAGAAAGATTGCTTCCCAGTGGCCGTCGTTGGGAAAGTTAAATAGGATCCCACCATCCTGACCAACACCATTATCAAATCGCGGCAGACTGCCCTGGTTCATGTGGATGTCGTGGATGCCCGAGCCAAAGCTCGACCCGAATAGATACACGGTTGCGCCATTGTCCTTGTCAATAGCGGTCTGCAAAATCGGCTTCATCTCATCGAGGATGTCGTTGTTTGGGCCGGGGATGTCGTGCTCAAGGATCCTACCGTCCTCGAGGGTCATAAGCTCGGGTTGGGTGCGGATATAGTCGAGGGCCAGGTCGCCGGTTTGAGAGTCGTTGGGCCGGATCAGGTGGAAACCGAGATCAAGATTTGCCAACGCGTCCGTGATAGGGTGTTTGAAGTCCTTTACGAACCAGTAAACCAGTCGTGTGTCGCGGTCTGTAGATTTGACGTTGATGGCGGCTCGGAGCTCTCTGCTTGCATTGGGGTCATCCTTGAATTTGAGAGTTATGTGAGGACTTCTGCTGTCCTCTGCTCCGGTTTGGGCTGTGAAGCTCGTAGGTATGGCAGCCCAGACGCCATAGTGTGGAATTGTCATTGTAAGGATTTGAACGTTAACAGATGCTTTGATGTTATTGCGAGCGATTGGGCAGCCTTTGTGCGAATGAGTGGTAAATCCAAAATTGAAAGGCAGTCGCGGAGTTTCTTAACAATAAACATACCTGCCTAGCACCTTCAGCTTGCCTGGGCATCTTCAGCTTGCCTGGGACCTTCAGCTGAGGCTGAGTTTTTGAGGGCTAGGACCATTGTGTCATTGGCCTGACCAATAATTGGGGCGTTTGTGGAACGGGTTACAGCTGGTGGTCTCGGAAAAGTTGAATGTGGTCACCGAAAGAGGTCGCTGGGAAGCTGAGCGTGGTCACCGATGGAGCCACCGGAAAAAGGTCGGCGGTACCACACTTCCAGCCATACAGAATGCGCACCGGTAGCCACAACTTACCTTAGCAACTGCATGCACAGAAGATGCGATACATAACGTAGGTGATGGGCTTTTGACGGTTGGGGGGGTTTTAACGGTTTTGAACATTAAAACTACCTCAAAATGCTTAATTGCAGGCATTTTCTTAATAAAAGGCATCACGTAGCATTATCC
>Ga0307515_10023455_pt1 | contig 10809 bp, 11 predicted proteins | sample 17_EM_MG_FD_194513 | JGI IMG/M metagenome (GOLD analysis project Ga0307515, IMG submission 194513) | Populus trichocarpa ectomycorrhiza microbial communities from riparian zone in the Pacific Northwest, United States - 17_EM | ecosystem: Host-associated > Plants > Roots > Unclassified | place...
ATATATATATATATATATATATATATATATATATATATATATATATATATATATATCAATGCAGGTACTTAATAGAAAAAATCATGAAGTGAAGGTACTCGAAACAAAAATGTAACCTAAGGTTGGGAAGGTGCTCAAATTAGACCTAAAAATATTGATTTTTAATTATTAGTATTTTCCTTGATAATTTTTTATTTTTTTTCTTTATTTTCCTAGCTATTTTAGAGTTTCCTTTTCTTTCCAAATTAGGTTGGTTAAATACTAATAATTCTTATTTTTTTGATTTTCTTTTCAATACCATTTAGAAAGTTCAGGCCGTTGCTATCATTTATGAATTATATACTACTTGATATTGTTTTTATAGATTGGAAAATGGCATAATGAGTCTGTTAATATTGATGTCATCTAATAATTCTTATTTCTGTAATAAATCAGTACTGAAGCACATACAGTTCACTTATTTTCTTTCTCTCTCTTTTTTTTTTAATGTCAAAAGACGAGGTGTAGTGTTTTCTCTAAATATTATGTCAAGAAATTATTTTAAAAGTAAATATCTTTTTAAGTTTCACAGATTATATCTTACACCAATTTATAAAGTAAAATTATTTTTTAAATTTCAAAGTAAATAAATTTCGACGTCAAGGTTTTCCTGCGTCTTGGTTTGCTGCCATGTCGCTCCTCTGCTGGAAGAAATCGTTTACAAAGGGTTTCTTTTTAAAACTATTCAACAATAAAAAAAAAATTAAAATAAAAAAAATCAAAATATTTTTTAACCGTAAGAAACACCCTTTTAAAAAAATTTCCATCGGCGTTCCAGCTGATTAATTTGAATATATTTAATAATAGGTTGGGCCAACAGTGTTAAAATAAGCTATGCGATGGTTTTCATGTCGTGTTATGGGCCCAAACTCTGAGAAACCCAATGGAAATTCCTAAACATAATTTCAAAAGTAAAGGTCTTCCGAACATAAATAAGTTTTTGTCAGATTTAAACAGGTTTGGGAACATATCTAGAAAAGAAAATGGATTACTATGACATCGAGTCAACTCGCAAGTTATAAGAAAAATTCTTAAAATTTACTGGTTAGATTTAACTGAATCAATGAGTTCACGATTCAATCTAGGAGAGTTAATTAGATTTCATCGAATTAAAATCTTATTTTTTTTTCAACTTAAATAACCTCATTTAAATCAACCTCGAGTCACGGATTTCTCAAATCAGTTTGCCAAAACTGAGCTGTTCTAACAACTATGCCCATGATAATCCATTCCATTAATATCCCTCTGGTTCCGACAATTTTAGCTAAGTAAATTATGTTTTCCATCCTTTGTTTGGTGCAAAACTGGATTCTTGTGTAAGAATAATATCAACCAAGACAGAATTTGATAGGTGGCAATATGATCCAAAATAAATTGGTTTTCACTTCCAGTCATTATTTGAATATTGGACGTAATGGCAACATAGCATAGAATGCGGCGACATGAATCGGTGACTTCTGATTTCAGCTTTTCTTCCATCTGAGTTCACGGCAGACTATCAGAAAATCAGGATATAGCTTAAGATAGAAAAGTATTGGAAAAATAAAACAGTACTAAGTTTCTTCTGTTTTTGGGTGCAGGATTTACGATCTAGTGCGCCGCTTTTATATCTCTGGTATGCCGAGACAGAACTCGCCAATAGTTGATCTGGAAATAATCAAGAATCACCTTCTCGTGCATTGCATATTTTATCCTGCTTTGGAAATGGAGTAACATACAAACCATTTGAATCTAAACCGTCAAGCCTGCAATTATTGAGAGCGCACCAGGGGTTTAAAGAAAGGTTAAAAATACTACGATCGGCATGGGTGCGCGGTGTTGTAGATGATCAATCTCTTGCTCTAACTTGCTCAGCAGCTTTACTTGAAGAGTTGACGACTGGATTGGCTGCAGGTATTTATCTCTAATTTATCAACATTTCTGTCATAATTTATCTCTAATTTACGGCACAGGTTAACACCCATATGCATGTAGCTCTTATCTGTCTCTAATCTACTGGATTTCGGTTTCGATATAGTGTGTGCATTCACTTTTATTTTGTTCATCTCCTTTAAAATGGCCCTGCGTTTCCTTTCTTTTCTTTTCTTTATTTCTTGGGATTGCTGTTTCTTTCTGTCAAGCATACTGTTGTTTGTTAGCCCATGAAAAAAAAGGACAGGGAAGGCTACTACAAGGGACATGTCTTGGCCCCCCACGGACCATATGCAGTAGAATCATAATTCCATGGCTGCAAATAACTGTGAACAGAAAGCACCATCTATGTCGACAGAAGAACAAATCCACGGTGTTTACATTAAAATCACGCAATTCTGAAACGTGATTATATTAAAATCATGATTTAAAATAGCAGTTATATAAAGAACATAATTTAAAATAACGGTTTTTTTAAAATTATGTTATTTTTCCTAAACTTTTTCAAACTGTGTAATTCTTAAAAAAAAAAATTCTTGGAAGCTAGACAGTGCCTAATCTGTAACTTAAAGTTTCCCAGTTCAGTCTTATAGAAAATATTGAAAAATTGCAGGTCCTAAGTGAAGTTAAAACCTGTTAAATCCACCAAAAACTAATTAATTGTGTTCAAGATCATTATCTATTTGAAAAATGTTCTCTGCTTTACTTAGGAACCTTTTAGGCTAAATGAAAAGCTAGATTAAAATAAAAACTCTAGAACACTGGGCAATATGAGAATCAACTATAACATGAATAATTAATTTTTTTATACCATGAAAAGTTGTATGAATGATGATGTTAGTCAGCTTACTTGATTACTCAGTGGTGGAGAGGTTCTAAGCCTAAAATTAGCCAATAGGAATCAACATCCATTGTATTCCAAGTCTTTTTTATTATTTTTGTTAATATACTTTTTTTTTGTTAATTTTAAAATTCCAATATATTAGACATCATATTGGCCATCTGCCTCTAGAGAGGAAGAGTCCAATTGCATTATGATGAGTCTGAATCCCCCAACTTAACATTCAATTTGTTTTCACTATATAAAAAAAAAGGGGCAAAGAATCAAATTAAACTGATTAATATTATATAGTAAAATCCATAAACCTAAATATAATTTCCGCAGTGAAAATCTCAGAGCCTTCTAGAAACCCTAAAACCAGAAGAAAAATAATAATAAATCAAAGTAAAAAAAGAGAGAGAGAGAGCTTAGCAAAGCCCTAATAATTAACATTTCTTGGTTTGGAGAAAAACTGAATAGAAAAAAGTACCCGTTAACTCACATTTACAGAATAAAAATTCTAATGTTTAAATTGCTGCCACTTTGATTATAAAAGGTCTTAAAGGATATTAACTTTTGTGAAGACTATATTATTATTATTATTATTATTGCTGCTGCTGCTGCTGAATATAAAAAACAGGTTAATAGACACTTCCAAATGAATAATTCAAATGTTGCTGGATCGCAGCCTCTTTGAAAGAATGTTTGGGATTGCATTTTAAATAGTATTTTTTTAAAAAAATAAAATTATTTTTTTATATTTTAGATTATTTTGATGCAAGAAATAATTTTAAAAAAATAAAAAATATATATTATTTTAGAATCCTTATGCTTATCTTGCTTCCTTTGCTTGCATGGAGAAAGTTGCTACTGTAAACGTAGGAGGGAAAGATATCATGATTAATTAGATTACAGTCTGTGAATTTGAGATCCAGCTCATGTGAGATAAGAAACAATGCCATCGCATTTGACCAGTCAACCTGTCTAGTGGCAAACTGACACGGTAATATCCATTCAAGATTTGTCAAGAAAAGAAAAGGACCGTCCGTGTCTGTGTGCAGAGTGTTTTTCCACCCTCTTTTAGTTTTTCTTTTTTTATATAATATAATATTTCATTGCTAAACATAAAGATAAGCATCAAAGAAGAAGTCGGATGCCAAAACTCCAGAGTTGGAGGGAATAGTGTATGAATGCAGTGCTATTAAGGGTCTTCCCTGTCCTATCCTTAATCACTATACACTGTCAAAAAAAATAAAAAATTCATTTCCTTAGCAGCTCGATGGCTGCTGCACTCTCGCTCGATCTGTTGCCAGAAAATCCAAGTCAAAGGATGCATCCATTAATTTGAGCTCTCACGTTCAACAATGAACTTGATGACCAGCCAAGACAATAAGGCCTCACATGCTGCCCCTATCCTTCCTTATATATAGCAACCCTGGAGCATATCATTTCTCACAAAACAGAAAATAGTTGTCAGATTTCCCAAACATGAAAGCCCTCTTCATCTCCTTACTTGTTCTCAATCTCCTTTCACTCTCCTTTTCAGAACTTTGCAATCCCCACGATAAAAAAGTTCTCCTCCAAATTAAAAACCATTTTGGTGATCCTTACCTCCTAGCCTCATGGCTATCGGACACGGACTGCTGCACATCTTGGAACGCGGTGGAGTGTGACCCTACCACCAACCGCATTGTTTCCCTAAGAATCTTTTCTGGCGACCTTTCTGGTGAAATCCCTGCTGAAGTTGGGGACTTGCCCTATCTCGAGACCCTTGAGTTCCACAAGCTGACAAATATTACAGGCCCGATACCGCCCTCCATTTCCAATCTCATACATCTCATTTCACTCAGACTTAGCCGACTCAACCTCACTGGCCCAGTACCTGACTCTCTTAGCAAACTCAAGAATCTGAGAGTATTGGTCCTGTCTTTCAACAGCCTCTCAGGATCAATACCAAGTTCACTCGCTTTAATGCCGGAAATTGATATTCTTGAATTGGATAGGAATAATCTTACTGGTCCAATCCCAGAATCATTTGGCAACTTTGCAGGCAGAGTACCGGGTATTTCCCTGTCTCATAACCAACTTTCTGGTAAAATCCCTGCTTCATTAGACAACACAGACTTTCGTTTGATTGATTTCTCACGCAACAAACTTGAAGGTGATGCTTCCATGCTTTTTGGGCCAAACAAAACTAGTGGAAGTGTGGATCTCTCCAGGAATTTGCTGGAGTTTAATCTTTCAAAGGTGGTGTTTCCCAACACTTTGACATATTTGGATGTTAATCACAACAAGATTTTCGGGAGCATTCCTACTCAGATGACTCAGTTAAATTACCTGTCCTTGAACGTGAGTTACAACAGGCTTTGCGGTCAGATTCCCCAAGGTGGTAAATTACAGACCTTAGATTACACCGCATATTTCCATAACAGGTGCTTGTGCGGCGCTCCACTGGCAAGCTGCAAATAGGCAGTGGCCTGAGTATGGATTTGCCACTTAGATGTACCTTGAAGTGGTATGAGTTTTTTTTTTTAAAGTATCTTTTTCTTTCGTTTCTCCAAACAATTATCAGTTAAATAAACCAATACAGGCCTGGGAGACATGAGGCAAGGCAGTGTCTGTATCCTGACATTTCCTTTTTATGATTCTATGGAGATGGGGGAGACTGCCAAACATTCTCATAAGCTGCTTTTCCAGCTCCTCAACAAAAGGTCCAAAATGCCAAAGTTTACAGGCTACAGCTGAAGCTACCATGTACTAATAAAGAATATCAGACGAGCTTCTAAATGCTAGGAGTTCCGTCTTCCTCCACTTCTTCACTCTGGGTCTCTAAATAATGCCAACGATTGCAAATTCTATTTTCGCACCGTCTTTTCATAACCCTAGTTTAGTCAGAATGTATACTAGAGCTCAACAGGTTTTATGCGAAGAGCTCCTATGACCTGGTGGGACGAGTACTATCTCATATCAGCCTTCCAGAGCACGTCCCAGATGAACTACACAAAATCCTGGAACCTGGAGTGCATATTGACTCAAAAACTACATATTTTAATGCCCGGCTTTTTTCACCAAGTCCAAAGACTGTATTAAAATAATTTAACATGCAACGCTTTCCTAAATTTGCAAACGCTGGAATTGAAAATGCACACACTTGCAAGTTTCCAAAGCATCGATTGAAGTAACCACCAATTTTGTAGTTAAAACATAATCAGAACCCATAACCAAACTAAAAAACGATCTTCCGTGACTATTCCAGAATTTTTATTGTTGTTAGTTCCAATGACATCACTTATATTATTCCCTAAATCCGTGAGGTTCCTTTCACATTCAAGAGGAAACAAATAATTAAAAAGCCCCCACCCCGCCATTTCTCCTTCTCTTCAGGAGATGCTCCAAGATATCAGCGGTAATACATTGTACAAGTTTAGCAAGAACTACGGGTGAAGAAGATTACCAAAAAGAATTATTTTGGTCTTCTTCATATGTGACTCGTTTCAAAATGGAGGCTCCTTCCACTCTAATCTGTTAAGCCCATCAATAATCGCTCTCCGAAACTCATCATTGTGCAGAAGAAAGGATGAGACATGTCCACCAGTAACCCATCTCACCTCTGAACCTGGCCAAGCTTTTTGAAGCTCCAAAACAGAGTGTTTTGGTATGTATCCATCATCCTAAAAACATAATTGCAGTTGATTAAGATAGCAACTAATATTAGATTTAGTAGGAAGGTTTTTGAAAACTGTACAAAGTAGAAGAAGCAGCCTAAAACAAAAAATGGAATGATGCATGAATATCTAAGGTAGCAACACTTCCTCAAATCCAAGTCGAAAAATTAGCTAAATAGTCTGAGAAGTTCTTATCTGTTGGTTCAATGTTGGCATGACAGGTTTGGCTGTCCAAACTAGCATAAATTGGCATGGTAACTTGTAGTTTTACTGGCAAGAACATAGACATGATAAAACATGATACGATACTAAGTGAAGAAATCGATACCAATGCCAACTAGAAATATAATAATGGTTGACTCAAGGAGATAATCACCAATTCCACCAGTTTTCTTAAAAAAGTATCATCATACAATACTTACGGTTGCAGCAACAAATATTACAGCATTGGGATTTTTGGGAATTGGAAAGCGCGTGACATCTGTGAGAGACAGCACATTTCGCATCCGTTCTCTCACATCCTCGAGAGTCATTGCAGGCTTTTGCACTGCAAGATCCTCTCTCAGTGCCTCCCATGCAGTGCCATACCTCAATATCCCCTCACAGAATGCCACAACAGCAGAGTGTGGAGAAAGAAAAGGAAGGGTTGCAACAGGTGTGGGGTGCAGTGATCCAACCATTGCAGCATGTACTCCTCCTAGATTCAATAAGAGCATCAAGATTTTGAAGATAAAAATGGACCAAAACCCTGGACATTGTTTGATGTCCTTCAGAATTCTAAACTAATATGTTGATTTTAAACAACTTAATCAGTCTACTTCTCAACGGTCCCCAAGAAGGGTTAAGTTCAACCAATAATTGTAAAACCAAATTGTTCTTACCCATGCTCAGTCCACAAACACCCATCTTTCCAAACCCTGCCTCAGAGTCTAACCAATGTAAAAGACTGCGTGTCTCGTCAATGGTTGTCCTACCTAATAAAAGCAAGTCACTAACACACAAGAGCTTTGCGCCATGCTGCAGCATGGGTCGTCTCCGTCCATAGAAAGGGCTGTAAATTCCATGTTCAGATCAAATACAGCATCTGTAGCTTACACAATACAATAAAAAAGATTTACCTTACTGGATTGACTAACAATACAAGATTAACTCTAACCTCTCTAGCACCATGGTTGCAATATTTTCCTTCAATAATGGTCCACCAAGATGCAATCTCCGATCAAATGAATGGTCCCCAGTGCCTGCAGAATGAAGGTTTAGCATCTACTCCCTAATAACCATCAAATTAAGCAGAAATGAGGTCATGTGCATTCTTCACACTGCCAACAAAGGCAAACCCACTCAATTTACAATCAACCAGACATTTTTTACACAAGCATTAAACTGGACTTGAAACTATAAAACAACCATTTAACCAACTTTAAGGACAATCCCTGAACCACATAGAAACCACCAATTCACAATTTCGCCAATCCAAATAAAAATAATATCTAAATTTACTGACATATACTCACAACTAAGAACTGGGGATTTGATCTAAGACTTGGCTATTATATTCAAATTCAAGCAGATTCAAAGATACACCGTTTTACCTGCGAGATGAACCACACAGGCCATCTTCTGTGGTGGGACATGTTTGGGTGCAAGAAAAGCAACCCTTGCAGTGTGACTCTCAGGAGGCAATGCACTAATCAACTGCTCATCACAAGTAGTCCTAAAAACACCTTCTCTTAAACAAGCACTTCTGGTCTCCCAAACTGTTCTCCAAATAGGTTGTATTAAACTTGGAGGCCAATTTTGGCCTTCAACTTCAGGGAATAAGTCCTTAATCATTCTCTCTAAAAGCTCAAGCTTTGAACCACCCCACCCTCTAGAAAAGAATGGTGGGCTTATTTTGGTTCTGTGCATAAACGCTCCATAAATGTGGTCTATTACATAATGAAGCATTCCTATATTGACTGTTACCATGTTTTGAGAGAAACCCAGAATTGCAATCACTCTAAAGGAATGAACTTTATGAGAATTTAATCCAAATTTGATTAATTTAAAAGAAACCCAGAAGTTATTTTTCCGAGTAAACAATAATTTTGAAGAGAAAAATTGAGATTACAATGTGATTAGAATTAGATTGATTTAAAATAATCACAGGAGTTTATATTCCTAGCACTCTCTCAAGTATTCGCCAAATTTCAATGAACAAGCATGAGAGATAAGATTGGATTTTTATCGAAAACTTATCATAAAAAACCAAAATTGTGGAACAAAGACAGAATTTAGATCTGATAAAAACACGGGAAAAGATTAATAAAATATTATCAGATTCAAAAAACCAAAGACGTTGCAAGGAAGTTAAGAGAAAGAAAGAGAAGTTAGAGAGGGAGAGAGACCGAGAGGATAGAATGGGGTCAAGCACAAATAGAAAGACTGATTTGCCTGATTGAGAGTTTAGTATCTTCAGAGAATCGAGGGAGCCATTCGAATAGGATGGTTCAAAATTGCTGAAAAACAGGAGGGAGAGAGAGAAACTGTGGGCTGAGAATGAAAGCTGGGTTTCATGGGTCCCATGTGTTAGACATGCCACCTCCTTTCCATCTACTTTCGGATTTGTTTTTGTTTTGTTGGTGTTGTTTATGATGATGACTGATGATGCTTACCAACGTGGTTTTGAAATTCAACCCGGTTTAATATGTTCTGAAATCTGATAGTTCAGGAATTGAAACTGGGCCATATTAAAAAAAATAGGAGAAAAAAACCTAGTAGATTGACCTGGCTGATCTGACGATCAGATTGATTTGGTAAAAATTAGTTACAACTCGTTGATTTTTTTATTAAAACAAATTAATTTTAATTATTTTAAAAAAATTTAATTCAAGTAACCAGATAACCGATTAAAATTTAAAACCCAAACCTTAAACCAAACCGGCCACCGATCAATTCTAAAAACTATGCTTGTGAGGATAACGTTACAACTTCCAATAGATTATTTTAACTTTTATATCAATTTAGTTTTTAATTGATTTTTTATTATTTGATTGATGCTAATCTGTTAATAGAAAAACTTTAAATTTCCTACAAAATAACTCTTTTATTGCATAAAAAAAAAAGATAAATTGCGATGGAATTCACGATTTCACATGAGTAAAAAGCTTTGTTTGGAAATTTTTAAAATTTAAAGAACAAAATTAATAAAAACAAATTGAGAATAAAATTAAGTCCAGGTAATTTTTAAGGTTTGACTTTAAAAGATTCTCAACAAATGATAAAATATTTTATTATTTGCTATTTTTTTTAAAGAAGGAATATTTTTGTTATGTAATGGGTTAATTATATGAGAAATATACTCATATATGGAAATTTTTATCATAATTATAAAATTTAAATTGACCTAATAAACACAGTTAATTTGAATGTAAACCAATCCAAGTTAAAAAAAAAAAAAAACCCTTAGTCTAATTTGATTAGAAATTTAGATTGATCCGCAATTCAAATAATGAAATATCATTTAAAAAAATTAAATTAACTAGAGTTAATTCTTTCAACTAGTAACCGAAATCCTGAATGTTGGGGATGAGGTTATTAAAACTATGATTTTTTTATTTGTGTGCAAAGATAATACTAGAGTAGAAGAACTAATAATCAGACCATATAACCCTTATATGTGAACAACGTAGTTCACACATACAGTTTTTTTAAAAAAAAGTACTAAGGCAATTTATCATATTTTTTGGTCCAAATTTTGATTTTCAGTGTGTATCCGATCGCTGCAATTACATTAGAATTGAGAATCCGCTTCACAAGTCTGAATGTTGGTGGCTCGACTGACTTTATAGTTCTCCTTTTAAGCCATGTATTCAAACCCCTGTTATCCATGGCAAATGATCAGAACGATGGAAATGGATTGAGCCTTGCCACTGGGACACAAATTAAGGGATGGGCCCTTGGAAGTGTTATACCAGTTCCTTCTTGCATGTCAACAGTGCCATTAACTTTCCAATCAAAGCATTGAATCATAGCAGCAAGGCCTGTTTGAACCATTTGAAGTGCCAGTGTAGTTCCAGGGCACCCTCTTCTTCCACTCCCAAATGGAAGAAAGTGAAAATGCTGACCCCTCACATCCAGCTGACTCTTTCCATTTTCTCCTGCGCAAAGAAACCTTTCCGGTTCGAACTCAAGTGGGTTCTCCCAGTAGTTTGGATCTCTATTAATAGCCCACACGTTAACGAATAGCCTGGTTCTTGCTGGAATTTCATAGCCATTGATGGTGCAGCTTTCACTTGATTCCCTCAGAATTATTGGACCAGTGGGGTGAAGCCTCAGTGTTTCCTTTAGTATAGCTTGAACGTAGGGCAGGTTAGCGATGTCTGATTCTTGTAC
>Ga0307515_10023457_pt1 | contig 10809 bp, 7 predicted proteins | sample 17_EM_MG_FD_194513 | JGI IMG/M metagenome (GOLD analysis project Ga0307515, IMG submission 194513) | Populus trichocarpa ectomycorrhiza microbial communities from riparian zone in the Pacific Northwest, United States - 17_EM | ecosystem: Host-associated > Plants > Roots > Unclassified | place...
TGGTTTGTAGCTCTCGAATCAGCAAGACAAACATGGAAACCAACAGGAAATTTGCAGAGGAAAAAAAGAAAGAAATCAGATGGGTAAGAGTGCATGTTACAAAGTCTTATTTTCCTTATTCGGTGTGGTAAAAAATCATATCATTTATGATGATCCAACCCTCCTCTCCAGCTTTCAATATCCTTCTTCAATTCAATCACTCATTTTAGTACTTTTCAATTCAGTCCTTGGTCCAAAAAAATCCTTCGAATCAGGCCCGCGAACTTGGGCAAAAATCCTTCTCGCGGCAGGAATCTCTACTTTCACACTAGATATTCAAACGGGAATATCTTGAGCTTCTGATATCGAAATCAAGCAATTCAAAAGCCCAAATTCATCTACGTGTCCCGGACTACAACTTTGATGAAGGATTCAAATTGAGATAAAATCGTTTTAAAGAACAGAATGTGGCAGTAATCTGGTTGATCAAAAAGGGTCTTCTGATCTAATTCAGAAACTGACAATGCCGAGAATCCTGATATGACTGAGAGTATGACCTAAGAACAAATCATCAAAATTTGTGACGGAAATAGAGTTTTTTAGTGCAAAACTCGGGTCAGGATCCTTCTCGTGGCAGGAATCCCTACTTTCACACTAGATATTCAAACGGGAATATCTTGAGCTTCTGATATCAAAATCGAGTGATTCAAAAGCCCAAATTTATCTATGCATCCAGGACTACAACTTTGAGGAAGGAGTCAAATTGAGATAAAATCGTTTTAAAGAACAAAATCTGGCAGTAATCTAGTTGGTCAAAAAGGTTTTTGATCTGACATGCCGAGCATCCAAATCTGACTGAGAGTCTGCCCTAAGATCAGTGATCCCTAGGACCCAATAAAGGTATAAGTCAATTTTTCAACATGTCATGAGTGACAGAACATAGCTAGGATGGTTAGATATCGTATGAAATCAAGTTAGAATCAGAGCCTAATTTGAACAAAAAAATTACGATAGCAGCAAAACCATTTTTTAGTGCAAATTCTGAGGGATTTATTCAACTTTAAAGGCCAGATAAAAATAATAAAAAAAAGAGGAATGAATTTAGCATTTATGAAGACTCCTGATTAATCTAAGAAAAACCTGACGATTTTGGTAGCAAAGGGAAAGAATAAAGAGAGCAGAAAACAGCTCAAACAGAGTTCGAAAAAAAAATATTTCTTTCTCCTCCGCTTTTGTCAATTTTCTAGCAAACATGAGCTACACTCCTACACTCGGTTCAAAACGGGTGTACACCATCTCCAGCACGTGGGATCCAAAATTGAGTAACAACAATAGCAATGATATCAACGTAAAAGAGTGTGATGAAGCTAACAACGAGTGTTGCGATGTCGCAGTCGCACAAATTAATTACCCTTGCTTAAACAAACAAGATAGTATAGAGCAAGGGGTCCATCCCACGAGGAAGTTTTAGTTCAGATTTTTATGCTATGCGATGTGCAATTGGGGGGGGATTGTGAAGTTATCTATGGCTATAGTAAACAAAAAAGAAACAATCAATGTTAAATCAAAGAAAATTGAAATTTATTAAGAAAAACAAATCTTGGTCGCAAGTAAACATCCACTTACAGAAATCAGAACTGATCATAGAAACTAAACATCAATTTATACTCTAATTATCTATTTTTTCTTGTGTTGATTAATTAACAGATCCGCTGTATAACTAATCCTAACCATCAAACAACCACATTGTCCACACTAGTAATTTAATTCAATAGTAGCCTTAAAAACTAGATGAGTTGATTAATCTAGATAACATAACTGTTCGCAGTCCATGTTTGATTTAATCGATTGAATGTTCTCCCTAAGATTACTAATCTGGATTTGCCACAATTATTAATCTCAGTTGCTTCACAAGTTTATATACTACAACTCCGGTTTTGATAGCAAACTTAGCAATAGATTGTTTACAATAATAACTTAGAGTCCGGTCTAGCAATTAAAAAAAACAATCATAGGAAATAAGCATAGGAGACAAACATATTCATTCATTATATAAACTGAAAACAAAAGGTAAAATAAATCTCACAGTTTTTGAATTCCAAAGGTTTCTTTGTCCTTGTAACAAACAAAAAGAGTTTAGCCTTGCATATCTATTGAATAACTAATAAAAAAGAAAAAAGAATGCATGATTTCAGGTTTGTAGAGGAAAAGGGCATTTTTTTCTCTCTTGGTTGGCTGCCCCCTCTTTCCTTTTTCTTATCTTTTTATATCCTAGGAAACCTTAATCCCTTCTCTACAAAATAGTCCTTTTCTAAGTAGACAATTTACATTTTAGTAACTATTTTTCTAAAAAAAGGAGAAATAGTCATGCATAAAATCTTCAAGCTTTGAATTTTGACTTAGAGGAGCTACATTGACAAAATAAAGACTTGGATGCCGGTTTGGATGCTTTGGGACGTAATTTGAATTTGTTTCTTCACAAAACCTGTCTGCTGACAAAATTCATGTGTCATCTTAGAAAAATCACATATCTCTCATATGAGCTCTTTTTCTACTGAAATTGTGTAGTTTGATAGGTCTTCGAGTCAAGAATCCAATGAAATTGAGTTTGCATCAAATGAACTTCTGTAGCTCAAGATATTCGAGTCGAAATGGTCGAAGGTCAACACTAGCAGAATGCGAGATTTGACTTTGAAGGCTGCAATTTCCATGCTCTTTTTTATATTATTTTTCTTGCCATATATTTATAGAAATGTATGGATGTTAGCTTTATAATTCCACAAGAATCACTTCATTTTTACTTCTAGAGCTTAAGCTCTGCACAAAACATCGATCGGAGGTCAAATCTTCCAATTATCTCTAATTTACTTCTTTTTTAATCTTACATCCAAAAGTGCCTTCAAAACATAAAACAAAGAATATCAAGGTATTTTATATATAACATAGGCAAAATACTAGGTAAATGTGGGTAAAACTATCAAATAATATGGTCATCTACGAGTCAATTGAAAAAGAAGAAGACAATTCTGACTAACTATCAAAACACAAAATGTAATATCATAAACTATAATGTAATATTTATTGGCAAAATTCTTTACAAAGAAGTATTTATTTTATTATTGTTATGTGAACTTGTGTTATTGTGTTGTGCGTGCAACTTTCAATTTAAGTATTTGCGGGATGGATAGATAGGGAATAAATATATAATCTGGCATCAGACATTGTGTCACGCCGATGGAAATACCAATGGTTAGTGTCCGTCGGTGTATTCTAGTGGTGAAGGGAATTGTTCCCCTCCCTATGACACTGTTCATTGTGCTTAACACCGATGAAAATACCAACAGATAGTATCTGTCGATGTATTCTAGAGTCAAAGGGAATTGTTCCCCTCTCTACGACACTGTTCATTATGCATAACACCGATGAAAATACCAATGATTAGTGTCTGTTGATGTATTCTAGAGGCAAAGGGAAATGTTCCCCTATCCATGACACTATTCAGTGTGCATAATACCGATGGAAATACTGACAGTTAGTGTCCGTCGATGTATTATAGAGGCACATGAAACTATTCCCCTCCCCATGTCACTATTTACTTAGCATAATACCAATAAAAATAATGACGATTAGTGTCCATCAGTGTATTCCATAGGTGAAGGGAATTGTTCCCCTCCCCATGACACTATACACTATGCATAACATCGATAAAAATACTGACGGTTAGTGTTTGTTGGTGTAATCCAGAGACTAAGGGAATTGTTCCCCTCCCCATGACACTGTTTACTGTGCATAACACCGATAAAAATACCAATGGTTAGTGTTTGTCGGTGTATTCCAGATGCGAAGGGAATTACCCCCCTCCCATGTCAGTGATGACAATTAAAGTTTACTGACTGAGTGGCAAGTTTCCTGAGGGAATCACTAACAAAATGCGAATTTTAACACACTAGAAATTAATGAATCTCTATTTGCAGTTTTACTGATAGAATTACAAACAAACTAAAAACAATCTGGAGGGCTTTTTGAAAATTTTAGTGCAAAATAAAAATTTCAAGGGGATGTTATCGAGAGAATCACCGATGGACTAATTAAAAATAATACTATTAAATAGTCCATCGGTAATTTCCTCAGTAAAACGTGGTATAAAAACCCAACGAGCACATCAGAACTTCATTTTTTTCTCTGAAGCTAAAAATAACTCTCACTCTCTCAAATCCTCTTCTCAATTCTCTACTTAAACATTTTGTCTTTCAAACACCAAAGCTAGAAATAAAGCTTTCTTTCTCTCAACACAATTAATAAGTATATATGGTGAATCTTTTGACATATTGTTTTCTTATTTTTCTTTTTTTTTCGATTTATTAACAATGTATTTTTTTTTATCACATAGATAAACTCTGAAATTAAACATGCCGTTAAGGTAAGAATTTTTCATTCTTGAGGCCTATATTTGTTTTTGTATTATTTTTTCTCTTTTATCTATGTTTTTATTAATGTTTTATTGTTTTGTTGAATTTGAATTGTTATTGTCAAATTTGTGGTTCAATATCAATTGAATATATAGGATTAAATTTAATTACAATTTTTTTTGTCAATTTAGGATTAAAAATATTATCATGTTGAAAATGAGACGAAATTGAATTATTCAAAATTGTTGATAGAAATAAAATAAAAAACATTATCCTGTATATTTGCAGGATTGAAAAATTTGGGCAGTTTCTAGTATAGGGAAAGTGTTGCCGATTTTTTTTTAAATATCCAAATTGTTTATCCAAATTTTCATCAAATTTGTGTAGATGCATAGGAGAAAATCAATTGCATGTCATAAGCACATGATCACAGCTAGTTCTTCTAGTAGAAGCACGTGTGTCGACTCACGCCGCCGCCTTTTCGGGTGCGGTTCCGCAACGTAAAGGCGGTGTCCCTTCACCTACAAGTATGAGGCATATTGGAAGGACAACCTTTCAATGTAAATTTGTTTTGCTTTGAGTTGGTTTATGTTTAACAATTTATGAACAAATAATATTTCATTAAATTTATCAATTTTTAGTTTCACAAACATTGAGGCTACTCGAATAATAACATTGTCATTTAAATCATCGATGGAAATTTCATGGTTTCAATGGAGCCAGGTTTCCAAACATCCTGATTGAAAACCATATGTCAATGCATGGTTTACAAGATTTAAGGTTAGTGTTAACTTACAATTTTTACTATTTTTTATGTTTGTCACACCCGGACATCGCGGCGACCAATTAAAAAATAATCTTGATTGGAAAAAGAATAGATATTTGGCATCTTGTTCTTTAGGGGAAAAGTGAAGGAGTCGCCACCTAGTATTATGGTCACTAGGAACCCTAACTGGTCAACAGAGATTCTATGGTACGGGTACTGGTTACGCGAAAGGAAAGATGCTATCACCCTTTAAGTGTCCTACCTGAGACAGGCTGCATTGCTGGTTTCGTCTAAAATTGCTAAGAGTTTGTTGTATTACACTTTTCCTAGTCCGCCTAGGATATTCCTGACTCTAGCGTCAGTGAATAATCAATTTTAAATATTTCCAACTTTGGTGTTGGTAAATATTGCACAACCCAAAAAGTATAGTATTTCTGACTCTGACGCTAATGAATAAATCCATAAATTCTGTATTAAATGAAACATAAACTTTTTTTTTTTTTATTTCTTTTGGGATTGGATCTAGCCCAGCCGTATGGGGTGGGCTGGATCCAGCCAGCCCGCTAGGGAACTATTGCGCGCATGCGTGAAAAATTCACGTGAAAAAATACAAGCAACAGTGCAGGGGTAATTAAATTTGTATGCACAGTGAGAAAAGTGAATTATATTTGCGAAAGCAGGGAAGAGAAGACTTACCTGGTTCTCTGGAGAAGAAGCTGGATGATGGGGTAACGGCTGACCAATGCTACTTCTTTTCCTCCGTTCTTTCTCTGATTTTTGGATTGCTGGAGAAGAACTGATCAATGCTAGTTCCCCTCCATTCTTTCTCTGGTTCCCTGTTTTGTTTGTCTTACCTTATATTGTTCATTCCCTCCCTGTGTTTACCTTCCGCTGGCAATGGGAACCTCTGCTGGACGCTACTTTCGGTTGAAGCTAGGATGTTGGACACTACTTCTGCTACTCACAATAGCAGCTTGCTGAGAAGAGGATGTATGTTGGTCGCAGTGGTAGCTTGTTGAGAGGAGCTGCTGTCGTTGGTTGCTGATGGTGTGACTGAAAGTCAAGTTGCTGAAAACAGCACTGCCGCTACTGGATGAGGAGGTTGTTGCTGTTTCTACCACTGCAGTTGAGGGAAGGTGTGGCTGAGGAGCACTCGTTGTCGCTGCTTCAATGGGGAAAAAAAACTCCAGGTGCCGCTGCCATCCGAAGAGAAGTGACTCAAGTTCTCTGCCCACCGGATGCTGCTGATGGAATTGCTGCTGAAACAAGTCTCCTGTTGTTGCTATGGCACAGAGAAGAAGCTCCTGCTGGACTGGAAAAAAAAACAAAAGTGTCTCCTGCAACACCGGCTGAAAGCCTATATGATGGCTTTTGGAGCCCACGATTAAAGACAAAGCTACTTGACGGCTCATAGTATTGCATAAAGGAAGATGATGTGCTGGAGAAGAAGAAGTTGCACTACTGATCTACTAGTGTGGTCGTCGCTGGTGTAGAGGGAGGAAACTTGCTGCTGTTGCTGCAATAATTAATCCTCTTCCCTCCTCCGAAGGTCCCGTTCTCCTCCTTTTTCAAAGAGTGAGGGTTGTGATGTCTAAGCTTTGTTTGGCCATGGGGAAGGGGTCCTGTATTCTTTACAGGTAGCGGCTGAGAAGAAAAAGGTGTGGCTTGGTGCTGTTGAGGTGGACATCAATCAGGGATGCTGGGGGAGGCTTTGCTATATGGAGGTTCCTAGAGGCCGGGCTAGAACAAAAAAAAAGAAAAAAGAAAGGGGCTGGGGGGCTAGTTTAGGGTTCGCCGCCCCTCCTTCTGTTTTATGTTTTTTTTTTTAGGGTTTTTGGTAATGGCCTCTCCCCTGGGGTTTCTTGGGATTGTCCCCCTCTAGGGTTTTTTTTCCTTTTTTGCATTCATTGAGATCTATATTTATAGTGCAAGAGTCTCATCGTGTGTGGAAAATAAAGTTTCAATCAAACTCATTCTCTTCTTTGAATTTTGAATTTGATAAAAATCAAATTCGAAAACAGATATCTATCATTATCTTGAATATAAGAATTATCTTGAAGATAAGGATAAAATGACAAAAACACATTATAGTTCCTAGTTTTCACACAAGCTGACAAATCACATTTTTCATCGAAATAAATCTCTAATATTTTAATTTTACATTTTAAACCCCGTAAAATTAAATTAAAAGCTAATGAGCAAAAATTAGGTTACATCATTGGTGAAATTCTTCCGTTAATATTTTACAAAGAGTTGGAATAAAATTACTCCAAATGTCATTGCCAATCACCGACAAAATATACTCTTGGGTTAATATTTTTTTTGGTGCCAAACACATTAGTGGTTGGATTTGATCCTTCTATAGCTCCTTCATTCACATGGGTATGGATCTCTCGAGAAATCATGAGTGCATTCTTGGTTATGAGACAAGGAGTTGATTCCTTTTATAAGTTTCAGGTGTTTCTTCCTTGTGTTTTATGTTGTTGTGTTGTTTCCTTCCCTGTGTTTTGCTGGTTTCTTCTTCTTTAATATATTGGACTTCATCAAAATAAAATAAAAAACCCTCATTCTTCTCCTTTCTCTGTTCTCTGTTCTTAAACTTGTTCTTGAGTATTCTAGTTCTTAAGTTAGTTTTGGTGAATCCTAGAAGTATATTTACCTTCGACAAACTCAAAATAATGAGGACAAATAGACTTTGTTTCGCATCGAAGCCTCTCACTCAACCCCGCCTTATCCCCCAACAGGTCCACCCTGGAGGATATTGTCTATGCTCTCAGGTTTGTCCCAATGCTCATACGGTGTGGAAGAGAGAACGGTACTCCCTAACCTCAAGCAAAGTTTCTTCATGCCAAGATCCCAAAGTCTGGTTTCACTCTAATGCTAAGAAAAACAGTAACTGTCCTAATTGGTCCGTCAGCTTTATAGTAATTACTTGTTGATGATTCGGCTGAATAGAATGGTTTTTGTTTTGATGGTTTTACCACTCCTCTTCCTTGTAGGCTTAAATCCTTTCATTCCATGCATGTTCAAGGATTGCAAAATAACCTTGTAAGTGTGATTTTATTAGTTCAAGAACTTATTATCTCAGGTCCGTCTTTTGAGATCCTCCTCCTCAAGGCATTGAAAATTAAAGTAGTAATTGTCTTGGCACTAAGGAGGCCTTTACTAAAAAAAATCCTTCGTAGCTTGCGTTCTTTGCTCATTTGCCTCCATAGTTATCATAATTAAACTAGTAGATGTTTGAGGCAAAATCTCTAGTTTTTGAAACATAAAAAAAAAACCTAACTAATTGCAATGATTTTGAAAACTCAAAAAGGAGGCAGAACGAGCTGGTAGCTTCAGCAACACATATGTCTTCCCACCCAAAAGGCCTAAGGTTAAAAGCCTTTGCTTTGTAACCATAAAAAAAAATTACGTAAAGGAAAAGGAATTATTTTGCGATTTATATTTTTTTTTCGTTAACAAATTTTAAGATATAAAAACAAAAAAAAAACATTGTTTGGTTTTGCTGAATATGCACGTTCCTTTCGATCATTGTGTGATCAGCTTAGTGCTATTGGTAAATCAGTTGATGACACCGATAAGGTTCATTGGTTTCTCTGTGGACTTGGATCGGGTTTTAAAATTTTTTCCACACCCATGTTGTCTCAGTTGCCACTGCCCTCCTTTGCTAATTTGGTTCCCAAAGCTCTCAGCCATGAGTTTTTTCTCGATCACTCTCTGGTGATTCTTCCTATCAGTCGGCTATGGTTGTCCAGCGTGGCTATTTTTCTGGACGTGCAAAACATGCCTCTCCCTTGCCAGCGTCAGGTCCCTCTTCTAAAACATGCTATATTGATCCACAATTCCCAAGTCATGTTTGTCGCTCACAAGGTGCTCTTTATGGCCTTAAACAGGCCCCTCATGCATGGTTTCAACGATTTAGTCAGATCTTGCTTAGTATTGGGTTTGCTGCTAGTAGTGTTGATTCCTCTCTATTTATATATCTTACTTCTTCTGTTGTTATCTATTTGCTCCTCTATGTTGATGATATGAATATAATAAGAAGCAAGCAGTTCTTTTATGCTGAGTTCTTTTATTATTTATCTGGCCAAGGAATTTTCCATGAAAGACCTCGGTGAGTTACACTATTTTTTGAGGATTGAGGTCGTTAAACATGATAAGGGTTTTTATCTTAGCCAAGCTAAATATGCACTTGATCCGTTAAATCATGCAGTTATGGTGGACTGCAAGCCAAATCAACTCCTTTTGTGGTGGAATCTCATCTAAGCAATTCTGGTACTGCTTATTCTGATGCTACACAGTTTCGCTCTCTAGCTAGTGCATTACAATATTTGACTCTTACTAGACCGAATTTATCCTATATTGTCAACTCTATCGAGCCTTGAAGCGTATTTCACGCTATGTCAAAGGCACCTGACATTAGGGTCGACAACTCTCTCATGATTCTTCTCGAACTTTGCTCGGCTATTTCTGATGCTGATTAGGCTTGTTGTCCTCATGACACTCGATGTTCAGCAACTGGGTTTGCTGTATATTTCGACAACAACTTAATTTCATATTGCTTTAAAAAGAAAATTGTTGTTGCATGATCTAATACTAAAGCTGAGTATCGTGCACTTGCCTCTATGGCTGCCGAACTCTCTTGGACACTTTTCAACTTCTACGAGAACTCAAAATCACCCTCTCCTCTCCTCTAAGACTCCTATGTGACAACAACAGTGCCAATTTTATTGCTATCAATCCAATCACCAAATCTCATTCCAAACATATTGATATTGGCTATCATTTTGTTCGTGAACTTGTTTCTCAAAAAGTTCTTACTCTTGGTTTTGTCCCCTCACACCTTCAGTTAGTTGATGTCTTTATAAAAAGAGTGGCCAGATTACTATTTTTCTTGGATCATGGCAAGTTGTGTGTTTCCCTTTTCTCTGCCACGACAACATAGAGAGGGGATGTTAGAGGAAACTCTGATTTCTCTGATTGTCAACAAGATATTACTCCATAATTATAACCAAGATATTCTCCACAACTATTGCCAAGATAGTGGTGATTCTCCAGAGTCTTAGTTATCTACTTTCTCTGTATATTTGTTTCTATTTATATGATTGTATAAATACAATGAATCTATTCTCTATAAATATAGATCTTCTCATAACATATTGGCTTGAGGCATTACCTTTACAGTTTTAAACCCTTTATTACCTTTCATTAAAGATTCATTGAAGTGGAATTAACAAGTCTTTGAATAGATTGAGATAATGCAATTTTGGAAAGCATGAATGGATAGAAATTGCTTCTATGATATGTTAAAAAGAAAGATAATCTCGCGTAAGTTGATCCGAACACCCACGTTAAACTAAAAAAATACATCTAAGACCTTATTCACATTGTTGCAATAAATTGTTGACGTAATTTTATTCCATGTAGCTCTGAATTTTATTTATGAATTCCATTAGCGTATCTGACAACTCTTACAAGACACTTTGCCCTCATCATGATTATAGTGTTCCCTTTTCCTTGTGCAAATTAAAGGATGGTATGGTTCTTGATGAAACTTTTAAGGTGATCTATAAACGTAATTCAGCCGACAAGTTTTTAGTATATTACTCAACAAATGGTTGCTACCCTATACCCTATTGAGCGATACAATAT
>Ga0307515_10023458_pt1 | contig 10809 bp, 10 predicted proteins | sample 17_EM_MG_FD_194513 | JGI IMG/M metagenome (GOLD analysis project Ga0307515, IMG submission 194513) | Populus trichocarpa ectomycorrhiza microbial communities from riparian zone in the Pacific Northwest, United States - 17_EM | ecosystem: Host-associated > Plants > Roots > Unclassified | place...
ATTCAATCGGCAGCGCCGGCACGAGGTCGTGGCCGAAGAACGTCAACCCCAGGCCGATGACGAAGAACAGCATCGATTCCAGCGCCAAGGTGAAAATCGCCTTGGTCATGATCACGTCGATCAGGTGGACAGGCCGGTACGACAACAACCCACGACTCGTGTTCACCCCCTCCATCGTCTGCATGCAGATCGTGCGGAAGAGGAAGTACGGCAGCAGGCCATACATCAGATAGATCGGATAGTCATAGCCGGTCACGTGCCGGTCGACGATGAAGCCGAACATGACGACCGGGAAGGCCACATGCGCGATCGGCTCAATCAGCACCCAGAGGAGGCCAACCCGGCTACGCCCGAAGCGTGCCGAGAACTCCCGCAGCAACAAGGCGTACAGGACGTCCTTCTGGACTTGGTAAGGGGATCGTATCTGGATCGGTTCCATTGTCGTCACGCGCAGCACTGCACGGACAAGCTGGCGGGTTCACGTCAGTTGACTGGGCGATAGTCTTGCAGCCAGCGAAGCAGCACCGAGCGCACTTGCGCCCCGTTCTGCAGCGGCGCACCGGCGTCGGGCGCAACGAGCCATTGTCGCAGGCTGCCAAGAGTCGGCGTCGCCTGCAGCGCCGCGATTCGCAACCGGCTCACACCTGTCGGGATTGTCGCATCCCCGTCGGCCAGCAACTCTTCGTACAGTTTTTCTCCCGGCCGAAGGCCCGTGAACTCGATGCCGATCTCGCGCTCGCTGCGACCCGCCAGCCTGATCATCGTCCGCGCCAGCTCGACGATCTTGACCGGCTCGCCCATGTCCAGCACCAGCACCTGGCCCGACTCGCCGATCGCGGCGGCTTGCAGCACCAGGCGTGCGGCTTCGGGGATGGTCATGAAGTAGCGGATGATCTCCGGGTGCGTCACGGTGACTGGGCCACCCTTGGCGATTTGTTCCTTGAACTTCGGGATCACGCTGCCGGACGAGCCGAGCACGTTGCCGAAGCGCACCGCCATGAAACGGGTGCCGAGGTGTTCGGCCGCCATCGCCGAGACCACCAGTTCGGCCGCACGCTTGGTCGCGCCCATCACGTTGGTCGGGTTGACGGCCTTGTCGGTGCTGATCAGCACGAAGCGCTCGGTGCCGCTTTCGGCTGAGGCCAACGCTGCGTGGTAGGTGCCGAGCGTGTTGTTGCGCAGCGCAGCCCAGGCGTTGTGCTCTTCTTCCATCAGCGGCACATGCTTGAAGGCCGCGGCATGGAAGACCACCTGTGGCTGCCATTGCTGGAACACGCTGCGCAGGTGGGCCAGGTCCTTCACGTCGCCGATCAGGCGCACCAGTTCGAGCGCCGGAAAACGCTCGCCCAGGTCTTGCTCGATCGAGTAGAGGTTGAACTCCGACAGCTCATACAACACCAGTCGCGTTGGGCCGAAGCGGGCGACCTGGCGGCACAGCTCGCTGCCGATGCTGCCGCCGGCACCAGTGATCAGCACGGTCTTGCCGGCCAGGCAGTCCGCGATGCCGGCCTCGTCCAACTGCACCGGCTCGCGGCCCAGCAGGTCTTCGGGTTCGATGTCGCGCACACGCTCGACCGGGCTGTCGCTGCCGCGCAACTCTTCAGCCGACGGCACCGTCAACACCGGCAGGCCGACGGTGCCGGCCAGTTCCACCGCGCGCCGGCGCTGCGCCGCGCTGGCCGAGGGCAAGGCGATGATCAGGTGGGTGGCTGCACCCCGCACCCCTTTGTCGCGCACCGCCTCCAGCGGCCCCAGCACCGGCACGCCGGCGATGCGCGCGCCCTGTTTGGTCGGGTCGTCGTCGAGCAGGCCCAGCACGATCCAGCCTTGCTGGTGGATGCCGGCCAGCAGGCGCTTGGCCGCTTCGCCAGCACCCAGCACCAAGGCGCGACGCACCTCCGCCTCGCCACCGGTGATGCGAGCACGCGAATGCTCGTACAGCATGCGGTAGCCAATGCGCACCACGCACACCGCCATCAGCGTGACGATCGGGTGCAACGCCAGCACGGCACGCGGCACCTGCACCAGCTGCAGGCCCATCACGCCGACCGCACTGACCAGTCCAGCCCCCAGGCATGCCAGCGTCAAGCGTTTGACCTCGCCGAAGCCGGAGAAGCGCCACATGCTTTGCGGCACCTTGGCCAAGACAAACGCCAGCAGATAGACCACCACCACGCCGAGCAGCACCCACGCGTCGTAGCTCGGGCGCGCATTCAGCCAACGCTCGAAGCCCAGGCGGAACAGGTAGGTCGCGTTCCAGGCCAGCATGATCATCGCGGCATCGACGATCAGCGACAGCGGCTCGCGGTGTGGCCGCAGCCGAGCCAGAAAGCGGTCCAGCCGGTGCCAGGCGGACGGTTCAGAACGGCCCCGCGTTGTCATCGCGTCAACAGCACCGCCAGCGACCGAGCGACCACGCGCAGGTCGGTCCAGAGATTGGCGCGGGCAGCGTAGTCGGCGGCCAAGGCGAGCTTGCGCGGCAGGATGACCTCGACATACTCGCGCTCCGGGTCGGCGGCCGCGGCCAGCTGGCTCGCCTCGCCGCGAAAGGCCAGCGACGCAGGGTCGGTGATACCCGGTCGCACGGCCAGCACCTGTTCGCGCAACCCCGCCGGGTAAAGCGCCACATAACGCGGCACCTCGGGCCGTGGGCCCACCAGGCTCATGTCACCACACAACACGTCGATCAGCTGCGGCAACTCGTCCAGCCGGTGCGCGCGCAGCCAGCGGCCGACGCGGGTCACTCGCGTGTCGGCGCCGACGGTCAGCGGGCCGCCGATGCGCTCGGCGTCCACGCGCATCGTGCGGAACTTGTGGATGCGAAACCCGCGGCCGAAGCGGCCGACACGCTCCTGCCGAAAGAACACGGGGCCGGCCGAATCGAGCTTGATCCACAGCGCCAGCAACAAGCCTGGCGGCAGCAGCAGCGCCAGGCCGATCAGCGACGCCAAGATGTCGAACAGGCGTTTGGCCATGAACAGCGGCACGGCCTCACGCGCTCAGTGCGCGCTTCAACGACGCCGCCACACGAGCCACATCAGCCTCGGTCATGCGGGTGTACAGCGGCAAGCTCAGCATGCGCTCAAAGGCGTGCTGGCTGTGCGGGAAGTCTTCGTCGCGCAGCTGGTAGCGCTCGCGCCAGTACGGGTGCCGATGCAGCGGGATGTAGTGCACGCTGCAGCCGATGCCGTCGGCGTACAGCTGCTCGATCAGCGCATCGCGGCCGATACGCGCCTCGTCGGCCAGCCGCACGACGTAAAGATGCCAGGCGTGCTGGTCGCCGGGCTGCGGCTCGGGCGGCAGCACCAGCGGCAGACCGGCCAACGCCTCGCGGTAAGCGGCGGCCAGCTCGACTCGGCGTTGATGGAAGGTGTTGGCGCGCGCCAGCTGGTGCAGGCCCAACGCGGCGGCGATGTCGGTCAGGTTGTACTTGAAGCCCGGCGCGACGATCTCGTAGTACCAGCTCGGCACCTTCGCAGTGAAACGGTCGAACGCATCGCGGCTCATGCCGTGCAGCCGCATCACGCGGGCCCGCTCGGCCAGCGCCGTGTCGCGCGTGACCAGCATGCCGCCTTCACCGGTGGTGATGGTCTTGTTGGCATAGAAGCTGAAGACCGTGGCGTCGCTTTGCAGCGTGCCGATCAGTTGGCCGCGGTGCGTGGTCGGCAACGCGTGCGCGGCGTCTTCGACCACCTTCAGCCCATGGCGGCGGGCGATCGCGAGGATCGCCGTCATGTCGGCCGCGAGCCCGGCGTAGTGGACCGGGATGATGCACTTGGTGCGCGGCGTGATGGCCGCTTCAATCGCCGCGGGATCGATGTTCAGTGTGGCGGGGTCGATGTCGACCAGCTTCACGTCGGCGCCGAGGTAGCGCGCCACTTCGGCGGTGGCAGTGAAGGTGTGGGTGGTCGTGATGACCTCGTCGCCCGGCCCGACGCCGACGGCCTCCAGCGCCAGGTGCAGCCCGGCGGTGGCCGAGTTAACAGCGATCGATTGCAGCGACGGGTCGCCGCCAAGGGGGCGAAGGGCCGCTCCCGAGGCTCCTTGTCCCCCTTGGGGGGCCTGGCGTGAAACGACAGGTCTGGGGGTCGTCAGGTATTCGGTGAATGCGGCCTCGAAGCGGCGCGCCTTCGGGCCTGTCGTGACCCAGCCTGAGCGCAGCGTGTCCACCACCTCGGCGATCTCGGCCTCACCGATCTCGGGCAGGGCAAACGGCAGGAACGGGGCGGCGGAAGAGCTCATGCTTGTTTGTCGATCCAGGCCAGCAGGTGGGTGCGCAAAAGCGGCAACGTGTTGAGGACGGTGTACAGCGACGGATGCACTCGCGCCACGCTGCGCGCCAGCGGAGGCGCCAGCGTGATGCGCTGGTGCTGCAGCCGGCCTTCGGGGAACAGCTGCCGCAGCCGCGCCAACGGCACGCCGCGCACCGAGCGGTTGCGCGGATTGTCCACCGTGAAGTCATACGAGAGCACCGCACCACCTGGCTTTACCCAGCGCCACATGGCGTCGGCCAGACGCTGTTGGGCCGCGTCGTCGAGCAGAGACGAGAACACCGTGGCCTGCAAGACCAGGTCCTGGCTAGCCGCTGCGATGGGTGCGGCGGCCGCATCGCCCGGCCATAGCGTCACCGCCCCGGGCAGGCAGGTGCGCGCCATCGCCAAGCGCTCGGGCAGGATTTCGCAGCCGGTCAGGCGTGCAGCCGAGAAGCCCGCCCGCAAGAACTCGAGCAGATTGCCGCCGGCGCCGCATCCGACTTCGGTCATCGCCAGAGCCGCCGGCACGTGCCAGCCCCGCCGCGCCAGGCCCTGCAAGATCGCGCGCTGACGCTCTTGCACCAGCTGCCAGACGTCGGGCTGCAGCAGGCTGTAGCGGTCTGGCGTGCTGTTCATCGCCGAGCCCCTCGCGCAGCCATGCAAGCGTCGGCAAAGCGTTGCGCCAGCACCGGGTAGCTGTGTTCAGCCCGCACGAACGCGCGGCCCCGCTCGCCCATCGCGCGCCGCAGCTCGGCCGGCAAAGCCAACAGCTGCCGCACGCCCGCCGCCACTGCGACCGGCGACTCCGGCGCCACGGTCAAACCACAGCCGCTTTCGGCGACCGGGTCGTTGCCCGCCTCGACCGCATGCAGCACCACGCAGCCGGCCATCATGTAGTCCATCAGCTTGTTCGGCGCGATGCCGAAGCGGTAGATGGGCACGCGCTGCCAGCCGATGTAGGCGATGTCGATCGCCGCCAGGAAAGCCGGCACCTGCGCCTTCGGGATCGGCGGCAGCCAGTGCACATGCGCCAGTTGCTCAGCCGAGATTCGCTGCACCAGACGCTCACGTTCATGGCCGTCGCCGACCATCACGATGGACAGCGGCAGGTCACGCAGCAGCGCGGCGGCGCCCAGCAGATCGTCCAGCGCATTCGGCAGGCCCATCGATCCGGCATAACCCAGCACGGCGCGCCCGGCCGCGCGGGCGGTGGCCAGCGTGGCTGCCACATCGGGCCGCAAGGCGGCGGGCTCGCCTTGCCAGTCGTCCGGCGAGATGCCGTTCGGCACGATATGCAGCTTGGCCAGGTTCAGCCCACGCAAGGCCATGTGCGCATGCACCTTGGGCAGCATCGAGACCACCACGTCGGCGTCGCGGTAGGCCGTCTTCTCGGCCCAGCCGCATAGCAACGCAAACGGATGGTTCGGTGACATGCCCGACAGCTCGATCGGCGACAAGGGCCACAGGTCGTGCACCTCGAACACCAGCACCGCGCCGGCGCGCCGGGCGATGCGGCGTGCGACCCAGATGTCCATCGGATAGGTGCTGGACGCGATCACCACGTCGGGCTTGAACTCGGCCACCAGCGCCGGCGTGCGAGACCACACGCGGCCCAGGAAGGCGGCAATGTTCTTGACCCGGCCCAGCCCATTGCCCTGGTAGCGCGGCGCCGGCACCCAGTCGTAGTCGATGCCGTCGATCACCTCGCGCCCCGGTGCTGGCTGCTGCGCCCTCACATGCGAGTAGGTGGCCGCGACCATGCGAACGCGATGCCCCATGCGCACCCATTCGCGCGCGAGGTAGTAGGGGCGGAACTCCATGCCCAGTGCCGGACTGCCCGCGTAGTGGTTCAGGTAGAGGATGTTCATCGCACCGCCACCGTACCGCTCAGGGCTTCCAGCCGCTTCACGTAGGCCGCCACGCTGGCCGGGAACATCGCGTGCACGCCGACCCACGCGCGCAGCGCGGCCGACACCTGCTCGGCCCGCTCAGCCAGCGGGGCCAGCCGCGGCGGGCCCAGCACCTCGCCATCGGCCAGGATCAGCCCGTTGCGGCCGTCCTGCACCAGCTCGCGGTTGGCTGGCAGGTCCGACAGGATCGGGATGCAGCCGTGGCCCATCGCCTCCAGCACCGAGACCGAGACCGAGTCGCTCGCGGGCAAGCTCAGGTACCAGCGCGCGCGGCTGTACCAGCCGGACTGGGTGGCAGCGTCCAGTCGACCGACGAAGCGCACACGGCCGGCCAGATCTGGCGCCTGGGCCCGCGCCTCGAGCGCCGGCCGCAATGCACCATCGTTGGCCACCACCAGTTGGGCGTTGGGCCAGGCGTTGGCCATCGCAGCGAAGGTGTCCAGCACGCGCTCGGGCCGGTAGACGGCCTCCAGTCCACGGTTGGAAAAAAACAGCGCCGCGTCCTTGCCGGACGAGGCGGCGGGCAGGCTCTCAAGCCCGAACGGAAAGACCATCACCTCGCCAGCGCCGAGCGCGCGCATGCGCTCGGCCATGTGGGCCGAATCGCTGGTTGTCAGCGTGCAGGCTTTCAGCACACGACGGGTGACGAAGCGCATTGCAGCGCTGCGCTCTGGCGTCACGAGAATGTCCGAACCCCAGGCCGAACCGGCCAGGCGCGCCTTGACGCCGCCGACGCGCGTGGCCAGCCAGGCCAGCGTGCCGTGTGAGCTCAGGTAGTGCGGCGCCAGCCAGTCCGGCCGGATCTCGCGCAGCCAGCGCGACACCTCGGGCAGGCTACGCAACAGGCCGATGTTGCCGCCTGAGAAGTCGGGTTGCGTGCACAGCGCGAGCCGACGGTCCAGCGGCATCAGCTTGTTGAAGCCAATGTCGAAGCCGCGGCTTGAGATCGCCCACAGGTCCACCCTGCCCTGCAGCGCCCGCGCCCACTTCAGCAAATGCGGGCTGTTGCCGTCGCCGATCAGCACCAGCCGGATCATGGGGCCGTGGTCTCGGCCGCCCAGGCGTCGTACAGCGGCCGCAATGCCGGGTACTGCTGCAGCAGACGCTCATCGCTGCGGCGTGTGTCGCCGACGATGCGCGCCGGCCGGCCCTCGAGGATCGCGAAGTCGGGGTAGTCGCCGCGCACGAAGCTGCCGGCACATACCAACGTGCCGCGGCCCAACCGTGTGTTGGCCTCGATCAGCGAATGCGGGCCGATGAACGAATACGCGCCAATGTGGATCGGGCCGGCAATCCAGCCCGGGCGCTCGCGGTTCGCGGGCCAATTGGCATAGCCCTCGCCCAGCAGGCGCTGTGTGCGGTGTGAGGCGTGCGTGACCAGGCTGCAGTGGCTGGTGATCTGCACGCCATCGCCGATCGTGATGCCGCCGCTGGCTTCGATGAAGTTGAACGGGCCGATGTAGACATGGTCGCCGAGCGTCAGCCGGTCTTCATGTTCGATGCAAGTGGCCGGCGAAATACGGGTGTGGGCGAGCGCGCGGCCCTGCGAGCGCTCACCGAAGACGATGCGGTACAGCAGCGCCCGCGCCAAGCGGCGGCGCCAGCGGTTCAAGATCGCGCGGAGGGTGGTCGTCACCGGGCGGATTGTTCCATCGCTTCGGCAGCGCCTGCGGTGCCCAACGGCCAGGTGGCGAGGCGCCAGAAATAGGTGCCGAAGTAAACCAGCATCGCGGCTGATACGGCCCAGCCCGCCCCTACCAGTCCCCCCCAAGCCAGGCCGGCAGCCAACGCGGCCACAAAGGCCAGTTGGCCCACCAGCGCCAGCTTCAGGGCCCAGCGCTGCGACTGCCAGGCCATCGTCACCACCGCCAGCGGGCTGGCCACGAAATGAAGGCCGATGTAAAGCGCCAGCGCACGGGCCAACTCACCGGCAGGCCGCCACGCGGGGCCGAACAGCCACTCAAACGCCCAGGGCCCGAGTCCCCACAAGGCCAGCACCAGAGGCAATGCGACCAGCGCGAGCAGAACCATCAAGCGCCGCAGCGCCTGGCGCGACGCCAAGGTCGCGCCCGCCCCCGCCTGCGCCAGCTGCGGGTACAGCGCCTGCGACACCGCACTGCCGACCAACGTCGCCGGCGCCTTCAGGTACCGCAGGGCCAGTCCCCAGAAGCCAGCCGCCGCGGGGCCGAGCGCCGCGGCCACCAACGCCACCGCCAGCGTGTCCTGCAAGGCACCGGCAAAAGCGTGCGGCGTGTTCCAGAGCGGGAATTCGCGGTGCCTTTGGGCCACCTCGCGCAGTTGGGGTTGCCCTTCCGGCCCATGGCCCAGCGGCAGCCGCAGCCAGGCCGCGGCGGCCAGCGCGGCGGCGATCGGCCCGGCCACCAGCCCGGTCAGGCCCGCGCCGGCCCAGCCAGCCGCCGCTTGCGCCAACGCGCCGCCGCCGTGCTGCAGCACCCGCGCCCCGGCCAACGCCCTGAAACGCTGTGCCCGGTTGGCCCACAGCGTGGCCAGCGAGACCAGGCCGAGTGCTGCCACCGCCAGCGGCAAAGCCAGCGGGTAGCCCACGCCGCGGCGCCAGGCCCAGGCGGCGCCGATCACCGCGCACAGCAGGGTCACGCCGACCAGCAGTCGCAACGACAAGCGGCGCAGCGCATGGGCCTCGGCCTCTTCGGTGGCCATCGGCAGCGCGAACTCATACCGCGCGCAAGCCACCACGGCCAGGTTGGCGGCGACGGCCGCAAACAAATGGAAGTGGCCGAACTCGTCCGGCGTGTACAGCCGCGTCAGCCAAGGCCCCAGCAGCAGCGGCAACGCCTGCGCCAGTGCTCCACCGGCCAGCAACGTGAGGCTGGCACGCAGCAGGCCGCCGGCAGCGGGTGGCACAGGGGCCTGCATGCAGCTCGGCGCTCGGGCGCTCAGGCCGCCAGGGTGCGGCGGCCGACGGCAGCAGCGAGCGCATCGATCACGCGGTCCTGATCGGCCTCGCTCAGGTCGGCGCTCATCGGCAGGCTCAACACCCTTGCGGCCAGGCGCTCGGCCACCGGGCAGCCTGCGAGCGGCGCGAAGGCTTCGTAGGCCGGCTGTTGGTGCAGCGGCCGTGGGTAGTGCACGGCCGTGGGCACGCCGGCCTCTTGCATGGCCTGCTGCACGCGCGCGCGTTCGTCGACCATCACCGTGTACTGCGCCCAGACGCAGTCGCGCCCTTGCCGCACGGCCAGGCGGTCGACGTTCAAGCCGCTGAGCAACTGGCCATAGCGATCGCCCAGTTCGGCGCGGCGCGCCAGTTCCCAATCCAGCCGCGGCAGCTTGGCCAGCAGCACCGCGCACTGCAGCGTGTCCATGCGGCCACCCACGCCAACCCGCGTGTGGGTATAGCGCGCGCTCTGGCCGTGGATGCGGATCTCGCGCGCGGCCTGGGCCAATGCCGCATCGTTGGTGAACATCGCGCCACCGTCGCCGTAGCAGCCCAGGGGCTTGCTAGGGAAGAAACTGGTGCAGCCCCAGGTCGACAGCGCGCCGCTCGCGCGGCTTTGCGAAGTTGCGCCAAAGCTTTGCGCGGCATCTTCGATCACCGCCAGGCCGTGTCGATCGGCGATCGCGTTGATGGCCCCCATGTCAGCCACCTGGCCATACAGGCTGACCGGCATGATGGCCCTGGTGTGCGGCGTGATGGCGGCCTCGATCAGCGCCGCATCGATCAACGCCGTGTCCGGCTCGACATCGACGAACACCGGCCGCGCGCCCAGCAGCACGATCACCTCGGCAGTGGCGGCAAAGCTGAACGGCGTCGTGATCACCTCGTCGCCCGGGCCGATGCCCAGCGTCATCAGTGCGATCAGCAGGGCTTCAGTGCCGCTCGCCACCGTCACGCAATGGGCCGCGCCGGTGCGTTCGGCCAAAGCGGTTTCCAGCTGCTGCACCTCGGGCCCGAGGATGTACTGGCCGTGGTCCAGCACGCGCTGGATCGCCGCGTCGATCTCGGGCTTGAGCACCGCGTACTGGGTCTTCAGGTCGATGAACTGCATCAGGCTCCAGCCCCCAAGAAGGTGACGCGCTCGCCGTCCAGCCGATAGCGCTCACCGGTGGCCGGACAACGGGCATCGCCGGCCGCATCAAAAACCAGCCGTTCGCCATGCCGGCTCATCCAGCCGATGCGCCGCGCCGGCACGCCGGCCATCAGCGCATGGGCTGGCACATTCTTGGTCACCACCGCGCCGGCGCCGATGAAAGCGTACTCACCCACCGTCACACCGCAGACGATCGTCGCGTTGGCACCCAGCGTCGCGCCGCGCTGCACCAGCGTCCAACGGTACTCGCTCTTGCGTGGTACCGCCGCGCGCGGGTTGTGCACGTTGGTGAACACCACGCTGGGCCCGCAGAAGACCTCGTCCTCCAAGGTCACCGCGTCATAGACCGATACGTTGTTCTGGATCTTCACGCCGCGGCCGATGACCACGTCGTTGCCAACGAACACGTTCTGACCGAGCGAGCAGCCCGGCCCGATCCGAGCGCCTGCGCAGATGTGGCTGAAGTGCCAGACATGCGTACCGTCACCGAGCTGCGCACCTTCGTCGACGATGGCGCTGGGGTGGATGGTGACGCTCATCGCTCAGCCCTGAAGGCGACGGACAAAGGGATGGGCATCG
>Ga0307515_10023460_pt1 | contig 10808 bp, 12 predicted proteins | sample 17_EM_MG_FD_194513 | JGI IMG/M metagenome (GOLD analysis project Ga0307515, IMG submission 194513) | Populus trichocarpa ectomycorrhiza microbial communities from riparian zone in the Pacific Northwest, United States - 17_EM | ecosystem: Host-associated > Plants > Roots > Unclassified | place...
CTAAGATAAAGGGATAGTATATAATTTGCAAAAAAAAAAAAACAAATTGATAATATTGATGATAATAAAAACATAGATAAGTTTGGTTTTGTAGCCTCCCTAACCTAAGCAATTAAGCCCGATGGGGTGCTTTAACACCTAATACCCTAAAGTCAACTGACTTGGGAGCTATTGGCCTAACGCTTGTTACATGGGTTAAGGAGAAAAGCTTAAGGGAATCAAACATTGCATTATCTACGTATCAATATCTGCAAATCGAGTTACTAAGCTCGTATGGGTGTCTCAACACCTAATGCCCTAAGACCAACTGGTCTAGGAGTTATTAGCTGAAAGCTCGTTACATGGGTTAAAGATGCATTGTTTTTTAAGTTATATATATATATATTAAAAAAAAGAGAAAAAAAAAGAGAAAAAAAAAGATAATAATCCCAACCCAAGGAAGTTAACCTTAAACATTAAAACAGAATATTGTTTTTTTTCCAATAAAAGCCCTATCATCTATGTTTTCATACATTGAGGACATAAAAAAGAAGGTTTATTAATATTTTGTTTAAGAGGTATTGAGCAGATATATAAATTTAATGAGAGTTTGTTTATCTGGATAGATTAATAATGATGAATGCCTTGCTTTGTGGAACTTGCAAATTGTTTTTCTATTTTAACGCTTTGATTACTAGGGACTAGTAATAAGTTGGTTGGGGGGTGTGATTAGTACTTAAAAATGCATTTTTATCAATGTTTTATATCATCATTTTGCACTTGAAGTATCAATATCTCCTTAACTAAAGCATGTTTTATAATAACAAGGCTGATACTATAAGATACCTTTAATTTATGGTAAATGTTCATATTAAATGCAGACTTATCACATAAATCAAAGGATTGATTGATGAGTTCAACTACTGAAATTGAGAAGACAAAGAGAGGGTTAAGCTTAGAAAAGAGATGTTGGTTCAGTCCAAACTAAAATACTATTCAGTCATTGGGTCATATCTGGAGCTATAGATCTTGGATTTCAATTTGGTTTATATGGCTAGAAAGCTAAGACATAGGCCTAAAACATTCATGAGAGTCCAAGACTCAATTCTGCTGTCTGGAAGTCCAAATCTTAGCAACAACGGAGAAGTCAAAATTTGTCTTGCAGCCCAGACAGTGTTCAGTGTTCAGGCTATATCTCGAGTTCTAGAAGTCCAAATGACCTCATTCTTGTTTTGTTGGAAAGCTGAGACAATTCCCTAGAACTTTCATGAAGACTATCTGTTCAAATTATGATGTTAGCAATAACGTTTTCTACAGACAAGAAGATAAGGATGGTTACCAAGTCAAGAGGTGGCCACCCACTCAACAATTAATCATCAAATCAATAGTTCTGAATTTTGGCCTATAAAAAGAGGCATTTTCCATGCATTTAGGCATCTTGGTGTTCATATCAAGATCATGTTCTTGCTCTCTCTCTTTATATTTTTGTAATGCTTAAGTTTTGCTTTCATTAATCTCTTGTTTATACCTTTCATTTCCTTTATTATATTTATATAATCATGTTCTCCTCTTGTTTATCTATGTTTCTCTTATTCATAATGTTTAGTTAAGTTTATTATGTCAAGGTGAACAGGTTACACTTGTAACATCCCCATATTCGGGATAAAGCAACGATCTCATGTTAACTGATAAACAAAGTGATTAATTTTTTTTTATATCTATTCATGGTGTTTGTATTAAGGTCTACTGAAATTTTGACGGAGTCTCCCCTATACCGGGAGGTCCCAAGTTATCGACAGATGACCTGTTTACACTTCTAATATATCGCATCTCCTAACTCAATTCAACCCAATCATCCTAGGTCTCAATCCCACAAACATCATCCTTCAGATGAACCACAATGTTTATGATATACATTGTACAACAATTATCATTATGGATGGATAAAGATATAACATGCATATATGGAACATGGTTATACAAACTACAGAATTAAATTCATCTATTCAAGTTTAAACATCAATCATACAAATTGAGTTATATAAAGTTGTAAAATTACCAATACAAGGGTAAACTCCCTAGAACCTAAATTACAAAAAGTGAACCTAAGCTAGAAACTACTCTTGTCGTGCATGCAATGATCCTGAAAACAAAATACATATTATTGAAATATGAATATCACAATAATATAGCAATACAAATATCCAGCAATTTAAAAAGGCAAACATGCATTCATATTTTATTCATTTCTCCCTTTTGGTTTTCATTGGAAACTCTTTCTCCTTCAACTACTAAGAACCATTTTCTCTTCCATTATCAACCTCCATTCAAGATTTCATAAGACCATCCATGATTATTTCCGCTTAACACATTACCGATACCAATTTCACTGTTATCATCATCACCCCGTAGGAGTCGATGCAAGGTGATCCCCTTACCCGAGATCCTAACATGCACTAAATGTTTGCTAGGCAATACATCTTAATCCCCTGACCCGGAATCTTAACATACACTAAATGTATGCTAGCCAATACATGATTGATCCCCTTAGCCGGGATCCTAACATACACTAAATGTATGCTAGTTCACGCCCCAAATTACACTTCTCATATTTCCTTTGTCAACGATAATTTCATCACTTGGCAATTCACACAACAACCTTTCACCTTGAATACACATACATTCAGAATAGTATCTAAAATATCGACATCATTACACAAACTTTCCTTCTTTCTGCTAATATCCAATGTTCGGTAATTCACATATCACATCAATAACATATTAAATCATAAAATTTAACTAGAAAGTATAGGTGCAGATCACCTACCTGCAATAGAAGCTCTACTCGTGCTCCCCTGCTGCTGCTGTTGCACCACGCCTGTGGTCCCTCCTGCAAATCACAGGTTTATCTCATAAATTTTCCTCACTCAAGGATATGTTTTATAATAACCATATCAACAACCAACAAGTCTTTCTTTCAGTCATTTCTTAATATTTTATGTTTTTCTCATTTCACCCATTAATATTGTCATTCTTTGTCCAACCACAATTATCATTCCTTTATTTATATTTGAACTGTTTCTGTTTAAATTTCAAACTGTCACTGTCTAGACATTGAACTATTACTGTCCGACCTCTCCTCAGATTTTTAACTATATCTAGAGTTATAGAACTCTTTTTCAAGCAAGATTGGTATCGTTGGAAAGCTAAGACATGAGGCTACAAGTTCTCTGAATGAAGGAGAACCCAGTTATGCCTCCAAGACAGTCAAAATTGCTCATTAACAAACATTTGGGCTGTTATTGTCCAACTGTTACTGTCTCGTTTTTGAACTGTTACTGTCTGACCTCTCCTCAGATGTTTAACTATATCTGGAGTTATAGAAATCCGATTCAAGCGAGATTAGTCTCGTTGGAAAGTTAAGACATGAGGCTACAAGTTCTCTCCAAGAAGAAGAACCCAGTTCTGCCTCCAAGACAGTCAAAATTGCTAATCAACAAACATTTGGATTGTTACTGTCTCGTTTTTGAACTGTTACTATCCAACCGTTACTGTCTAGGCATTGAACTGTTACTATCCAATTGTTATTGTCTACACATTGAACTGTTACTGTCCGACCTCTCCTTAGATTTTTAACTATATCTAGAGTTATAGAACTCCGTTTCAAGCAAAATTGGTCTCATTGGAAAGCTAAGACATGAGGTTACAAGTTCTGCCTCCAAGGAGTCCAAATCTCATCAACAAACCAGACCTATTACCCTATAGGGTCTGTCATGACCCAGTCTCGGTTGGTGACCCATAGCTGGAGTTCTATAACTCCAAATTGAGCAAGACCAATTTTCTTAGTTAGTCAACATCTAAAACTACAATTTCTATGAGGAACCTGATTCTAATTCCTTCATCCTCCTACCCGAAATCCCTCTGAAAGTCAAGAGACGAAACTATCCAGATTCGTCAATCTTTCCATTTACACACAACACATGAAGTTATTTAATTTAGCAACTCATACTTTTTCCTCAATTCAAGTCTAAGCACTCTAAACTATAAATCAACATCCAGGCATCAATTTATAATCGACTTTGAAACGACTCATAAGACCATGTTTAGAACACCTTACCCGGTACGAAACAAGGTTTCGATCTTCAACTCCTTCCTTTTCTTTCTAATGACAACTGGCCCTCCCCTCTTCTCTTCTTGTTCAAATTTTCTTATTAATCCCTTGCCCACCAGTGTTTATTCTACCTATAACCCTTAATCTTGGATGGGTTCTTGAAATTTTGGTGTTTCTCTCTTGATTTGTAAAAATAGATACAAAAACTCCCTCTTTTCTTTCTTTATGATAGCTACAGATTTGTTTTTTGTGAGAAGAGGAGTATTTATGCTCTATAATTATTCTTATTTGCATTTAGGCCCTATTTTCTTTAAGTGTAATCGTTTTGCCTCCACTTCTTTTTAGTTTAGTTTATTTTCTTTAATTTAATCCAGCCTTGATTTTCTCGGGATTTACAACACTAATGGTGTAAGAATAAGTATAATATAAACTCAACATGGACTTTAATGTTTGATACTAACATGTATTGTTTTTGTTATCTTGTTCACTTTTAATACTTTGCTTATTAAATGGTTAATCTAGATTTATGTTGTATAACCTTGGTACAATAAATACTTGGCATTTTCATAGCCCAACCGTATGGTATAACCGACACCTGTGCTATGAAAGGAACTTGATTTGTTGTTAACATAAGTTATAATCATGAATACATGACAACATTTACAAGTATTAACATTATTCAAATAAGATAACTAATGTAATCATGTTAACTATTTATAATCCGATTGGAACCTCCTTTGTGTGTGGTTTCCACTTGAGTAATAAAAAGAGTTTATACTATACTTGTTTGAAATACCATTAGTGGAACCTCTAACCTTGACAATTATTTTATCCTTGTTTAATCCTTATATCAATATCACATCTCAAAGCTCTCTTCAACTCCTTTTCTGTTATTATCTATTTCTTTATTTGTAGTTTATACAGTTAGCCTCCCTGTGGTTTGACCCCGGTCTTGACGAGTTATTTATTACTTTGAAACTCTTGCACTTGGGATAAGACATCAACTCTTTGATCGTGTCAAGGGTATCGTTCCTAAAGGCTGTATATATAATGCAACCTGAAAAAGGTTCAGAAAGCCTTAGTCAATAACTATCAACCATGAGCATAAACACCTTAGAGGGGGATAAAGAGGAAGGATGTGACATGAATATGGTAGCAGGAGGCGAAGATGAATCACTGCCACAACTGATTGTCCGTACTCTAGAAGAAGTCTCTGCCAAGACCTTTGTGCAAAAGCTGGCCGTAGGCGAGAAGTTTCAAAACTGGGTGACCTAAGAAGCTCCTGTAGTGTTTAAAATGTAAACCAGTTCTGTTTGCATTAACATATTTCTATCATTGCTTTTATTTGCTTTTACTTGCTTTTATTTCCTCTGGTTGACAATCAAAGCTCACAAGGTCAGCTAGATTTTATCTTTGTCATTGAGCCCACCTTTGCTTTAATGAGATCATGCATTTTCCAAATGTTGTCTATTTATATGTGCATTTACACTAGACACCTTCCGCTTTCAGGAATCCTGAAAGCAGGTCTTCCACAACATCACATACACTTAACATCAAGAATGAATGGCTAAACTTTAACAAACATGTGATTGCGGTGGAAGAAGAAGAGTGGGATGAAAGCAATATCAGAGAATTTGCAAAGCTGGTGGAACAACATGAACATATCTGGAAGCCCGCTGCAGAAGAACTCGAAACCCTAGATGTAGGTAATGATAAGTCTAAGAAAGAGTTGAAAATGGGGACCTTAATTACTCCCGAGTAAAGAACAGTGATGATCACCCTACTACAAGAATATACAGATGTTTTTGCTTGGTCTTACGAGGATATTCTTGGTTTGGATACAAATACCGTAGTACACAAGATCCCACTGGAGGAAGGTTGTAAACCAATCAAGCAGAAATTGAGGAGAGCCCACCTAGATGTCTGGATCAAAGTCAAAGCAGAACTCGAGAAACAGTGGAATGCAGGCTTTCTAGTAGTTAAATATCCACAATGGGTATCCAACATTGTTGTTGTGCCAAAGAAAGAGGGAAAGATTAGAGTTTGTGTGGATTTCCGGAACTTGAACAAAGCTAGCCCCAAAGATGATTTTCCACTTCCGCACATAGATGTTTTGGTTGACAATGCTGCACGTAGTTCCACATACTCCTTTTGGATGGTTTCTCAGGATATAACCAGATAAAAATGGCTCTAGAAGATAAGGCGAAGACAACTTTTGTTACACCTTGGGGGACATATTGTTACAAGGTTATGCCATTCGGTCTAAAGAATGCAAGGGCCACCTATCAGAGAGCCATGGTGACTCTATTTCATGATATGATTGTGAAGTCCAAGAAGGGAGAAGATCATGTAAAGGTTTTGAGAAAGATATTTGAAAGGTTGAGGAAATACGAACTAAAGCTCAACCCTGCAAAATGTTCATTTGGGGTTAAGTCCGGAAAGTTGCTAGGATTTGTGGTAAGCGCAGAGGTATAGAGGTAGATCCTGATAAAGTAAGGGTCATCAAATCTATGCCATCCCCAAAGACCGAAAAGGAGGTAAGAGGATTCTTGGGAAGATTGAACTACATCGCCCGATTTATAGCTCAGTTGACCACAACATGTGAACCTATTTTCCAACTACTAAGAAAAAACAATCATGGGACTTGGAATGAGGAGTGTGAGGAGGCATTCAATAAAATCAAGCATTATTTACAAAGTCCACCTTTGCTTGTTCCTCCTATATCAAGAAGGCCTTTAATACTGTATCTGGCAGTGACTAAGGCAATGGGATGTGTATTGGGTCAACATGATGAAACCATGAGAAAAGAAAGAGCCATTTATTACTTAAGTAAGAAGTTTACCGAATGAGAGTCTAGAAACACGATGATAGAGAAGCTCTGTTGTGCGTTGGTATGGGTGACAAAAAGATTACGACATTATATGTTGTATCACACCACTTGGTTGATTTCAAAAGTGGATCCATTGAGGTACATCTGTAACAGACCCTATCTCTCGAGTCGAATTGCAAGGTGGCAAGTTTTGTTGGCAGAATATGACATAGTGTATATGACAAGGAAAGCCGTGAAGGGAAGTGCGATTGCTGACCACCTAGCTGATAACGTTGTTGAAGATTATGAGCCATTAGATTTTGATTTCCCTGATGAAAGTGTACTATCAATAGAGGAAGAAGAAGGGAAGACAGATTGGTGGACCATGTTTTTTGACGGGGCAGTGAATGTGTATGGTAATAGGGTCGCGCTGTAATAATCTCTCCTGATAAGAAGCAGACCCGATTTCAGTTAAATTACATTTTGAATGCCCCAATAATATGGTTGAGTACGAGGCATGTATCCTAGGTTTAGAAGCCGCGTTGGAGCTAAAGATAAAAAAGATAGATGTGTACGGTGACTCAATGTTGATTATCTGTCAGGTGAAAGGAGAATGACAAACCAAAGGAGAGATAGATGGAAAGCCTTGGTACTACGATATCAAGAATTTTGTGCAAAATCAGGAATATCCAGCGGGAGCATCAAAGATGGATAAGAAAACCCTAGAAGATTAGCCAGGGATTTCTATTTAGATGGAGAGATTCTATATAAAAGATCATTTGACGGAACCTTGCTAAGGTGTTTGAATGAGACAAATGCTAGAAATGCTTTACGAGAGGTCCATGAAGGGAGTTGCTCAACTCATGCTAATGACCATATGGTAGCAAGGAAAATACAAAGGGCTGGTTATTTCTGGATGACGTTAAAAAAAGACTGCATCGACTATGTCAGGAAATGTCACAAGTGTCAAGTGCATAGTGATAAGGTCAATGCACCTCCGGCTCCTCTGTTTAATCTAGCATCTCCCTAGCCATTTGCAATGTGGGGAATTGATGTGATTGGGCCTGTTAACCCAAAAGCCAATAATGGGCATAGATTCATTCTCGTACCTATTGACTATTTCACACAATGGGTAGAAGCCAGTTCATATGCCCATGTAACACAAAAGGTGGTGAAAAGGTTCATCGAAAAAGACTTGATTTGTCAGTATGGTCCGCCCGAAAAAATAGTGACTAATAATGCACAGAATTTCGACGGCAAAACAATAGTGGAGCTTTATACTAAATGGAAAATCAAGCATTCAAATTCCTCACCATACAGGCCGAAGATGAATGGTGCTGAGTAAGCCGCCAACAAAAACATCAAGAAAATTATTCTGAAAATGGTAGTCACTTACAAGGATGGGCATGAGATGTTGTCATTTGCTCTCCATGCATATTGCACTGCAGTGAGAACCTCGACAGGAGCTACTCCGTATTCTCTAGTGTATGGGATGAAGGTGGTGATGCCTTTGGAAGTAGAAATCCCCTCGTTAAGGGTGTTGATGGATTCAGAACTAGAAGAGGCTGAGTGGGCCAAAGTGAGATATAAACAACTAAATCTGATAAGTGAAAAGAGGGTAGTTGCAATATGTCATCATTAACTCTACCAGAAAAGGATGGCCAAAGCATATGACAAGAAGGTTAGACCTCGTATGTTCCAAAAAGGAGATCTAGTACTAAAGAAGCTATTGTCTTTACCAAGGGAAAATCAAAGCAAATGGGCTCCAAATTATGAAGGTCCTTATGTAGTGAAGAAGGCTTTCTCAGGAGGAGCTCTACAGTTGTCTAGAATGGATGGAGAAGATCTAGCCAGACTTGTGAATTATGATTCCATAAAGAGATATTATGTCTAATATGTTCAGTTTTCTCCCAAAAATCAATAAAGTGAAGTTTGGCCATGATTTCTTGGTGTAAAAAACCTTTTTTCACATTGCATTGATCTCACAACACTTAATATGTTTATTTTCTAAGAAGGAAAATCTTGAAAGAATTGGTTTTGTGTATGATTACAAGGAATGTATCATAAAACGCTCAAAGGTGAATTTTAAGCACTTCCCAATAAAGAGGGTACCAAACCAAACAAACCAAACCTAAAGATAAAACCCAGTCTTTGATAGCATTTTGAATTGTATAGATAAAATGTCTGGGTAATCACTCTGTAATCATATGCAATTGTCGTTTGGGATGAGAACAAAGTTTATCAATCCTAGTAAATTTGCATTTGAAATGAGGAAAGACCATCTTTGTTAGCCCTTCACTTTCTAAAGATTATATCCTTAGTGGTCCCCATTTGAGCCGGAACGAGTTTTTCTTTGAAAACCCTGACTAGGACCACACCCTATACTGGGGGCAATGAGAGATCCTTTGTTAGAAAAGATGAAGACAATGGTAGAATCAGGGGTAAAAAAGGAGCTAAGAATGGAAGCCCCATGATTGATAAAAGGCTAAGAAGAAAAATAAGAAGGAATTTGAGCAAATTGTTAAAGAGAACACTCGGATCTTTAAAAGTCAGAACCCAACATTTGGGGGCATTAAAAAAAAAGATATAATAATTCGATGATGCTTTAAGACTGATCCTTAAGCAAGTTTCTCCAAACACAGCCTGCGAGACAGCTTCACAAGAACAAGAGATAGAAGAAGAGTGATCCTAAGTCTTTAAACCCTCAAACACTTTTTGAGCCTTAAAGCATCTTTTTCTTTCATAACCCACAACTGTAATCAATATTACAAGCCTTTAGAAGTCCTTTCTAATTGATGCAACCATGTTATTCGATAGTTTCACCCACATTTAACTAGTGTTTGCCTATGTTTTATATATATAATGCCTTGATATTCTTTGTTTTATGTTTTGAAGGCACTTTTGGATGAAAGATTCAAAAAGGAGTAAGTTGGAGGTAATTGGCAGATTTGACATTCAGTTGATGTTTTGTGCAGAGCGTGAGCTCTAGATGTTGAAATGAAGTGATTCCAGTGGCATTAAAAAGCTAACATCCATACATTTCTGGACATCTAAGGCAAGAAAATAAAATAAGGAAGAGCATGGAAATCACAGCCTTCAAAGTCAAATCTCGCAATCTCGCCACTAGCCCTACCCTATCGGGGCCAAATTCCGCTGTTTTCTAGGGTTTTTAGGCAGTTTTAGTTTTCTAGCGTAGGATTTTCATACAATTTGCATTGTTTTCGATCTCTTGTGTGGTTGGTTTCTTTTGAGTTTTCTTGATGATTTATGCCTGTAACCCGTTCTACTAACTAGAGTCAAGTGCAGGTAGATCTCGAAATAGAAAACACCATGGTTGTTGCACGACAACGAACACTCAAGAAGCTTGCTGCTCCTAACGTGGAAAATCAACCATTGTGCATAAACATCGACAATAATGTAAACTTTGAGCTCAAATCTGGTTTTATACATTTGCTACCAACATTCAATGGTCTTGCAGGAGAAGATCCTCATACTCATCTCAAGGAGTTCCATATGGTTTGCGTTGGCATGAAATTGAATGGAGTTGACGAAGAACATGTTAAGTTGAAAGCTTTCCCTTCTCTTTAAAAGGGGCAGCAAAGGCATGGCTTTTCTCTATTCTCCCAGGTTCCATTGGAACTTGGAATGTCATGAAGAAGATTTTCATTGAGAAGTATTTCCCAACATCTCGAGTTGCCAACATAAGGAAAGAAATATGTGGGATTCGGCAATCTCATGGAGAGACACTTTCCGAGTATTGGGAAAGATTTGAGCAACTGTGTATTCAATGCCCTCATCATCAAATACCCGATCAGCTGCTCATTCAATATTTCTATGAAGGATTGATGCCTACTGACCGTAGTATCATTGATGCTGCAAGTGGAGGGGCATTGGTAGATAAGACACCCG
>Ga0307515_10023462_pt1 | contig 10808 bp, 9 predicted proteins | sample 17_EM_MG_FD_194513 | JGI IMG/M metagenome (GOLD analysis project Ga0307515, IMG submission 194513) | Populus trichocarpa ectomycorrhiza microbial communities from riparian zone in the Pacific Northwest, United States - 17_EM | ecosystem: Host-associated > Plants > Roots > Unclassified | place...
GCCGACGCCGCGGACCAGGGTGAGGTTGGGATAGGTCAGGCGGGTCGGGAAGCGGTGCACCCGGTCGTTGACGCCACCCTCCAGGTAGGACTCGAACTCGAGCTCGCTCGACAGGCCCCGGCATTCGGTGAACCCACCGAGCACGAGGCCGGCCGCCGCGCTCACCGCGCCGCCGAGCAGCCCGCCGCTGTCGAACAGGGTGATGAGGAACTGGTAGCCGGGCAGCGGGTCGAGGCGTGGGATGTCCGTCATCGGCTCACTCCTGCACAGTGAGGCGGTCGGTCCGGCCCAGGCGCAGCCGGATGTACTCGTACGGCCGCACCGGCGCGACCGCGATCTCGGCGAGCACCCGGCCGGCGGCGGCCAGATCGGGCGGGTTGTTCTCGGCGTCGCACTTCACCGCGAACGAGGCCTCGGGCGTGTCCCCGGCGAAGGCTCCCTGCCGGTGCAGCGCGCCGAGGAACTGGTTCAGCGAATGGGTGAGCGCGTCGCGCAGCATCGAGGTGTTGGGCTCGAAGACGGCCCACTGATGCGCCTCTTCGATGGCCGCCGAGATCATCAGAAGCAGCCGCCGTACGCCGAGGTAGCGCAGATCGGCGTCGGAGCTCAGCGTCCGAGCGCCCTGGGGTGCGACTCCCTGCCCCGGCGTCGCCCGGACGACGTTGATGCCGAGCGCGTTGAGCAGGCCGTGCAGCCCGTCGTCGACCGGGTGGCTCAGCGCCTCGACGTGGCGCAGCGGCCGGTTGGCGGCAGCCCGCTGCGGGCCCTCGAGCAGGTCCATGCGCGCGATCAGGCCGGCGACCGCACCGGAGGGCGGCATCGTCCGCGCTTCCTCGCCGGGCGGGGCGACGACCAGCCACGGCCAGTAGAGCGCGGCGAAGCTGGTGTCGAACCGGCCGCGCCAGCCCTGGATCTCCTCTACGCCCAGCATCTCCTCGGGCGGGTCGAGGATCGCGACCCGGTGCAGGCCGCGCTCGCCCTGGGCCGCCATGGCCGCGCAGACGGTGAAGATCTCGTCCTCGCCGAGCGCCGGGGGCAGCGACGCGGGCGCCAGCTCGAAGCGCTGCGGCGCCGGAATGGCGACGCCGAAGACCTGGGCCGACGCGTCGAGCGCGCCGTATCCGGCCCCTTGCAGCCGCAACGCCACCTGCCCGATCGGCAGCCCGCGCAGCGTGAACCGACCGGCGGCGTCCGTGAGCGCGGCGGAGGCCTCGACGTCGCGGCTCGTGACCCGCACCCCGGCCACCGGCGTCGCCGAGCCGGCCTCCAGCACCACGCCGGTGAGCCGGCCGGCGGGCGGTTCCTCGGGGGCGGTGCACCGGTTGCTCCGCAGCGGCGGCCCGAGGTCGGTCTCCGGTGGCACGGCGCGCAGCACGACGTCCGGCGCGGCCAGCACGGCAATCTCCGCCACTTTTTCGAACGCGGCCAGGGCGGACAGGAAGTCGCCCGCGGTCGCGGTGGCGAGCCCGTCGCGGCCGCCCGCGAACCGCACCGGCAGGCCGGGCACGGGCCAGCGCGCCGGATCGCTCAGCAGCGCGGGATCGGCGTCGAGGACGGCCGAGAGCAGCGTGCTCGCGCCGGCCAGCACGAGGTCGGCACGGCGCGGATGGCCGGGATCGAGCGACAGGTCGGCGTGGCGTTCCACCTCCTCGCCGTCGAGCGCGACGCGCAAGGTGAACTCGACCGTCTCGAGCAGCACCGGGCAGGTGGGGTCGAGGCCGGGCCGGGCGATCGGCGGGTCGAGCACGATCTCGCGGAGCTGGGGGTCGAGCGACACGACGCGTGTGTAGAAGTCGCTGACCGCGGCGTCCTGCACGAGCCGCAACCACGACCCGGCCCCGAGGCCGGCGATCGTCTCGACCCGCAACGACGTGCCGTCGCGGGGCTGGTGGGGCAGCGACCGCGTGATGCCGAGCCCGCCCTGTTCCACCGTGACCGTGAGGCGGTTGCCCCACGCGCCGGGGCTGTCGGCCGGGGGCGCAGCCGGACCCGAGGTCGGCCCGGTCGCCTCGGTGGCAGCCCGCGAGATGGCCGAGTACGCGGCCCGCAGCGTGAGGCCGGCGAGGCTCACCGCCGCCGGCGCCGCGACGCGCGGGTCGGCCACCCGCATGACGTAGCAGGAGACGCCGCCGCCGTCGAAGAACAGCCGCACCGCGTGACCGGTGTGCGCGAACGACAGCGGCGGCCCGAACGCGTCGAGGAACTGCCGCCAGCTGTCCAGCTTGACCGGCCGGTCGACCGGGCCGCGCTCGGTGTAGCCCAGGAAGCCGCACACGTCGGTCCGCAACCGTGCCACCGCGGGACGGTTCAGATCGACGCGCTCGAAGGCGACTCCGGGGGCGGTCACGCGACCAGGACTCCCTCGTGGCAGATCTCGATGCTCTCGATCGCGGCCTCGTTGGTGGAGGCGTTGAGCTGCGGCCCCTGCCACTTGCAGATCCAGCCCTGCACGAAGTTGAACCGCAGGGCCTCCTTGCGGGCCTCGTCGAGCAGCACGATGGAGCCCGAACGTCGTTCGGTCCGGCCGTCGAGCGCCGTCTTGCGCCACACCCACAGGGTGATGTCCTTGGTGAAGCCGCGTTTGAGCACGATGTTGGGGAAGGTCGCGAGGCCGGGCAGCTTCCGTACGGTCCCGCTGTCCGACCCTTCGCGATAGTTCACGACCTCCTGCTCGGCGTCGAGTCCGCTCACCTCGCTGAACCCGCCGCGGGTCACCCCGTCGATCTCGATGAGAAAGTTGAACTGGGCGTAGGGGTCGATGCGATCGCCGGTGGCCATGTCGGTTCTCCTCTTCGGTGGCGGCGTCAGGCCGTGGCGCCGGCTGTCTTCTGGCTGATCCGGAAGATGACGAACTCGGCCGGCTTCACCGGCGCGATGCCGACCAGCACGATGAGCCGACCGTTGTCGAGATCGGACTGGGTCATCGTGGTCGGGCCGACCTCGACGAAGAACGCGTCCTCGGGGGTGTCGCCGAGCAGCGCGCCGTCGCGCCAGACCCCGGTGAGGAAGTTGGTGAGGCTGCGCCGGACCGTGGCCCACAGCGCCGGCCCGTTCGGCTCGAACACCGCGAACTGGGTGCCGCGTTCGATCGACTTCTCGATGAACAGGAAGAGCCGCCGTACGGGCACATAGGTCCACTCGGCATCCGACGTCACGGTGCGCGCGCCCCAGATGCGACGGGAGCGGCCCAGGGCGGAGAAGTCGCGGATGACGTTGATGCCGCGCGGGTTCAGGATCTCCTGCTCGCCCGTCGTCACCGTCGCCTGCAGCCCGAGGATGTTGCGGACCACCACGTTGGCCGGCGCCTTGTGCACGCCCCGCTCGACGTCGGTGCCCGCGAACGCGCCGCAGACGTGCCCCGACGGCGGGACCGCGAGCCGGTCACCCACCCGCCCGAACGGATCGGCGACCAGCAGCCACGGGTAGTAGAGCGCGCCGCGGGTGCTGTCGAACTGCTGCCGCTGGGTCTGCACGTCGCCGAGCCGGGCGTTGGGTGCGCTGTCGAGCACGGCGATCCGGTAGCGCATCCGCTCGCAGTGGGTCAGCAGGACGTTCTGCACGATCTGGCCCGACTGCCCCGGCACGGCCACGATCGAGATGTCGTCGACCGCGGTCAGCGTGTGGATGCCGGTGCGGTCGGCCACGTCGGCCGCGTCGTCACCCCGGTAGGTGAGCTCGGTGATCCCGGCCAGGTCGTCGCGCCCGCCGCCGAGCATGCGGGTAACCCCGGCGAACGGCCGGCCCAGGCGCCGGTCGGCCGCGTCCGCCAGCTCGGTGCCGTCGTCCTCGGTGGTCAGGTCGGAGACCCGGACGAAATCGGACAGGCCGGACGGCTCGCCCTCGGCCGCCGCCCGGTCGAACCCGCCCACGATCGCGGGTGCGAAACGCGGGTGGCCCGGGTCGATCGCGAGGTTGTCGAACACCTCGGTCGACGCGACCCGCCCGGCCGCGTCCAGCAGATCGACGATCAGGCTGTACTCCTGGCTGACCACGACGTCACCGGCCTGCAGGTCCGCGTCGGCGCCGCCCTCGACCTCGACCGCGTTGGCCGCCTGGTCGACGCCGATGACACGCTGCCGGGCGATCTCGGCCCCCGAGCGCGTGATGCTCAGGACCGACCCGGGCTGCAGGCCGACCGCGGTACCGAGCGTGATCGGGCTGTCGTCCTCGGCCGCGGCCGTCGCGACGACCGTCTCGGTCAGCGGCGACGGGCGGACGCGGACACGGAGCCGGTCGGACCACTGGCCCTGGTCGCGGGCGTGGACGCGCAACAGTGGCACCTGGCGGATCACGGCGACGCCGGCCGAGTGGATCGCTGTGGTGGGCGTCGCGGCGATCGACAGCTCGGACACGACGGCCCGCACGACGTGATACTCCCGAGCGGCGGCGGAGCCCACGGCCACCACGTCGTCCGGGGCGAGCCCAGCGGTCGACACGAGCGGCACGAGCGTGCTGGTGGCGTCCGAGTCGGCGCCGACGGTCGTGGCGGCACCGTCGTCGGCGAGCGTCACGACGTGCACCTCGACCGTCGCCTGAGGATGCGCGAAGAGCAGAGTTCCCTCGGCGAAATCGGCGGCGCCGGCGGTCGTGATCGTCACGAACTCGGTGCGGGCCGGATCGCCCGTCTGCCGGATCCGCAGGATCTGGCCCGCGGTGAGGGCGGCGACGGTCGGCGCGTCGAGTGTGAGCCCGCCGCCCGCGGTCATGTCGCCCGCGACCCCAGGGGTGAGGTCGTCGCCCTCGACCGGCGCGCCCTGCCGTTGGACGGCCGCGCCGGCGGCGTGATCGGCGTGCAGGCGCCCGGCGAGCGCGACGCCGACGGTGACCGGGTCGCTCGACGCGGTGACGTATTCGGAGCGCGGCCCGTCCGACAGCAAGAGCCGGTCGTCGAGCGACAGGTTCGTGCCGTCGTCCACGCGCAGCACCGTGGCGCCCGCTGCGGCCCGTTCGGCGAGCGCGGTCGAGGCCGGGTCGACCACGGCGCTGCCGAACACGTCGGCGCTGCCGTACGTGGCGTTCGTCCCCACGATCCGGCTGACGTAGACCCGTCCCGCGCCGTTGTCGAAGGCGCCCTGCACGGCGTACGGGAGGGCATCACGGTTGGCGGTGTAGACGCGGCGGTCGAGCAGGCCGCCGAACGTGCGGGCGTACGAGCCGAAGCTGTCGACGAGGGTCGGCTGGTTCACCGGACCGCGTTCGGTCACGCCGACCATGCCGATCGTCGAGGTCGAGACCCCGGAGATCGGTTTGACTCCGCTCGGGACCTCCTCGACGAAGACACCGGGGGCGAGATATTCAGGCATCGGTGGCCTCCCTAGACGGGCTCGAGGGCGAACGCCCTCTGATCGACGGAGCTGCGGAAATCGAGGCGGACAACACGTTCGAGCGGTTCGCGGCCGGGCGCGGTGACCGAGACGGTGACGGTCTCGGCCACCGGGGCCGGGCCGAGCGTGAAGAAGCCGTCGGCGTCGGTTACGGCCGGCCCGACGGACGCGGGCACGGTGATCTCCACCCGGGCGCCCGCGATCGGCTCGGCCGGGTCCTCGGCCTGGGAGACGCGGCCCGTGAGGGTCACCGGCCGCGGCGTCACGGCCACGTTCTGACCCAGCTGAGGTGTCTTGATGACCCGCACCTCGGAGGACGCGCCGCGCAGGGTGACGACCTTGGTGACCCGGGTCAGGTCGGCGGCGGTGAACGCGACGGTCCGCCGGGCCGACTGGTAGCCCTCGGCCTCGACCTCGACGCGCAGCACGACGGCAACGGCGGGTGGCAGCGCCGCCGGGTCGCCGTCGATCACGTACCGGCCACCGGGGAGCACCCGTACGGTCGTGCCGTGCACCGGCGCGCCGTCGGCGTCGCGGACGACGGTGACGACCGGCGTGGCCCGGGGCGAGCCGCCGGTGAACGCGTCGGTGACCTCGCCCGAGATCATCGTCTGCCGGGTGGAGATCTCACGGGCCATCGCGTCAGCCCATCCGCTCAACGGCGATGTGCGACTCGCTGACCCGGCCCGCGCGCAGCGGCTCCAGCGCGCTGTCGATCAGCACGGTCCGCATCAGGTAGGCCACCGACAGCCGGTAGTCCGAGCCCATCGCGTGCCAGACCCGGGCCAGGCTGTCGAGCGTCATCGGTTCGAGGCTGAGCCGCAGCTCGGGGCTGCCGCCGCCGTGGCTGTCCCCGATCGGGGCGCCCGCCACCTCGTCGAGGAACGGCCGGTCGTGCAGCGCCTGCAGGATGCGGCCGAGGACGAGCTGGTTGACGTCCTCCTCGTCGAGCAGCGGGGTCATCAGGTAGTAGAGCCGCAGCGCGAGCGGCGGCTGCAGGAGGCCGGTCGTCCCGGCGGCGAGCGGCGGCTGGTTGCGCAGCTGCGGGTCCGGCTCGAGGTGGTAGAGGTAGATCGACAGGCGGGCGGAGCCGGGGATATCGCTGTCGGGGGCCGACAGGATGATGTCGGTCACGGGGTCGGTGAAGCCGAAGTCGAGGTCGGCCACCGTGGTTAGGTCGCGATAGATCGTGGTGCGCAGGGCAACACTCGCGTCACGGAGGATCGACAGACGACTCACCGGGAAGCCCACCACCATCCGTCGATCGACCGGCGCCGGAGCCCGGCGCGCACAGTCTCTACAATGGGGCAGGCCCGTCACGCGGCCGTCACGGCGCCATCACCGCATCCCAGCGCCACCACCGTGTCTCGGCACCGTCACTGTCTCCGCGGAGGAACGTCCACATGGTCGCGGGCCGCGACCGTGGACGCCATCGCGCACGGTGACATCGCTCCGCCCGAGCTGAACATCGCACACACGCCCCGCACCGGTGTCGCGCTGACGCATCGGCTCCTCGTGCTGCTTCCCCGCCCGCAACAGGCGCCACCGGCCGCCGGGCCGCGCGACGCTCGCCGCGCGGCCGAGGAAAGCTCGAACTCGGTAGCCCGAAGACGCCTGCTGCCGTGCGGGATATCCTCCTGACCGCATTCCTGATCGACCTGCTCCGCACGCACCTCGACAGCCACGGCCACGACCATGTTCACCGGCCGCGACGGCGGCCTGCACCGCCGCTCAAGCTTCCACCGCCGGCATTGGCAGCCTGCCGTTGGAGGAGATCCCGACAACGGCATCCCCGCGATCGTTCGAGGGCTGCACTTCCACGACCTGCGCCACAGTCACAAAACCTGGCTCATCGAGGACGGCGTCCCCGAGGTCGCCCAAGCCAAACGGCTCGGTCACCGGCTCCCCGGGGTCCGCGGGATCTACAGCCACGTCAGCGCCACCGTCGAACAGCGACTCGCCGCAGGCTTGCAGACTCACTGGGAGCAGAATCGATCCCCGTTCCGCCGTGACAACCTTGGGAACTAGAAAGTGCTCACCGTGGAGCAGGACAATCGGGGAACGGAAGTTGTCACCCCCGGGGAGCGGCCATTGCTCCCAAAATGCTCCCACCGTAACGACCGGGATAGCAGAAGACCCGTTACCGGATGATCGGCAACGGGCCACTTGACCTGCTGGTATAGCTGGTGGGCGATACTGGGATCGAACCAGTGACCTCTTCCGTGTCAAGGAAGCGCGCTCCCGCTGCGCCAATCGCCCTCGATCTTCTTGCCGAGGTGGAGACGGGATTTGAACCCGTGTACACGGCTTTGCAGGCCGTTGCCTCGCCTCTCGGCCACTCCACCGAGCTGGCCCCGCACGTAACCTGTGGCGGCCTCTCCGAGCGGACGACGGGATTCGAACCCGCGACCCTCACCTTGGCAAGGTGATGCGCTACCAGCTGCGCTACGTCCGCTTGTCTGACCCGGTGGCGTTCCCCGGCGACGGATGAAACATTAGCCGGTCCCCCGGCGCCTTGCCAAACCGGGGTCCTCCGGCGCGTCGCGGCCAAGTTATCCACAGGCCAGGAATCCGGCACGCGCGCCAGCGGCGTACCCGGTTGGATGGGGCTCATGCAGATCCGACAGATCTCGGCCGACGAGCGCACCGACACGATGTTTCCGCTGCTGACGTACGCCTTCATGCCCTCGCCGTGGGCAGACGCCGACCGGGAGGCCTCCGCCCGCCGGATGCAGTACTTCCGCACCTGCGTGAATCTCATCGCCGAGGAGGACGGGCACGCCCTTGCCGGGGTGGGCGCCTTCCCGATGCGGCAGAACGTACGCGGCGTCATTCACGACATGGCCGGTGTCGCCTCCGTCTCGACCCACCCTGCCGCGCGGCGACGTGGTTTCGTTCGGGCCTTGGTCACCCGACTCCTGCATGAGATGCGAGACCGAGGCTGCACCGTGAGCGCCCTTTACCCGTTCCGGCCCTCGTTCTACGGCCGGCATGGTTTCATCGGCCTCCCCCGCCATCGGACGGCCACGTTTGCCCCCGAAGGGCTCTCCCACTTGCTCAAGGCCGACCTTCCGGGCGAGGTGGAGCGCCTCCACATGCGGGAGGGTTTCGACGACTACAACGGCCTCACGCTGCGGCTTTTGCGCGACCGGCACGGTTTCTCGGTGTTCGACGAGGTGCGCACGGCGGAGTTCCGGGAGAGCCCGCCGCGGTGGGTGGCGATCGCGCGGATCGGCGGCGAGGTGGTGGGTGCGGTGGCGTACCGGATCGATCAGTTCGGTGGCGATCTGGTGGCGGACGACATGCTGACCACCGGGCCGCTCGGCCGGGCGTTGCTGCTGCAGTTCTTCGCGCGGCATGTGGATCAGGTGGCGCGCATCACCGTGACGATCGGTACGGACGAAGTTCCGGAGCTTTGGGGCACCGACTTCCCGGTGCTCACGCAGGGCCGGGTGGAGCATCCCCGCAAGGGCGGCCCGATGGCCCGGCTGCTTTCCGTGGAGGCGCTTGGCGGGACGGCGACAGAATCGGACGAAAGCGTCACCATCGAGGTGGTCGACGACGAGTGGATCGGCGGTCGATATCGGCTCGGCGGCGACGGCGGCAAGCTCTCGGTGGAGCAGAGCAAGGACGAACCGGATGCGACGCTCACTTGCGCGGGGATTTCGGCGCTCGCCTACGGCGTGCTCGACCCGGTCGAGGTCATCACCAGGGGGCTCGGCCAGGTGCAGACATCCGCGATCGGCCCGCTGGGCGCGCTCTTTCCGAGGCAGATGCCCTATTTGTTCGCCGACTTCTAGGGACCGGATCGGAGGCCGCACATCTGGGGTCTGTCTCACCAAGCCGGCCGCGCCAACCAGGTGTGGGCCTGGAGGCGTTCCAGACCCGTCACCCGCAGGATCGGGGCACAGGGTTTCGGCCTAGGCGGAGTATCCGCTCGATCGCCCTCAGCGGAGTTCATTTCACCGAGAGGGCGACCGTGCGGGCTTCCTCCAGCGTCTTCAGCCCTTCCAAGCGGTAGGTCACCGCGCCGTCGAGCCAGATCAGCGTGGGGCCGGCCAGGCGTGCCGTTTCCGTGTGTTCGATGCCGTCGCGGCCCACGTAGGTGACCGGGTGGGGGCCGGGCAGCCAGATTCCCGAGTTGGTGCCGATCTCTACCCATTCCGCGGCGGCAGCGGATTTGAAGAACGCCAGCGACACCGCGCCATCGAACTGGTCGAATCGCACCGTCTCGCCCCGATACGTCACTGTGATCACCCTGGGGGCGCCCGCTGGGTCGGGGTCGGCGAGCAGTACCTGTCCCGGCTCTCCCAGTGTGGTTGGCAGGCGGATCGGGAACGGTGCGACGCGGCGGGCTTCGTTGAGGTCGGCGGAGCGTAGTGACGGCATTGGGCTGGGCTGGGCCGGCAGGCCGCCGGATGGAGGCTCGCGCCGTATTTCGATGCCGGCCACTCGTAGTAGGCCGTCGACCGCGTCGATCACGGCCGCCCGGGCCGGCGCGACCGCGCCGACGGTGCCGGCGACTGCCGCGACGATGGAGATGACCCAGAGGCGTAGCCGGTGGCGCGGTCGGGTGAGGCGGGCGCGGATCACGGTGCGCTGGTCAGCCGGTTCGGGTACGTCTAGCTGGCTGCCTAGGGCGCGCAGCTCGGCGATGAGGGCCTCGTCCTGGTAGTCAGGCATTAGGCACCTCCCCGACGTGGAGGCGGTCGCGCAGCTTCTTCAGGGCGCGGGCCGTGCGAGACTTGACGGTGCCCTTTGGCAGGCCCAGTGTCACGGCGGTTTCCGCCTCCGACAGGTCCAGCAGGAAGCGGCACACCAGCACCTCTCGATCGCGGGGGTCAAGCAGCCGGATTTGGTCGACGAGGTGCTGCCTGCGCTCAACGGCCAGCGCCGAGTCGGCCGGATCGGGACTGGTTGGTTCCGGGCCTTCTTGGGCGGCGGCGCGTAGCAGTAGGCCGTCGCGGCGGCGGCGGGATCGGTGCAGGTTTCTGGTCTCATTGGCGACGATCGCGAGCAGCCAGGGCCGGAATCCGGACTCCCCTCGGTATCGCGAGATCTGGCGATACGCCTTCACGAACGCCTCCTGGACCACGTCGTCGGCATCGGCGCCGGCCCCGAGCAGCACGGCCGCCCGATGCGCGGGCGCCGTGTAGCGGACGACGAGGACCTCGTACGCGTCCAGGTCGCCGGTGCGGGCCTTGGTTACGGCTGCCGCATCGTCCAGTTCGATGGCCATGTCCAGCCTCGACACCTCCACGCCCGTCAAACCCACACCGACATCACCATCAAGCCATCGCCAACGTCACCGCTAGGTCAGCACCGACGTCACCGCCAATTCCCAGCCCAGACCACCGCCAGCCCAGACCACCGCCAGCCCAGACCACCGCCAGCCCAGACCACCGCCAGCCCAGACCACCGCCAGCCCAGACCACCGCCAGCCCAGACCACCGCCAGCCCAGACCACCGCCAGCCCAGACCACC